>JAEEGL013200142.1_pt1 | contig 13904 bp, 7 predicted proteins | sample 9134231 | NCBI WGS metagenome assembly JAEEGL01 (sample SAMN16246548, study PRJNA631951) | gut metagenome | biome: gut microbiome; feature: rumen; material: fiber-attached | host: Bos | place: Iran: Karaj | collected 2018-10
AGGAAGCTCTGAACGAACGAAGGGTTCTTCAATAGTAACGTTACCCTTATAGGTAATGTAGACCTTGTCGTAGATGCCTATGTTCCTGCCGCGCACGGTTGGAATCCAGTCCCAGCCTATGGTGGCGTGCATGGTGGGATTGTCCAACCCAAGTACGCCTCCGTTTTTGTCCGGAGTGTATGGCGTGTGCTTCTTGGCAATGCCGTAGCTGGGGTTGTGTATAATCTTGACGTCCAGTTGGTTGGTGCCCTCTTTGAGGATGCCGGTTATGTCAAATGTGGCGGCGTCAAAGGCGCTTCCTATCTCGCCCACCTTCTGCCCGTTGAGGCATACCTCAGCCTGGTAGTTTATGCCGTCAAAGTTGAGGAACTGGCGGGGAGACGAAACGCTTGCCTCAAAGGTCCCGCGATACAGAAAATCGCTCCTGAAATAGGAGTCCGAAATGAACAGCTGATTGTCTGCGTAATTGGGATGATGCACGGCGCCTGCGGCAATGTAGGAACTCAGTACCGTGCCGGGGACAATGGCATCAATCCAGGGCGATTCTCCGTCGTCTCTGGCTACTTTCCAGATAATTTCGCCAGCGGGTTCTACGGCAGGTTTTTCAGGCGCATATCCCCAGAGCTCCCACTCGGAAAGTTCAAACGGTTCTCCGTTTTCCGTGGCGTCAAGGGCCAGTTTGAAGTAGCGGGCTTTAGTCTTTTTGAATGCCACCTCCGGCTCTCCGGCAATGCCTGCAACGGCCTTCCAGGCCTTGCCGTCCTTGGAGGCAAGAAGCTTTCCGGAAACGGGCGCGTTAAGCCATTTGAACACGGCTTTGTCCACTTTGCAGGGCTCCCCAAGGTCTATCTGGAGCCATTCGTCAGCGGCTCCGGCGCTTTTCCACAGGCTCACAAACTGTGTATTGGGAGCGAGTTCCAGGAGTTCGTTTCCTTTATAGAAAAAGAGTTCTACCACCTCTATCCCGCTGGCTCCGGGAACACTTAAATCAACGTGGATGGCGTCCGGATTCTCAACTGTACCAAGAGGAACGTCCCATTCATTTGTATATTTGTAGAACAGGTTGTTATGCTGCTTCCCGTTTTTCCCGCGCCCGGCCTCTGTCCAGGCTTCGCCGTTGGATACGCTCACAACAGCACGCGATGCGGCGGAATTGCCGTCACGGGTATTTCCCGCCACTACCAGTCTGTCTGCCTGGAACGGAATTCCGTGGAAATAAACCTCCACATACCCCTCTTCGCCTGGAATGATCAGCGACGATACGTTAAAGTCCGTTAGGTAATTCCTCTCAAGCGAAGATACCTCTTTGCCGCAAAGCCGCACGTCAATCCACGGAGACGTCCCCTCCGCCAGCAGCCCGTCCGTAACCAGTTGCGCCGTCTGGTTAAGGTCAAAGGCCGATGACTGCGACGCCGCCTTCATAAGCGCCACGTTCCTGTATTCCTGATTATTGTTGCACGATGCTGCAACCACTATTGCGACAGACAGAAACAAACAAGCTTTTCTCATAGATTCAAACAAACTGATAAGCAGTTGCAAGTTACCTAATTTAAAGGTCAAATCCAAACATACCTCCACGTATGATATTTAATTAGCTTCCGGCGCTGAAGAAGTGCCGCTTTTTTGCGGAAGGTGGGAAAAAAGTTGACATACCTTCCGCGCGGTAATGGCACCACAACTATGCCAGTGGCAGAATGGATGCGGAAGGTGTGCAGGAAAAAAGCACGCCTTCCGCAAATTGTTGTCCTACCTTCCGCAAAAAGACAGCAAACCTTCCGCAATACGCCAACTTGTCCACCAAAAACGCCAAAATGGTGGATGGGGGCGGGATTTCAGTAACAGGATTACTAAAAAATGTATCAAAAAATTGATACATTCTGAAAAATTATCTCTAACTTTCCGCCACTAATGTAAAAAACCAACCAATAAAAACCACAATGAGAAAAACACTGTTCAGCTTTTTCCTTGCTGCGGCAACGCTGTTCCTCACGGGCGGCCCGGGTTATGCCCAGAGCCGGCTCACCGTGTCCGGAACGGTGACGGACCAGGACGGATATCCCGTGGCCGGCGCCGCAGTGCTGGTTGACGGCACCGGAAAGTATGCCGTCAGCGCAGACAACGGAGCGTGGTCCATAGACGGCGTGGCCTCAAATGCCACCCTCACGGTGAGCTGCCTTGGCTACGAGGACGCTTCCGTGCCGGTAAACGGCAGGGCGATAGTGAATATCGTCCTCAACGAGTCTTCCATAATGCTGGAAGAGACCGTGGCAATCGGTTACGGCCGTATGAAAAAGAGCGACCTCACCGGTTCCGTGGCCTCGGTAAACCCGGAAAACCTGGTTTCCAAACCAGCAAACTCCATCGAGAACCTTATGCAGGGCCGCATAGCGGGCGTCCAGATTACAAACGCCTCGCAGGACCCGGGCGCATCGTCAACCGTACGCGTGAGGGGTAACTCCTCCGTGAACGGCTCCAACGCCCCTCTGCTGGTTGTGGACGGCTTCCCGTTCGGAGACGCCGGCAACCTGGCGCAGATCAACCCGCAGGACATCGTCTCGATGGAGGTTCTCAAGGACGCCAGCGCATCGGCAATCTACGGATCCAGAGGCGCTAACGGCGTAATCCTCATCACCACCACCAAGGCCAGTGCAAACCGCACCAGCGTAAGCGTGCGCCAGCAGACCACCCTGTCCCAGATGACCTCCAAACTCAACCTCTGGTACGACCCCGTCCTGATGGCAATCACCCAGAACGAGGCCAAGGTGAACGCCGGCCTCACGCCCCAGTATGTAGGAGCGGTGAACGCCAACGGCATCTATTATCCTTCCATCGAGGAACTCCAGACCACCTGGACCACCAACACCCGCTGGGAAGACATAGTCCTGAGGAAAGTCCCCGTTTCCAACAACACCACCGTCCAGGTGCGCAGTTCCAACGCCACCACAAACTTCGTGGCCAGCGCCAACTACTACAGGGACAACGGTGTCTATGTGGACGATTACTACGAGAAGTTCGGCGGCAAGTTCTCCGTGGACCACAAGATCTTCGAGAACCTGGTCCTCAAGCTGGGCGCCAACATAGTGCACGGCACTCGCAATTACAACCCCGGCCGTTCCTACAACCGAAATCCCATCTTCCCGGTGTATGACGAGGACGGCAACTACTGGCTCTACAGCGCCAGCGACTACTACCATCCCGTGGCCCTGAAGGAACTGTCCAAGAACACCACTGAGGGCTCGGACGTCATCGCGAACGCCGGCCTTGAGTGGAAGCTCTTCGACGGCTTCACCCTCACCAGCCAGTTCAACTACAAGCACGGCGAGACCATCAAGGACGTCTACAACCCCAACATCTACTCCGAGACCGGTAACTTCAACAACGGTTACGGCCAGATAGACAACTGGATGGACAACCACATCACCTTCGATACCTACGGCACCTACGACAAGGTCCTGGGCAAGGTGCACCACGTGACGGCTATGGCGGGTTATTCCTATGAGAATTACTACACCCGCTCATCCACCCTCACGGGCGTGGACTTCGTGAACGAGGCCCTCGGCAACGAGAACCTCCAGGCCGGTAACCCGGAGCTGTACCGCATCTCCAACAGCCTGTCGGAATCCAAGCTCATCTCCGGCCTTATGCGTCTTAACTACGGCTTCGACAACCGCTATCTGGTCACCTTCACCGCCCGTGCGGACGGCTCGTCCAAGTTCGGCTCCGGCAACAAGTGGGCCCTGTTCCCCTCCGGCGCACTGAGCTGGAACGCCCACAACGAGAGCTTCCTCAAGGACGTTGAGCAGCTGGACGCCCTCAAGTTCCGCGCCTCCTACGGCATCTCCGGTAACCAGGGCATCTCCCCGTACCAGACCCTTAGCCGCTTCGGCCAGCACAAGTATTATTACAACGGCTCCTGGCAGACCGCCATCGGCCCCGGCTACAAGTCCGGAACCACCGGCGAGGGCGGCATCTATGCACTCTGGAGCGGTATCGCCAACACCAACCTCAAGTGGGAAACCACCGCCCAGCTGGACCTGGGAGTGGACCTGAGTATGTTCGGCAACCGCCTCAACGTTACCGTGGACTGGTACGACAAGGTAACCGACGACCTTCTCCGCGAGCGCAACATCGCCCCTTCATCCGGTTATGACCGTATGTGGGTTAACGACGGTAAGATCCAGAACCGGGGCGTTGAGGCCACAGTTGACGGAATCATCTTCTCCAACAGGGACTGGAAAGTGGGCGCAACTATGGTGTTCACCCACAACCGCAACAAGGTCCTGAGCCTTGGAAACGCCGTCCAGGCCGGCCTGATGACGGATCCCAACACAGGAATGCAGTACGAGTACTACGGCAACAGCCTTGGCCAGTTCCGCGGCTACACCAACATCCTGGCCATCGGCCAGCCGATGTACGTGTTCTACGGCTACAAGGTTGACGGCATTGTCCAGAGCCTTGAAGACGGCCTCACCGCCGGCCTCACCGGGGACGATGCCGAGCCCGGCGAATTCCGCTACGTGGACGTTGACGGCAGCGGCACCGTGGACGAGAGCGACCGCACCCTCATAGGCGATCCCAATCCGGACTTCCTCGCCTCCCTGGCACTTGACGTTGCCTGGAAGAACCTGGACGCCAGCATCTTCTTCAACGGAGTGTTTGGCAACGATGTAATCAACACCCAGGCCTTCGGACAGCCTTCCAACAACCCTCTCCGCTGGACCCCGGACAATCCCACCAACGATTATCCCCGCCTCCGCGACGACCGCCAGACCAAATTCTCGGACTGGTGGATAGAGGACGGCTCCTTCGTCCGCATCCAGACGGTATCCATCGGCTACACCCTCCCTCTCCGCAAGAGTCTCAAGATAGTGGACAACGTCCGCTTCTACCTCAACATAGACAACCTGTACACCTTCACCAAGTTCAAGGGTTATGACCCCGAGGTAAGCGCCCTTGGCATATACAGCGGCGGTTATCCGCGCCTGAGGAAGTGGACTTTCGGAATTGACGTTAACTTTTAATTGAGAGCAGCTATGAAAAACAAGATATCAGCATTCGCACTTGCAGCTATTCTCCTCACGGGCTGTTCACTGGACGAGTACCCTTACGGCTTCTACTCGGAGCGCAACTACTATAAGACTGAGGCGGACGCCCAGTCGGCCACGATGTACATCTACGACGCCATCAACTACATCGAGTACTCCCGTGCCATCGTATTCCTTGGCGGTATGAACACCGACGAGCTCAACCCCAAGGGAGACGCCACCCAGTCCACCAAGGACCTCGATTCCTGGAGCCAGAACAACTTCAGGAGCAACGTCACGATGGGTAACTTCTTCAAGTACTCCTACATCACCATCAACCGCGCCAACGCCGTCATCAAGAACGTGCCCGGAATGACCACCATCGACGAGAAGCTCCGCAACCGCTTCACCGGCGAGGCCTACTTTATGAGGGGTTATTCCTACTTCAACCTGGCCCGTAACTTCGGCCGCGTTCCCATCCATATGGACGTGGTCCAGACGCTGGACGACACCCAGGCCGGCCTTCCCGCCACCCTGGACGAGATGTGGGGCTACATCATAGAGGACTTCAAGAAAGCCTCGGAACTGCTTCCCTACTACGCCAAGCCTGAGACCGGCCGCGTGGACAAGGCTGCCGCCGACGGCTTCCTTGCCAAGGCATACCTCTATCTTGCATCGGCCAAGGAATACAACGTTCCCCAGTACAAGGATATGAGCTTCAGCGTGGACGACTACTACACCAAGGCCGAGGAAGCCGCCGCAAAGGTTGTGAACAACCCCGAGCAGACCACCTATCACTTCGACGACGACCTGATGCACATCTACGACGTTGACTATCCGGACGGCCCTGAGCACATCTTCATAATGAGTATGGACCGCACCGGAGAGAGCGAAGGCCAGTACTCCAAGATCTCCAAGATGTACATTCCCTACATCTCCGGCGGCACCGTCTACCTCAAGCAGGGCGCCACGGACGTGATGATCCCCACGCACGACGGCTGGTCCGAGTATCAGACCAACATCGACTTCTACAACTCCTACGAGACAGGAGACCTCCGCAAGGACTGGCTCATCTGCAAGGAAGTGTACGATGCCGGCGGCGCAGTGGTCGCATCCTATCCCGGAGGCGGCCTCTCCTACCCGTTCTGCCGCAAGTTCATCGACCCCGGCTTCAACGGAGACAAGACTTCCACCAAGCCCTACCTCTTCCGCTACTCTGACGCCGCCCTCATCTATGCCGAGGCCGCCGGCCCCACCGCCAAAGCCTATGAGCTGGTGAATTACATCCGCTCCAGGGCCGGCCTGGGTCCCCTCACCCCCGGTCTCTCCAAGGCCGATTTCAGGAAGGCCGTCATCAAGGAGAGAGTCTACGAGCTCGCCTTCGAAGGCAACATCACCTATGACCTGCGCCGCACCGGACTGCTGCACACCGTAGCCGCCGTTGTGGGCCAGGGTATCACCAACGAGGAGGACATCCTCTTCTATCCCATCCCGTCCATCGAGACAGACCTTAATCCTAACATCCAGCAGTAATATGAAAACCAAGTATTTACTCATAGCACTCGGCGCTCTCGCAATCCTGGGCGCCTGCCAGAAAGACCCCTGGGCTGCGGTGGAAGAAGGCAGCTGGAACAGCGACCACAGGATTCTGGGGATCAAGTTCGCTGGCCAGGCCGGAAAGGCCGTGGTCAAGGACGTGGACGAGTCCACCGGCACGGTAACCCTGCAGCTTGCCACGGACCTGGTTCCGGACAAATCCAAAGTGGTTATCGAGAGCCTGGAACTCTCCTACAAGGCAACCGCAAACGTGCAGCGCGGCGGCACCGTGGACTTCACCGCGGCGTCCCCTTCCATCACGGTTACCTCCGCAACCGGTAAATCCCGTACGTACGCCCTCAATATGACCGAGTTCTCGGAAACCATAATAGGCAAGTACAAGATAAACGATATGAAGGTCTGGGGCGGCACCGGTCCGGAGTGGGGCGGCGGAGCCCTGCTTTCCCCGGAGACCAAGTCCTGGTGCTGGTATGTCGACGAGGGCTTCGGTCCTGCGGCCGAGTACGACGACTACCTGGAGTTCACCCTTGACGAGATCACAGCCGACGGCAACACCACCGGCAAGTGCATTCACTACGGCGGCGCCGACGGCAAGCACTGGAACTGCCTGTTCAAGGCCGCGGTGAACAAGGAGGGAGACACGGACATCGACCTTCACAAATTCTACCGCAAGATTCCCGTGGGTACAAGCACCTGGGTGAGGGACTACACCAACAACACCATCTCCTTCACGGACTCCAAAGGCACCGTTACCATTGGCCAGATGCTGGACAAGGGCACCTACAACGTCTACAAGGACGATTCCCGCTCGTATGACCTTACCGTTGCAAACCAGGCCTTCGGCTTCCAGCTCAGCGGCACCGACGACTGGACCAACATCTACTCGGACTACGACAAGTTTGCCAAGAGGCCGCGTCTGTTCTTCATCCTGGTGGAACCCGTGAGCAGCATTCCCGCCGCCTCGGCCACCGAGGGCACCGAGGGCAAGAATACCGTGGAACCTCCGGCACCCGCGCCCGCATTCGACCTTCCCGGCGACTGGGAGGTGAAGGAGCTCTGGGTGTACGGCGGCGCCGTGGACCGCATCACCAAGGACCAGGCCCCCGCCAAGAGCTGGTGCTGGAGCAACAACGGCGAGAGCTGCAATAGGGAACTGGACAATATCCTCACCTTCACGCCTTCGGAAGAAGGTGGCCTGAGCGGTACTGTGAATTATACCGCAGGAGCGGACGGAGAGTACTGGGACTATTTGTATGTTGGAAAGAAAAGCGGAGAACCCATCACTTTCGACTGCAGCGAGTGGTACGGATGGCTCCCTCACAAGGAAACCTCCTACAAGTACAACCCTGACGACACCGAGTTCTCCGAGAGTGGTTCCATAACCATCAAGAAGACATCCGTGCTGTCCTACAGCGTCCCGCTTCTCACTCCTGGCAACTACGACCTTCTTGGCAAGTCCACCCTGGTCATCCCCGAGGGCTGTATGGCCCTGGCCCTGCCCCTGGCGGACTCCCCTTCGGAAGACACCAGCTACGAGTGGACGGACTACGACAGGTTCGTGAACAGTCCGCTCCTGTACGTGATGGTGTTCGAGAAAGTGGTTCCCGCGGAATAGGATGAAACGGCATCTTTTCATAATCCTGGCGGCTGTCCCCCTCTGCTTTTCCTGCGGGGGGGACAAGCCCGCTCAGGAGGGAAAGACCCCGGACCCGGTTGTCCTGCATCTTGCAGACCCCGATGCCACTCCGGCCACAAAAGCCTTGTACTCAAATCTTTGGGCCATAAGGGAGAAGGGCTGGATGTTCGGCCACCAGAACGACCTTGTGAACGGCCGCAAATGGCAGTATGACGAGGGCCGCTCGGACACAAAGGAAGTCTGCGGGGATTATCCTGCGGTATTTGCCGTGGACGTGGCCTCCTTTATGGACGGCCGTAGCGTCCCGCTGCAAACAACGGAAGACAATCCCGTAAAACTCCGCTGCATCAAGGAGGCCTACGACCGCGGAATGGTGGTTATGGCCTGTATGCACCTGAACAACCCTCTTACGGGTGGGGACTCCTGGGACAATTCCAGCAACAAGGTTGCGGCGGAGATCCTAAAGGAAGGAAGCGAGACCAGTGTCCTTTTCAATCAGTGGCTGGACAACCTGGCGGCCCTTGCCGGGCAGCTTGTTGGCAGCGACGGAGTACAGATTCCCATAATCCTGAGGCCTTTCCACGAGCATTGCCACGAGTGGAGCTGGTGGGGCAGCCGCTGCACCACGGAAGCGGAATACACCGCTCTTTGGCGGTATCTGGTAGACGGTATGAAGTCCCGCGGAGTCCATACCTTCATATATGCCATTTCCCCCGCAATGAATTCCAAGCAGGTAGAGTCCGATTTCACCCGCCGCTGGCCCGGAGACGACTATGTGGACTTTATGGGGATGGACTGCTACCTGGGCATAAACAACACCGTTTTTGTCAATAACCTCAAGCTCCTGAAACAAGTCTCCGAGTCCAAGATGAAGCCCGCAGGAGTGACTGAAATAGGCGTTGAGGGCTTCAAGAACCCCGATTACTGGACAGAGAACATCGCCGCTCCTATGGCCGGACGCAAGATGAGTATGCTGGTCACCTGGAGCAACAAATACGACCCTATGGAACAGTACGACGTATACTATTCCGTATACCCGGGTCACCCCTCGGAAGAGTCTTTCCGCACTATGTACGCCCGCCCGGACACATACTTCTGCTCCGACCTTCCGGATATGTATAAAATGGCTGAGAATATTACCGTAGAATGAAGAAAGCACTCATTTTGGCAGCCCTTGCGGCACTCCCGCTCCTTTGCGGCTGCAAAGACCCGGAGGATCCGGGGAAAGACCCCGTGGACGAAGGTCCCGTAACCCTCACCCTTGCCGATCCCGCCGCTACCGCGGAGACAAAGGCCCTGTACTCCAACCTCTGGGCCCTCCGTGAGAAAGGCTGGATGTTCGGCCATCACGACGACCTTATGTACGGCCGTTACTGGTACGGTGAAGACGGGAAATCGGACACCAAGGCCGTTTGCGGGGACTATCCCGGCGTATACAGCCTGGACTTCTCCACCTTTATGGACGACAGGGTGGACTCCGAGGCCTCGGACAACGCCCTCCGTCTCAAATGTATGAAGGAGGCATACGACAGGGGAATGGTCATAATTGCCTGTATGCACCTTAACAACCCCCTCACCGGGGGCGACGCCTGGGACAACTCGGACACCCACGTGGTTGAGGAGATCCTCAAGGACGGCAGTGATACCCAAAAGAAGTTCAACCTCTGGCTGGACAGGCTTGCCACCCTGGCAAAAGGCCTCAAGGGAAGTGACGGGAAGAACATTCCCGTTATTATGCGCCCCTTCCACGAGCACACCCAGACTTGGAGCTGGTGGAGCACCCGCTGCGCCACGGAAAAGCAGTTCAAGGACCTCTGGCACTACTTCGTGGACTACCTCAAGACCGCCGGAGTGCACAATTTCATCTATGCCATTTCACCCCAGATGGACTCCAAGAAGGTGGAGAGCGACTTCCTCTTCCGCTGGCCAGGGGACGAGTATGTGGACTTCATAGGGATGGACTGCTACCAGGGCATCAACAACAACGTCTTCGTGAACAACCTCAAGGTCCTGTCCAAACTCTCGGCAGACAAGAAAAAGCCCGCCGGAGTCACTGAGACTGGCGTTGAGGGCTTCAAGAACGAGGACTACTGGATCACCAACATCGCCGCCCCTATGGCCGGCCGCAAGATGAGCCTCCTCGTGACCTGGCGCAACAAGTACGTGGGAATGAACGAAGGTGACACCCACTATTTCTCCGTATATCCCGGGCACCCGTCCGAGGAGAGTTTCAGGACGCTGTACGGCCGCTCGGACACCTTCTTCTGCGGCGACCTTCCGGACATGTACAAGATGGCGGAAAACATAACCGTAAAGTAATATGAAAAGGACGATACTCCTTATAGCCACCCTTCTGGTGTCCGCTTCCCTGAATGCCGGACACCTGAGGCTCCCGCATGTATTCACGGATCACGCCGTGCTCCAGCGCGAAAGCACGGTGAATGTCTGGGGTTGGGGAGATCCCGGCAAGACCGTAAGCGTGGGCAACACCTGGAATTTCAAGACCGTAAAAACGACTGTTGCCAAGGACGGCACGTGGCGGGTGGAGATACCTACCGGCAAGGCCGGCGGGCCTTACACCATGAATATAAGCTGCGGCAAGGAGACTCTTGTGGTAGACGACGTGATGCTTGGAGAGGTCTGGATATGCACCGGCCAGTCCAACATGGATATGCCCGTTGGCGGCTATGGTTTCCAGGCCGTGGAAGGGTCCCGCGACGCCATCCTGGACTCCCCTGAAACGGCCCGGGACATACGCGTTTTCAAGATCAATGCGCCTTGCTTCACGGAGCCTCAGGACGATGTTGACGCGGAGTGGAAGCTTTCCGGCCCGGCCGTGACGGCAGGCGTTTCCGCCGTGGGTTATTTCTTTGCCAAGCGGCTCACTAAGGCACTTGGAGTGCCCGTGGGCATCATCGTGAACGCCTGGGGCGGCAGCCGCATTGAACCCTGGATGACGATGGAAGCCATCAAAGGCTCCGGGATATCGGCAGAAGAACTGGCGGAGATAGAGGCCCTGGAGCCGCATCCTGAATGGCCCAGGAATCCGGAACTCATCTGGAACGGCCGCATGAAGCCCGTGGCGGGCTACGGCGCAAGGGGCTTCCTGTGGTACCAGGGCTGCTCCAACATAGGCCAGGAATGCTACGACAAACTCCAGACCGCAATGGTGAAGATGTGGCGTGACGAGTGGGGAAACCAGGACATGCCGTTTATCTACGCGCTCCTCGCCCCCTACAGCCACGGAGATTCCAACGGCCGCTGGCGCCCCAATTTCGTGCGCACCCAGATGCGCGCCATGGAAACAACGCCGAATGCCTACGCCGTGTGTCTGGAAACCTTCGGCGACGAGGTTACCATCCATCCGGCCAAAAAGCGCGAGGTGGCGGACATGATGTTTATGAAAGCGTATGCCTATGTCTATGGGCAGTTTGCCGGCATGCCTGCAGACTATCCGGAGCCGCAGACCATCGACTTCCAGGACGACGGCCGGGTGCGCATCACCTTCACCAATGTCTGGTCCAACCTCATGTCCATAACCGCGCGGGATGTCATCGGCTTTGAACTTGCCGGGGAAGACAGGGTTTTCCACCTTGCCAAGGCGGAGGTTGACTGGGACGGACAGACGGTTTTTGTAAATTGTGACGATGTTCCAAAGCCCGTAGCCGTCCGCTACTCCTTCCGTAACTATATGGGCGCCAATCTGCAGACCTCTTATGGCCTGCCCGTGCCTCCATTCCGCACCGACGACTGGCCCCTGTAAAAGAACCGTACTATGAAAAAACTGACGCTAGCCATCCTGCTGACGGCCTCAGCCATGGGCCTTAACGCCCAGTCCTACAAGACCCTGAAGGACATAAGCTACCTCCATGCGCCGGATACCCTGAAGATCCTGGCCATAGGCAATTCCTTCTCCGAGGACGCCATCGAAAACAACCTCTGGGACCTCCTGGACGCGGCCGGAATCCCCGCCGTAATAGGCAACCTGTACATAGGCGGATGCACCCTGGAAAGGCATTACAATAATATAAAGGCCGATGCCCCGGAATACCGCTACCGCAAGATTGTGGACGGGAAGATGGTGGAGAAATGGGGTGTGCGAATTTCCGATGCCCTCCGGGAGGAAAAGTGGACTCACGTGAGCCTCCAGCAGGCCAGCGGCGTCTCCGGCCTCTATGCCACGTACGATCCTTACCTCACGGAGCTTATCAAGTACGTGAAGGGCTTCTGCAGCCCCACGTTCATATTCCACCAGACATGGGCATATTCCAAAGACTCCAATCATCCGGAGTATCCCGTGTACGGCAAGAACCAGATGCGTATGTACGGCTTCATCATGAACGCCGTGCAGGAGGCCCAGAAGGACCATCCGGAGATTACCCTGGTGGTACCGAATGGCACTGCCGTACAGAACGCCAGGACTTCGGTCTTGGGGGACACCATGAACCGCGACGGCTTCCACATGGACTTTACTTATGGCCGATACCTTGCCGCCTGCACCTGGTTCGCCGCCCTCACCGGACTCCGCGCATCGGACAATCCCTGGCGGCCGGATACAGTCTCCCCGGAGACCGCTGCCATCTGCCGCAAGGCCGCAGACCTGGCCGTGGATGAGCCTTTTAAAGTGTCCGATATAACATCGGCCCTGAAGCCCCAGACGGCCGCCCAGTACCGCCAGGAACGCTGCAAACTGGATATCTATTACCCCAAGACCAGGAAGCCTTTCAAGACCCTTGTGTGGTTCCACGGAGGCGGCCTTACGGAAGGGAACAAGTATTTCCCGGAGCAGCTCATGAAGAAAGGAATCGCCGTGGTTGCGGTGAATTACAGGCTGTCTCCCATGGCCAAGAGCCCGGCTGCCGTGCAGGACGCCGCCACCGCCGTGGCCTGGGTGTTCAAGCATATTGCCGATTATGGCGGAGACCCTTCCCAGATCTATGTCTCCGGCCATTCCGCCGGCGGCTATCAGGCCCTTATGCTTGCCCTTGACAAGCAGTGGCTTGCCGCGGAAGGAATAGACGCGGACGCCGTTGCGGCGTATTATCCCATAAGCGGCCAGACGGCCACCCACTTCTCCATCCGCACGGAGCGCGGCATATCGTTCACTACTCCAATCGTGGACTGCATGGCCCCGCTGAACAATGTGCGCAAGCTTGGCACCCGCCTGGTTCTCTTCACCGGCGAACGTTCCCTTGAGATGATGGCCCGCTATGAGGAAAACCTGTATTTAAAGTCCGTACTTGAAGGCATCGGCAACGCCGAGATTCCCATCTACGAATTCCCCGGCGCAAACCACGGCACCGTCCTCACCCCGGCGTTCGACGTTATCCTGAAGGATATGGGGATGTAACGAAGTTAATTCATTGTATTTCCCCGAAAAATCACTATATTTGCACCCTTCCGCGAAAAAAACGCAAAAACACTATAAATCAAAATGAAAACTTACACAACCAAAAACATCCGCAATGTTGTCTTGATTGGTGCTCCCCGCAGCGGTAAGACCACCCTCTCCGAGGCTATGCTTTTCGAGGGCAAGGTTATCGACCGCCGCGGTTCCGTAGAAGACAAGAACACCGTTTCTGACAACACCGAATTCGAGCAGACCAACCAGAAGTCCATCAACGCAACCCCTCTGTACGCAGAGTTCGGCGGCTGCAAGATCAACTTCATCGACGCCCCCGGTTCTG
>JAEEGL015459907.1_pt1 | contig 13904 bp, 14 predicted proteins | sample 9134231 | NCBI WGS metagenome assembly JAEEGL01 (sample SAMN16246548, study PRJNA631951) | gut metagenome | biome: gut microbiome; feature: rumen; material: fiber-attached | host: Bos | place: Iran: Karaj | collected 2018-10
AGATTAATAGATTATTAAAACAATTTGAACAGATGAAAACTATGATGAAGAGAATGAAAAATGGTAATCTTAAGATGCCATTTTAGGAGATTATATGTCAAAGTTATGTTTTAAATATGGAACAATGGGTAGTGGCAAAAGTATTGATTTAATGCGTACTGCTTATAATTATGAAGAAAAAGGTTATCAAGTTTTAGTTATGAAGCCTAAGATTGATACTAAAGGTAATGATTGCTTAGATTCTAGAATTGGTATGCAAAGATTAGTAGATATTTTAATTGATGATAATACTGATATTATAAAGGAAATAAAAAGTAGATTCACAAGTAATTTAAGATGTGTTTTTGTAGATGAAGCACAATTATTATCAAATGATAAAATAGATGAACTATATCTTGCTTCTAAAGTGTTAGATATTCCAATTATATGTTATGGAATTCGTACTAATTTTAAGATGGAAGGATTTACTGGTTCAACTAGACTTTTAGAGATTGCTGAAAATATAGAAGAGATAAAAACACTATGTGTTTGTGGTAATACTGCTAGGTATGCGGCAAGAAAGTTAAATGGTAAATATACATTAGATGGACCAGATATAATAATAGATGGTGCGCAAAAAGATGTTTCTTATGTTGCGTTATGCGGCGATTGCTATTTACAAAAAGTAAAAAAAATTGATTATAAAAATTATTAGAATAGTTTCTTGTATTTTTCGACTTATTATGATACTATTATATCAGAGATATAGAATAGAGGGTAATTATGAATAGTATTGAATTAATAGATTTTAATGAACTTATATTAGCAGGTGATATGAAATATCTGCGTTTTGTTGAGAAAAATTCAAATATGCTTTATTTAGTTGAATACTATACTAATGTTCCTCTGGAAGTTACTATAGAAAATTTATCTAAATTTAATACAATAGAAGAGATTAAAAATTATTTTAAAGATTCTTACATGTTTGAGTTTATAGAAACACATGATTTAAAAAATCATCTAAATACTATTAAAGAAATGAATGTAAATGAAAAAAAGATGTTGACTCTAATAGTTAAAGAGATTAAAGACTTAAATATAAGTTATATAAATTTCGCTAATTTCTTTGTTGAAACACAAGATAGAAAATTATATTATGCAAAATTAAAAAAAACAGGAGAGGCTGTATTAAAAAATTTAAAAATAGATATGGTTGTTAAACCTGCCGATGTTGATGTAATTATTCGTGATATAAATGCATATGGAGCATTTAAATATCATAATGTAACTGTAAAATATGATGATATAAAGGAATATATAGATAATCCTCTTATTAGTCCAAAAGAGGAATTAAGTTGGGTTATTGATAATGTAAGAAAGTATGAGTCTGCAAGAAGAGTACAAGAAAGAATAAAAGAAGAATCTAAAAAAGAGATAAAAGCAGAAAAGAAAGTAGAACCAAGTATTATTGAAGAAACTAAACCTTTAGAAGAATTGAAAAAAATTAATTTTGATTCCCCTAAAGTTCAAGATAGTAATATTGAAGAACCAAAAGTTAAAAAACATAAAAAAATTAAAGAGCATAAAGATAAAAAATTTAAAGGTTCTCTAGCAATGTATTGCCTAATAGGATTTACAGCAGGAGTATTTTTAGCTGCTATTACAATAGTTATAGGAAGCTTTATATAGTTTCACTAAAATTACACATTTAATTCATAATATTCACACAAATATTTATTATACTGAATGTGTTGGTGATAACTAACAAAACACTCCTTACTCGAAAAGTCTATATTAGACTTTTTTGTTTTATACTATTGGATTTTGGATATTTGTAATTGCTTCAGGTTTAGAATTATATACAACATATAAAGATATTGAAGCTGCAATTATTGTAAGAAGGGAAGCATCTATTTGTAAGGTGCTTTTTTTCTTTTGTTTATTATTGTTACTAGTTTTATAGTCTTTATAATTAACATATAAAAAAATTAAAGCAATAGATAATATTAATACTCTATTAAATAATGATAAGTTATAACTTGCTTTATCACTTAATAGAGTTTTTTTATCTTCTTTTATTAATTTTTGATTATAAGTTAATATTAGTGAGATAACTATACTAGCTAGAGAAAAAAATAAAGTATAAAATTGAATATCAATTGCTTTTAATGATCCTTTATTCATATAGTCACCCCAACTTATATAAATCCCCATAAATTATATGACTAATCTGTGTAATTTTATTAAAACTATTGACAACTATAGTCTGTTAGTATATTATTTAAAGTAATTAGTAACAATTTATGATAAATTATTTATAATAATATGTAATTGCTATTGTTTGTTAATTTTTTTTATTTTTATAAGGAGTTGAAAGTTATTATGCTTAAAAGTGATAAATATGGAGAATATACTGATTTATATGATGAGGATAAGAATAAAACAGATAAGAAACTATTTAGAGAAAAAGGAACTAAGTTAGAAGTGCCTAGTGGGTATTATAATATTGTAGTACTTGCATTTATAAAAAATTCTAAAGGAGAATACCTAATTCAGAAAACATCAAAGAATAAAAAGGGAGTGTATGCAGTAACTGGTGGGCATGTTAAATCAGGTGAAACAAGTTTAGATGCCGTAATTATTGAGATTAATGAAGAACTAGGTATTAAAATAGATAAAAAAGATTGTAAGTTATTTAAAACTTATAAATATGAATCTGCTTTTAAAGATGTATTCTATATAGAAAAAGATATAGATTTAAATAAAGTTAAGTACTCAAAAGAAGAAGTAGAATATGTTAAATATATGAGTGTTGATGAAATAAATAAACTTATTAAAGATAATAAGTTTAGAAAAACTAATATTGATGCATTTAATGATATAGTAAGTAATTTTAACTCTGATTGTTTATAAAGTTAGAGTTCTTTTTTTATATAGTAATCATATTCTTTATTAGAGGTGGATTATGAAAAAACTAATTATATTTTCATTATTTATATTAATTATGCCATTTATAGTTTACGGAGCAGAGACTGTATCTAATGAGTTATCTTTAGGAGAAAATGCTAAAAGTGCGATATTAATAGAACAATCAACAGGACAGATTTTATTTGAGAAAAATTCACATGAAAAAATACCTCCAGCTAGTATGACAAAGATGATGAGTTTACTTCTTATTATGGAAAGTATAGATAATGGTAAAATAAAACTAACAGATAAAGTAACAGTATCTAAAAATGCATCTAGCATGGGTGGGTCACAAATCTTGCTCGAAGAAGGAGAAGAGATGAGCGTTGAAGATTTACTTAAAGGAATATCTATTGCCTCGGGTAATGATGCAGTAGTCGCACTTGCTGAATATATAGGTGGTACAGAAGATAATTTTGTTAAGATGATGAATAATAAAGTAAATGAGTTAGGTCTAACTGATACTAAATTTAAAAACTGTCATGGATTAGATGAAGAAGGACATTATTCTAGTGCTTATGATATGGTTATGATAGGAAAAGAACTATTAAATCATAAAAAGATATTAGATTTTACATCTGTTTACGAAACTTATTTAAGAGAAAATACTGATAGAAAGATATGGCTTGTTAATACTAATAAGCTAGTTAGATTTAAAAAGGGAGTAGATGGACTTAAAACTGGATATACAAAGACTGCTGGTTATTGTTTAACCGCAACCATGAAGAAGAATAACATGAGAGTAATCGCAACAGTAATGGGAGAAGATTCTATTGATAATAGAAATAGTGAAGTATCAAGTATGCTAGATTATGCATATAGTCAGTATAAAATGAAAAAGTATATTAGTAAAAATAAAGTGTTAAAGAAAATTAAAAATGATAAGATTAAATCAAAAAATATTGAGATTGTTCCTATTAACGATATAAATATACTAACTAAAGTGACAGATAATATATCTCCTAGTTATACTTTAAAGATAAATAATTTAAAAACAAATATTAAAAAGGGAGATAAAGTAGGAATGATTACTATAAAAAACAATGGTAAAGTAATAAGTAAAATGAATTTAACAGTAAAGAATAATGTGAAAAAAGCAAATATTTTAGAATTATATTTTAAATATTTAAGAGATATTACAAGTGGTAATATGACATTATAAAAAAATATCAATCGAACGTTGATATTTTTAGTTTCTATATCTAAGTGAATCATTTGATATATTAAATATAATGCCTATCATTATCATATAACTAAGTAGGCTAGATCCTCCATATGATATAAATGGTAGTGTGATACCGGTAATAGGCATTATTCCAATAGTCATGCCAATATTTTGAAATTGTTGATAGATTAACATTCCAATAATACCTGCGATAATATACTTATTAATATTTTTATTACTATGAATTGCCGTTGTAATTAGTTTAATATCAAAATATATTATTAAACCAATTAAGAATACTGAACCAACTAGACCAAAGTTGCTGGCAAATACGGCAAATATAAAGTCTGTTTGTGGATATGGAAAATATATTGGTGTATTGTTAAATCCATTTCCAAATATATTTCCTGATGCAATAGCGGTCATACCGTTTTTTAATTGAAATCCACTACCGTTTGACCAATCAAGTAATCTATCTATTCTAAGAAAGAATGATGTACCAAATATTTTAATAAATAAATCTTTATTTAAAAAGTATATGGCAAGTAGTCCTCCTACAGCAGCAGCTACTAAAGTAATAACAATTAAAAACCATCTAAATCTAAATCCTGATATAAATAACATAACAAATGTAATAAGTAAATATATTAATACAACTCCTGTATCTGGTTCTAGAAATGTAAGTAGAGTAGGTATTGCAACTACAATTAACATTTTAATTAAAAATTTAAATTCATCCATCGCACTTGGAGATTCATTATCTTGATGAAACTTATCAATCATTTTTGCTTCCATAATAATAAGTATTATTTTCATAAATTCACTAGGTTGAAAATTTCCAATACCAGGGAGGACGAACCAACATTTAGCTTCATTAATAGTTGCGCCAAATATCAGAACTAGTCCAAGTAATAATACTCCAATTATATATAGTATGTTAATATGCTTTATTATAAAGTCATTCCCAATAAACATAATAAGATAAGCAACAACAAATCCTATTCCATACCACATAATCTGTTTAGTATATAAATTCTGCATATCTTTAGCCAGTAATCCTTGTGCACTATATATAGTAACAACACTTATAATTGCGAATATTATTACTGCAATTAGTATTCCCTTATCAACTTTATATTTAGATATATTTTTCATCTTCTCACCAATTAATATAATACCTCATTCCTAATTTTTATTCAATAATATTTCTTTAATTTTACTTTTTTTTCTATTTATAGTATAATTTTGCTTGGTGATGATATGGAGATTATAAAATATTTAATTATTGTTGTAATATTAGTTATAGTTGCACTTGCAATCATAAAAGCAAACAAGAAAGATTTTAAATTGGATGCTAATAAGTTAGTACAAAACTTAGGTGGTAAAGATAATGTAATAAAATATGAAGTAAATAAATCAAGATTTATAGTTACATTAAAAGATGTATCTAAAGCTAACAAAGAAGCAATTCAAAAGATGGGCGCTAAAGGAATATTAGAAGTTGATAATCAACTTAAAATTATTCTTGGAAGTGATGCTGGTAAGATTATAAAATGTATTAATGACTTAAAATAGTCATTTTTTTTAATATTTAGACATTATTCGACAAAATTCGACAAATAAGTATACTACAATTATGACGGTGATTTGATGAATATCTTTAGTACTTTATTTTCTAGTTTAATATTTATATTATGTCCTTTACTTATTTATATAGTATTTTTAAGTTCTAACAATAGTATTACTAAGAATACTAAGAATATGATATTTGATATTGTATTAGTTTCTATAATATATATTGTAAGTATTTATAGTACTAGTGATTATCCTATTATTAATTTTCTTCTTTTAAATAGTGTTATACTTATTGCTTATTTAAAAGATAGAGTGATAGTAGCTAATTTAATTTCATTAGTTCTAATATTCATTTATTATAATCAGTTTAACTTTATTATATTTATGATAGTTCCATATCTTGTTTTATATTTAATTAATATTATTAAGAATAAATATAAAATTACTGATTTTGTATTTATCGATTTATTCTTAATCGTAGAATACTTATTCTTAATACTATGGTTACTTATTTCAAATTATAATGTATATTTATCTTTAGGGTTAATTAATATGATATTTTTAGTTTTGTTTAATTATATCCTAATTCATATTATATATTTACTATATAATCTTGGAGAAAATATTATAAAAGATAATAATAAGTATAAAAAGATTAAACAAGATAGTAGATTAAAAACATCTTTGTTTAAAATAACTCATGAGATTAAAAACCCTATTGCGGTTATTAAAGCCTATTTGGACATGCTTAATACTAAAGATAGAAAACAAGTAGAAAAATATATTCCAATTATTAAGTCAGAAATAGATAGACTACTAAACTTACTACAAGACTTTTTACTTGTAAATAAAGCCAATATTACTTTTGATTTAATGGATATAAATATGCTTATAGAAGATATAATAAGTAGAGAAATACCTTTAATGGAAGCTAATAATATAAAGTTTAAGAGCGATTTAATAGATGATGAGATTTATATTAATGGAGATTATAATAGACTATCGCAAGTACTTATAAATATTATTAAAAATAGTATTGAAGCTATGGAAAATAGAAAAGGAGTTATTACAATTAAAGATATAATAAAGGATAATAATATTAATATTATAGTTATTGATGAAGGAATAGGGATAAGCAAGAAAATAATGGCAAAGATTAAAGAACCATTTTATACTACTAAAAATAGAGGTACAGGATTAGGTGTTTCATTATCTGATGAGATAATAAAAGCGCACAACGGGATACTTAGTTATGAATCTAAAGAAGGTGTGGGTACTAAAGTAACAATTAAATTACCACTATATGGAAAGGATGAAATATGAAACAAAAATATATACCATTTTATTTGGATAATAATAGTAATAATTTACCATTTTATTTAACAAAAGATAAAAGAGGTAATGATGTAATCTATATTAATTCTAAAAACATGATTTATACTAATACTAAAAATAGTAATATTGGGCAACAATTAAACTTATTCACTAGATGCTTTAATCAAGGAATATATTCTTTATATAAAGTTAATGATGAATTATCATTAGTTAAACAATTTATTAATAATGATATTTATTGGTATATTAATACTAATGAGAATTTTATTAAAATTTATAATGATTATATTGATCATTTAGAAGGAATTAATATTCATTTTAATTCCAAGTATTTATGCTTAACTTCATATGAATATGGAGAGGCTATGCCTGAAGTAGTTGCAGGGTATGATATTACAAATAATAAGTTATTAGATTGTAATGATTATAATACAGCTAATAATTTGTATAAGTCTTTAGTAGAAATTAGAAGATGCAGATTTGATGTCATATATTCAATTCTTAAAGGAGAAATTCTTATAGAAGATAAAGATAGATTATTTCGCTTTATGAGTTTTATTATGGATGAAAAGATTGCAGATGATAATTATCAAGAATATATGAATACTATAAAGAATTATATACTAAAAAGATATCCTTTATTATGTGATATTAATCTTGATAGTATTGATGATATAAAAGAATATAGTAAAGGTTTTGGGATTAATCATTTTTACTTTAATAGAATAGATACAGATATTCCTGATTTAGAATATTTATCCAATAAAACTAAAGTTAAATAGTAATTCAAGTGATACTTGGATTTTTTTTGTATTTATGTAGAATTCTACATAATTATATAATAGGAAATTGATACTTTTTATGTATAAACCATTGACATTACGAATGTATGTATGATACGCTGTATATGCAACTGGAGATGGTTATATGCAGAAGATTATAAAGGGATATGTATTTAGAATGTATCCAAATGAAAAACAAATTAACCTAATAGAAAAAAGTTTTGGGTGTAGTAGATTTATATATAATCATTTCTTAAAGATGAGCAATAATTATATTAATAAATATGATTGTATAAAACAATTGCCAGTACTTGAAAAAGATAATATATGGTTAAAAGAAGTAGATAGCTGCTTGCTTAGATGTAGTATTTTTGACTTGGAAAATGGTTATCAAAGATATAAAAACAAGTTAGGCAGTAAACCTAAATTTAAATCAAAGAATAAATCAAGACAGTCTTATAGAACTAATAATATTAGAAGTATTTATAAGGGGAAAGAATATAATAGTATAAGTATTGATTTAGATAGTGGAGTAATTAAATTACCTAAATTAAAAGAAGTTAGTATTAGAGGATATAGGAATCTAAAATCTATAGATGGTAGAGTAATAAATGCAACTATATATAAAGAAGCAGGCAAATACTATGTTAGTGTATGTGTAGAAAGTTATGTTGTTATACCAAATATAGTACCTACTAAAATAGTCGGAATAGACTTAGGGTTAAAAGATTTGGTAATAACAAGTAATGGAGAATACTTTGGTAATAAGAAATACATTAAAAAATATGAAAAGAAAATAAAAGGATTAAATAGATGGTTAGCACGAGCTAAATCAGGAAGTAAAAATAGATATAAGATAAAATTGAAACTTCAAACATTATATAAAAAATTAAAAAATGCAAGGAAATTTCTATTACATAGTATTAGCAAAGAATTAACTGATGATAATGATATTATTGTAAGTGAAAACTTACATATTAAAAATATGGTACAAAACAAACATTTATCAAAATCAATCTTAGATGCATCATGGAGCGAACTAATAAGACAACTTAAGTATAAGTGTATTTGGAAAAATAAAAGATTTTATCAAGTTGATACATATTATCCCAGTAGTCAAATATGTTCAAGATGCGGATATAAGGAGTCGAAAGTAAAGGATTTAAGTGTGAGATTTTGGGAATGCCCAAATTGTACCAATAAAAATAATAGAGATTTAAACGCCAGTATAAATATAATGTTTGAAGGTATTAAAATGTATATGGAAAGAGAGTTAATAGAACTTCAAGTAAACTAAATTTTGACAATGATAAGAATTAGGGTAGCGACTATCCGATATTGGTCTATGGAGAGGCATAAGTTTCGGTGAAGTAGAAAAAGCCTACCGTGAGGTAGGCAGTAGTCAAAATTTATTTTGACTTTTTGTTCTTACATTCTTATATTGCTTTTGTGAACTTATTCCACACATATAATCAAGACTTATATCTAAGTAATTACATAAATCATTTAATTTAGATAAAGGAATAGTATCAATGCCATTTTCCCATCCTGCATAAGTAGAACGACTAATACCAAGAATTTCTGAAAGTTCTTGTTGTGTTAGTTCTTTATTTTCTCTTGTTTTCTTCATTACATCATATGTCATATCGCACCTCTATAGTAATTTTTACATTAGTTGAAAAAAAATTAATAAAATTGTCGGGAAATAGTCTAAAATGTGATATAATGATTAAGCCGCGATTTATAGTTGGTATAGAGGAGTACTTTATGTATTGTGTTGTTGTGATAGTTTTATTTATAATTTTATTTATATTGATGTATATAATTTATAGAGAAAATATAGAAATTAAAAGGCAGAAAAGCATTAATATAAATTTATTAAAAGATAATAAGATATTAACTAATATTGATAAATACCAAATTGATTATTTAAAAAATGGTTATGTAAAAAAGAAATATAAGGGGAAGATTTTACTTGGTGATTATGATAAACATAGTATGTCTAATACTGTTGAGGTAATAAACAAGCTTGGATATGATGTAGATATAGTTAGTAATTCTACGGATTTATTATGTAAGTTGAAACTAAATAAATATGACTATATAATTACTAATTATTTATATAAAGAGGGTATGGATGGTATAGAGTTATGTAATGTTATTAAATATGAATTAAAAATAAATATACCTATTATTATTCTTTCAAGCAGTAATGATATGAAAGAAAAGTTTATGTGTGTTGCAGATTATTATATAGAAAAACCTCTTACACAAAATAAGTTAAGAAAAGTAATTACTCATAAATAACTAATAGTTATAAAACGGTTGATATTATATACTAAAATTGACTATTTTCAAAATAAATAGTCTTTTTTGTTGACTTTAATATTTTTAATGTTATACAATCTATTTGTAGATAGATGGAGGTTTTATGAGTAGATTAAAGTTGTTTTTAAAATCGATTAATATTAAAAGAGTAAATAATTTAAGGTTAATAGTTCCAGATAATTTTAAAGAAGTTGGAACAAAAGTGAATGATAATATTAATAAAATAAAAGGTACTAATATAGATTATATTGTTGATCCTAATTTAGTTAGATTTAATAATGGAGAAGGTAAATGTACATTTGAAGAATCTATTAGGGGCAAGGATGTTTATATATTGAGTGATGTATCTAATTATTCAATAACTTATGATTCTCAAGTGGGAATTCATCATATGATGCCCGATGAACATTTTCAAGACATAAAAAGAATGATTAATGCAACTTGTGGACATGCTAAAAGAATTATTGTAGGTATGCCTTATATGTATCAATCAAGACAAGATAAAAGAAATGGTAGAGAGTCTTTAGATCTTGCAATGGCACTTGGTGAACTTAGACACTATGGAACATCTGAAATAATTACCGCTGATGTACATAATAAATCAGCATGTGATAATGCATCACCACAGATGCCTATTAATAATTTTTATTGTAGTGATGATATTATTTTAAATTTAGTTGAAAAAGAGTATTTTAATTTTGAAAAGTCGATGGTAGGTAGTCCTGATTTTGGAGCGATACCTAGAGCTAATTTTTATGCCTCTATTTTAGGCGGCTTGCCACTTGGTGTATTTTATAAGAAAAGGGATTATAGTAAAGTGGAAAGTGGATTTAATCCTATTCAAGAACATAAATTCTTATATGAAGGAGATATTAGAGGCAAGGATGTAATTATAGTTGATGACATGATTGCAACAGGAACTTCTATTTTGGATTCTGCCAAACAACTTAAAACTAATAAAACAGGAAGAGTATTTTTAGTTGCAACATTTGGACTTTTTACTAAAGGATATGAAATGTTTGATGAAGCATATAGCAAAGGTGTTTTTGATAAGTTATATGTAACTAATTTAAACTATGTACCAGATGAAATAAAAAATAAACCTTGGTTTGAAGAAGTTGATTGTTCAATGAAACTTGCAAATATAATATGTAATATTAATGAAGATAAACCTATAGGTAATTTATTAAATGCTAAACAAGAGACTGTTGAAAAGATAAAAATGTTAAGAAAATATTAACATTTTTTTATTATACAAAATTTACTTTTTGTTTACATATATTTAACTTTTGTAAAAAAATATATTTTAAAAAATATAATATTTTGATATAATTATATTAATTGTGAATAGAGGTTTGTTATGAAAAAAAATTATGAAGAAGAGTTAGAAAAAATTAATAAATATTTAGAAAAAGATAAAGAAAGAAATAAAAACAATCCGCTTTTAAATGGTAGTGCTACAAGATTAAGTAGATTAGATAGAATAAAAAAGGAAAGTAAAGATAACTTAGAAGATGATGCAATTGATTTAATTGATGAAAAAGAAAAAGATGTAACAGAATTAATTGATGAAGAGGAAGAAAAAGATGTAACAGAATTATTTAATAATAAGAAAGAAAAAAAAGAAAGAAGAACAAAAGCATCTGAATATCAACCACATAAAAAGTATAATATAATACTTGCAATATCTTTAATATCATTTTTCTTGTTTTCCTCATTATTTATAATATCAACTCATTCAACTTTACTTGTAAAAAAACCGTTTAATTATGTTTCAATTGTTCTTGCAATAATTGGTTTTATTACTACTATAGTATCAATTGTATTAAAAATAACTCATAGAGATTTAGAAAAGGGAAATCATAAATTTAATGTTAAACTCACTATAACAACTATAATATTATCCTTATTTATGTTATTTATGATAGTTCTTTTAAATGTTTTTGAGTTTTGGAATTATATAGATATTATATATGTTAGAAAGAAAAAAATCTTTATTATATCATTGATAATAATATTTATATTTGCATTAATATTTGTTATTAGATTAATTAGACACAAAAGATTTAAAGATAATACAAGAAGAGTATTATTAACTCTATTTCTGATATGTGTTTGTAGTGGCTTTACTGGTTTTATATTTACTTTATATGGACCAATTACTGGATTTAAGGAATGGCTAATTACAACAGCAATGCCAACTATGGATCATCAAAAATATTGTAAATGGTTTTATAGTGATGCAGAAATAGAGAAAATTATGAGTAAAAACTATATTGTTGAAAGTGGAGAATCTACTGATAAAAAATTAATAACTAAAGAAGAGACTAAAAAATATAAAGACGAATACGAAAGACAAATTTTAGAGCACGAAGAAGGCGAACAATATAAAATTATAAAATTGGAAGTAGCCGATATGCCTGCATATTTAGCTGCAATATATGATCCTACTATGATAAAAGTAGAGTATACTAAAGAACTTGGATCACGTGGAGAGTATGTTACTAAAATGGCTGAGAGAAATAATGGTATTTTAGCTATTAATGGTGGAGGATTCTTAGATCCAGGAGGAAGTAGTTGGGGAGGTACTCCTACAGGAATTACTATTTCTAATGGGAAGGTTATTACAAATAATGAATATGGTCTTGCTATTAACTCTGGTGGTGTAATTGGATTTACAGAGGATGGAACACTTATGCTGCTTAAAGTTAATACAGCTAAAGAAGCATTAAATCAAGGTGTTGTTAATGCAGTATCTTGGGGACCATTCTTAATAGTAAATGGTATTTCATCTAAAATCAGCGGAAATGGTGGTTGGGGAATTGGTGCTAGAAGCGCAATTGGCCAACGTAAAGATGGAGTTGTTTTATTGTTAGTAGTCGATAGTAATGCAAGTAGAACTAAGGGTGCTACTATGGGCGATTTAACTGACATAATGGAAAGATATGGAGCCGTTAATGCATCAAACTTAGATGGTGGAACATCTAGTGTTATGGTATTACCAAAACAAGTTGCAAAACAAAATTGGAATGCTCCTTGTACAGATTATTTTACAAATGCATATTGTGCAATTAACGATCCAATTGATTCAACAGGTACACATCAAACAAGATATATTGCAACATCATTTGTAGTACTAGATAAAAATGAAACAACGAATACAACAAGTCAATATTAGAAACTAGATATCTAGTTTCTTTTAAAATATGAGGTTGATATGAGAAAAATAATAATTATAATAATAAGTATAGTTTTATTTATAGGTATATTTATACTATATGCATTTTATAATCCTTTTTTAACTATTAAATTAATTGGTGATAAAGAATATACTTTAAATTTGAATGATAAATATATAGAAAAAAAAGCAAAAGCTAATAGTTTAATATTTAACTTGGATAAAAAAATAAAAATAAATGGTAAAGTTAATAATAAAAAAGTAGGTACTTATAAAATAAAATATACAATTAAATATTTATTTAAAAGAAAAAGTTTATACAGAATTGTTAAAATAGTAGATAAAGTATCTCCAGAAATTAGATTAGAAGGTGGAGATATGGAAATATACGTTAATGATAATTTTGAAGAACCTGGTTATAATGCAATAGATAATTATGATAAGGATATTACTGATAAAGTAAAGATAGAATCTAATTTAGATAATACTAAAGTAGGGGATTATGAAATTAAATATACTGTATCTGATTCTAGCAATAATAAAACTGAAAGTTTAAGAAAAGTAAAAGTAATTGAAAGACCTGTTGTAGTAAAAA
>JAEEGL016260416.1_pt1 | contig 13904 bp, 11 predicted proteins | sample 9134231 | NCBI WGS metagenome assembly JAEEGL01 (sample SAMN16246548, study PRJNA631951) | gut metagenome | biome: gut microbiome; feature: rumen; material: fiber-attached | host: Bos | place: Iran: Karaj | collected 2018-10
CCCTGTGTCGGAAAACCAATTCCACACTAATCGTTGCCAAGCTTGACCGTCTCTCCAGGAATGTTGCTTTCGTCAGCAAACTCTTGGAATCAGACACGGAAATCAAGTTCTGTGATTTTCCGACGGCGAACAAGCTGGTCCTTCACATCATAGCCAGCATAGCCGAATATGAAGCACAATTGATTTCCACTCGTACCAAGCAATCTCTCGAAGCGAAGAAAGCCAGAGGAGTTGCTTTGGGTAAACCAGAGAACCTAACCGATAATCTCGAAAAGGCAATCTCTAATTCCAGGAAGACCAACACCATGAAAGCCCGTGAAAATCCAAATAACAAACGGGCTGTCGCTATGTTGAGAGTCCTGGTGAAACAGAATCTATCGCTGACCGAAATGGCCGACACCTTGAACTCGGAAGGATTCACAACCAGCCGGGGCTCACAGTTCACGCCATGGGCAGTCAGCGTCCTCATCAAACGTTATAACCTTAATCAAGCTGACTTCAGCAATCCTTAGCTCAGATTCATCCTTTTATTTACGATAAAATGGCCACTTAGTTAGTGGCCATTTTTGTCCGTTAAAATGCAGAATGAAGAGATCCTAAACTTGCCTGTAAGGTAATTCGGAGAACTCAATTGAAATGTTGTCCGTCAAGGGGGAGATGGCACCAAGCTGCATTCTAATGCTAGTCGTATTTAGTTCTTTATTTGCACAAGGACCTATAACAATATCCTTGATCGTTGATAAAGGCAATGTGATTTCTCTATACGGAATATTAACCCCCTTTGATACTCGATACTTGCTTTCTTTAGCTCTTGGATAATGATCAAAGAGAACAATCCGTTTTTCGCATTCATTTATATAACAAGGATGCTTAAACAAGCAAAAAGCATTAATTAATGGCCCAAATGATTCTAGACGGACGGATGTCCCTGATAAAGTCCTTAATAATTCAGGCTTTAAACCGTTTATTATTTCTGTAATAATATCGTCATTTAAATAACGACAATCATACATCTTTAGAGAGTCCATAACACTCTTCTTGCGCAAGTCTTCAATACTATCTGCCAACTCCTTCGATTTGAATCCTATAGCGACACCAGCCCCATCCTTTGAATAGTTTCGCCACATATCGAGATTATCTCTACTCTTTGAAAGGGAGATGATATAGGGGACTCCGGAAAAGCCGCTAGCATAAAATATTACGTCGCTGAATGAATCCTTATACTTAGAGAGATCCTTGTCTTTCTCAATAAAGGAAACGATCTTATTGAGAAAATACCGGTTTTCCAGAGGATCGTTGAAGAAAGCCCATTGGGTTGCTCGCAATTTGAATGAAATATTCTCTAGAGGCTCAGGGGAAACCGTTGTCTTTATGCCATTAAGGATTGCATTTAGCGTATCAATACTCGTATAATGATACAACACGTCGCAATCGCCCATTTGATATCCACAATATGGGCAAAACGAAAAATCATCCTGGCTTTCTTTGAAGCAATTCGGACAAACCTTACTCATCGCGTAAAAACAAATATTTCAATGTTAATCACATCATTATGTGATGATATACAAAGATAACTAATTATCCTGAGAAAAGATAACGATTTCGGACACCCGTTATTTCGCTTATTATCCAGTCCTATTTTTTCTTATATTTGTAAGTTACCTAGAAATCACATAACATGGCAAAGACCAATAGCACAACCGAGTTGGGCTTCGAGGATAAAATCTGGAAAGCAGCAGATCTTCTCAGAGGCAACATCGACGCTTCCGAATACAAGAATGTCGTACTCGGGTTAATCTTCTTGAAGTATATTTCCGACCGCTTCGATGAGAAATATGATGAGCTTGTAAAGGAAGGAGAAGGTTTTGAGGAAGATAAGGATGAATACACCTCCTGCAATATCTTCTTTGTCCCGGCTGAGGCTAGATGGGCAAAGGTGGCAGAAGCGGCTCATACCCCGGAAATCGGAAAGGCAATCGATGATGCAATGAGACTTATCGAACAGGAAAACCCTCAGCTCAAGAACATCCTTCCCAAGAACTTTGCTCGCCCAGAACTTGATAAAAGACGCCTGGGTGATGTTGTGGATCTATTCACTAACAACATCAAGCTGAGTTCCAACGACGACAGCAAAGACCTTCTCGGCAGGACCTACGAATACTGCTTGAGGAAATTCGCCGAAAAAGAAGGTAAAAATGCCGGCGAGTTCTATACCCCGGCTTGCATTGTTAGGACGATTGTGGAGGTCATCGAGCCGTTCAAAGGAAGAGTCTATGACCCTGCCTGTGGCTCCGGTGGAATGTTCGTACAGTCCGCTAAGTTCATCAATGAGCACCAGGGCAATCTGAAGAATATCTCCATCTATGGTCAGGACAGCAACCCGACGACCTGGAAGATGGCGAGAATGAACCTGGCTATCCGTGGGTTGGAAGCGAATTTGGGTAAGTATAATGCTGATACCTTCTTCGACGACCAGCATCCGACATTGAAGGCTGATTTTGTGATGGCCAATCCTCCTTTCAACCTCAGTGATTGGGGCGCTGGTAAGCTTCAAGAGGATGTTCGATGGAAATATGGTATTCCGCCGGAGGGGAATGCGAACTTCGCCTGGCTCCAGCATATGATTTACCATCTTTCTCCCGTCGGAAAAATCGGTATGGTCCTGGCAAATGGTTCCCTCAGTTCCCAGACTGGCGGAGAAGGAATGATTCGGGAGAGTATTATAAAAGCGGACCTTGTAGAAGGTATCGTCGCTTTACCGGACAAGTTGTTTTATACTACGGGCATTCCTGTATCACTTTGGTTCCTTTCCCGGGATAAGGCACAAAAGGGTAAGATTCTTTTCGTTGATGCTCGCAATCTTGGCGAGATGGTATCAAGGCGACTTCGTGAGCTCTCGGAAGATGACATTCGGAAAATCGCTAATGCCTTCACTACTTTCAGAGAAGGCACTCTTGTGGACGAAAAAGGATTTAGTGCCGTTAAAACACTTGAGGACGTCAAAGAACAGGACTATATCCTAACTCCTGGACGATATGTCGGAATAGCCGAATCTCAAGATGATGGAGAACCTTTCGAGCAGAAGATGGAACGACTGACGAAAGAATTGAAGGGCCTCTTTGAAGAAAGCCATCGACTGGAAGAAGAGATAAAGAAACAATTGGGACGTATTGGATTTGAGCTTTAGTCCGTGGAATTCTCATTTATGGAAGAGTGGAAAACATATAAAATGGGAGATTTGTTCACCTTAGAGTATGGGAAACCTGTCGAAGATAAGGATTCTAAAGATGGGACGGTTCCTGTCTTCGGGACTAATGGACAAATTGGAACTTCCCATCTCCCTCCTCTGTGTGGACATCCTTCTGTAATTCTTGGAAGGAAAGGTGCATATCGAGGAGTACATTTCAGTGATAGTCCATTCTCTGTGATTGATACAGCGTTTTATGTTGAGCCCATCTCTTCGGCAATTGACATTAAATGGCTATATTATAAGTTGTTGACTTATGATATTAACAGCATGGACAGTGGATCCGCTATTCCGTCAACAGATAGGTATCATATATATTCATTACCCATTGATGTGCCGCCATTTGATGCTCAAAAGCAGATTGTTTGCATTCTTGACTCTTTGAACAACAAAATTGCCCTCAACAATCGCATAAATCATAATTTAGAGGAACAGGCAGATAGTCTTATTTCATCTGCAATTAAGACTCAGTCTATTGGAAGTACTCGCCTGTGGGATATCTGTACATATGTTACAGAGAGAGTGAATTGTGACATTCTAAACTATGAGAATTATATCTCCACAGATAACATGTTGGCCAATAGAGGAGGCGTAGGTAGAGCATCAACGATCCCATATGGGAAATGTACGTCGTTTAAGGCTCGAGACGTTCTTGTCTCCAATATAAGACCGTATTTCAAGAAGATCTGGAGGGCTTCTTTTTCTGGTGGCTGTTCAAATGATGTCCTTTGCTTCCGTACAACAATAGGAACCAATTCGTTCCTTTATCATCTGCTTAGATCGGACGCTTTCTTCGAGTATGTCATGAGTGGCGCCAATGGAAGTAAAATGCCTCGTGGAGATAAACAACATATCATGAACTGGGAGATTCCTGTTTTTGAGAATCGTTTTCTTGCTTCACTTGAGGGTTCCTTAGGGGTTATTGACGACAGGGTGGCCATTATTCATGAGGAGAATCGTCGATTGATTGCCATTCGAGATTCATTACTGCCCAACCTCATGAATAATCGCATTAGTATAAATGATTTAGCTTGCTAAATTCTCATTTATGGAAGAGTGGAAGACATATAAGCTTTCAGAACTATCAAGTTTTCGCACCGGAAAACTTGATTCGAATGCGTCTTGTAAAAATGGGAAATATCCATTCTTCACGTGTTCACCTGAGACCCTGACCATAGATGAATATGCTTTCGACCAAAAGGCTATTCTTTTAGCCGGGAACAATGCTGAAGGGAACTTCTCTGTGAAGTATTACGAAGGCAAATTCAACGCTTATCAGCGAACATATGTTTTCACCGTTAATGAAGAACTTGTTAATCCCTTTTTCTTTTATTATGCGTTAAAACTGTGTCTTGCAGATTTTAAGCAAGTGTCTCAAGGGACATCCACAAAATTCCTTACTGCGAAGATTCTAAATTCGTTCACGATTCGTCTGCCAGAATTAAAGACTCAGAATTTGGTGGCTGGAATTCTGAACTCTCTTGACGAGAAAATAGCCATAAATTATCGTATAAATCATATTTTAGAGGAGCAGGCAAGCTGCCATTTTATGGAGTGGTGCCGAGGATGCAATGAAGACAAAGCTATCGCCGATTTAGCATTCAATATACTGGATTATTCTCCGAATCAACAAAAAAAAGTAATTCTACTTAATAGTAGTGATGTGACAGAGGGACGATTCGAGTCACTTCCCTTTGTTGATAACAAGGATCTAAAAGGACAGTTTAAGAAGCGTTTTAGGAGGGGAGATATCCTCTATTCCGAGATTCGTCCACGCAACCATCATTACGCGATATGCTATTTTGATCCAAAAGATTACATCGCCTCGACGAGATTGATGGTAATTCGACGGAGACCCGAATTATTAGCATCGGATGCGTTGTTGTACCAATACTTACTCATGCCAAAAGTCGAAGAGGAATTCACTGCCAAAACTGAATCCCGTTCTGGCACTTTTCCACAGGGAAACTATGAAGATTTGTCATCTTCAATAGTTCCGTATTGTAAAGAGAATCAAGACATCTCAAATATGTTGGATGCCCTATACTCCATTATTTGGCATAATATGGAAGAGAATAAACGCTTAGCATTGCTTCGTGATACCCTTCTTCCAAAACTTATGTCTGGTGAAATAGCCGTTTAGTATTATGTCCGCCCTCTACAACGAAAACAGCTACGAGAAAGCCCTGATTGATCTATTCAGGGACAAACTCGGCTATGATTATCTCTATGGACCTGACGTGGAGAGGGATTATTATGTTCCTTTCTACGAGGCTCAACTTAGGGATAGTATTTCGGCCATTAACTTTGGCAAACCCCACCAGGCCATTGAAGAAGCCATCACCAAGCTGAAGAACATCGACACCGGCTCGCTCGTTCAGAAGAATGAGGTGTTCATGGATTACCTCCAGAATGGTGTCGAGGTCTCCTATTACGACGGCGAGGAGAAACACGATATCGTCTATCTTGTCGACTATGACAATCCCCATAGAAATACGTTCCAAGTCATCAACCAGTGGACCTTCATTGAAAAGAGCGAAAAGAGAGCTGATCTGATTGTCTTCATCAACGGCCTCCCTCTGGTGGTAATGGAACTGAAATCTCCGTCAAGGGAAGAAACGGACGCATCTGCGGCCTACCGGCAACTTAGAAACTATATGCATGAGATTGAATCGTTGTTCGTTTACAATGCATTCTGTGTAATGAGTGATATGTCGGAGAGTAAGGCGGGGACGATTACCAGCAACGAAGACCGATTCCTTCAGTGGAAATCTGTGGATGGGAAGTATGAGGCCGTTGAGGTGGTCGATTACGATACTTTCTTTGAGGGGATGTTCAAGAAAGAGAGGCTGCTGAATCTGATTCATAACTTTATCTGCTTCGACAAGGGCGAGGACAAGACCGGAAAGATTCTAGCGGGGTATCATCAGTACTTTGCAGTCTCGGCTGCAATTGAAAGAACAGAAAAGGCCGTACAGGAAGATGGTCGGATTGGTGTGTTCTGGCATACGACGGGAAGTGGCAAATCCCTGTCAATGGTGTTCTATGCCCATCTCCTTCAGCGTAGCACCAAACAGCCCACCATCGTCGTCATAACCGACAGAAATGACCTTGATGATCAACTCTACGGACAGTTTTCCAGGTGTGAGCATTTCCTCCGGCAGAAGCCCATCCAGGCTACCAGCAGAGAGAACCTGAAGCAACTCCTGATAGGGCGGGAGGCGAATGGTATCATCTTCACGACAATGCAGAAGTTCGAGGAGAGCGATGAGCCGCTTTCCGAGCGAAGCAATATCATCGTGATGTGTGATGAGGCACATAGGGGACAGTATGGACTTGATGAGAGGGTGGATCCTGAAACTGGCGAGGTTAAATTGGGAACCGCCGGCATCATCAGAAAGTCTCTCCCTCATGCCAGTTTCATCGGCTTTACCGGCACACCCATTGAGAAGAAAGACAGGAACACCCGTGAGGTCTTCGGAGATTACATCAATATCTACGACATGACCCAGTCTGTTCTGGACAAGGCCACCGTTCCCGTCTATTATGAAAGCCGTGTCGTGAATCTGAATTTGGATCCTGAAATCCTAAAGCAGATTGATGAACAGTACGACCTTCTTGCTGCTGAAGGGGCAACGGAAGAGCAGATAAGTAGGAGCAAGCATAAGTTCGCCCATATTGATGCCCTTCTCGGAGCAGACTCCACCATAGATTCCCTTGTCCGCGATATCATCAAACACTACGAGGATAATCGCCAGTATGAGCTGACCGGAAAGGCGATGGTGGTGGCCTATAGCAGACCAATAGCAATCAAGATCTATAAGAAGATGCTGGAACTCCGGCCAGAATGGAAGGAGAAAGCAAAAGTGGTCATGACTTCCGGAAACAATGACCCGGAGGAATGGTATCAGATCATCGGGAATAAATATACTAAGAGGGAACTTGGAAAGAAGTTCAAGGATGATGCGGATCCGATGAAGATTGCCATTGTCGTTGATATGTGGCTCACCGGATTTGATGTCCCTTCCCTTGCCACGATGTACGTCTTCAAACCTATGAACGGACATAACTTGATGCAGGCCATTGCTCGAGTAAACCGTGTCTTCAAAGGAAAGAGTGGCGGACTGGTCATAGATTATGTAGGTATAGCACAGGCCCTGAAAAATGCGATGAGAGACTACACCGACCACGACAGGAGTCAGTTCGGTGATATGAACATCAAGAAGACGGCATATGTGAAGTTCAGGGAGAAGTTGGAAATCTGTGATGACCTGATGCATGGGTTCGATTACAAGGGTTTCCAGCATGTTGGTGACCACGAAAGAGCGTTGCTGATTAAGGGTGGCGTAAACTTCCTGCTGGCTGTCGGGAGGGAAGATAAACTGGCCGCCTTTAAGAAAGAGGCTCTGCTGTTGAGGAATGCATACTCCCTTTGCCGCAGCATTGTCTTCGAGGAAGAAAAATGGTTTGCCTCCTATTTCGAGACTGTCCGGATAATGATTCTGAGGGTCACCGGGACAGGAAAGGTTAAGATGGCGGAGATAAGTGCCAGGATATCCGAGTTGCTAAAACAAAGTGTCCGGAGCGAAGGTGTCATCAACCTATTTGCCGATGCCAACAAAGAGTTCTCCCTCAGCGATCCAGCCTTCCTTGAAGAACTGAAGAAGATGCAGGAGAAGAACGTGGCCATCGAACTGCTAAAGAATCTAATCAAGGAGAAGGTCAGTGCCTACAAACGGACGAATGTTGTCCAGAGTGAGAAGTTCTCAGACATGTTCAATAATGCTTTGTCCAGCTATCTGAAAGGTATGCTGACTAACGAGGAGGTCATTCAGGAGTTGATAAAGCTGGCCCAGGAAATCAAGAAGAGCGAAGAGGAAGGAAATGAACTTGGGCTGACCACGGAAGAAAAAGCTTTTTATGATGCCCTCACTAGGCCGCAGGCAGTTCGTGACGCCTACGAGAATGAAGAACTGGTAAACCTTACGAGGGAGCTAACCGAACAGCTTAGGAAGAATCGGACCATCGACTGGCAGATGAAGGAATCCGCCAGGGCCGATATGAGAAAGATGGTCAAGCGGCTCCTTAAGAAGTATCATTATCCGCCGGAAGAAGCCCAGAATGCAATGGAAATAGTCCTGGCACAATGTGAACAGTGGGCGGACTATAGTGAAGCAAGCTGAAATGAAAGACGCCGATAAGTATATTCAGTCCTGCCGCTATTATCACGGCGAGGAAAACTGTCCAGAGAGCATCAAGCAATTGCCGGCTGGAGAGGGTATCTGGTTTTATGAGAAGAGGTGGGTGGAGTTCAATTTGGAGGGCGAGGATCATCAGCCGGATATAGATGAGTACAATGCCTACGGAATGTCTGATTTCTCAACGGATGATGGTGTGCCGGTTTCCCTGAAAGCCCTCCTTTTCAATCGGTACTATAGAGGTGGGTACGTGGAGGTTGGAGGGGCAAGTTTCCGGCAATGGTACTTGAAAACATATCTCAGAACTGTTTTCTAATTGCATGACCTCCACACCTTCATACATGGATTCCGCTAACCTTTTCCTTGCCGGTCTTACTATGGCTGAGACGACGGAGAAGGCACTGAATGCTTTGGATGACATGGAGAAGGAGGCAAAAGAGATTCCCGCCGCTAAAACAATCCTTGGCCTGGGGTATCTCTTGGAAGGTAAGCCGTGGTATGATTTCGAGAGAGGATTCCAGGCCATAAAGGAAGCGGCGGAAAGTGATGAGCCGTTCTGTTGGTTCATTCTCGGCTCCCTGTATCTTAACGGAAAGCCTGAATTCCCCAAAGACCCTATCCTGGCTAAATACTGGATATCAAAGGCCGCCGATTCTGGATATCATGATGCAGTGGTGATTCGAGACATAAAGTGGGGCGATGGGAAAAACGGCGGCTTGAAGAAGGACAACCGGTGGCGAATAGATGTGAAGTGGGTGTTGTTGGGGTTGGCTTTGGTTGGGGTGATTGTGATTCTGCTTTTGGTGGTAGCGAAATCATCGTAGTCGAGATTCTTTTTCAGTGAGGAAGGTTTTTTAGATTATCATCAACTGATTATGACATATTGTAAGGGCCTAAATAAAGAGGAGCTTGAGCTCTATAGAGAGCGTATTTTGAGGCATGCTAAACCCAAAACGGCGGAGATCTACATGACCGGATTGGACGAGCAAATTGAACGTCTCCGTCAGAGTCATTACGAAGACGAAGAACTCAATTATATATTGTCTATAGCTCCAGAGTGGATTGTAGCGAATCGTGTGGTAGGGTTGCCACTGCATCTTATTATTTCTTATATTCGTGGTGTGGTTCGGCTTAAAGAGCCGTGGTGCAGCATCAATTCCCAAAGTGGTAATTTCCCTCTTTTAACAATTAATCAGATATACAAATGCCTTTGCAATTTGTGTGATGAGAATAAAGGGATGGTTTTCGCTCAGCTTGAATCGACAGATTATGATGTTCGTCAAAGACTAATTCTCTTCTTGAATAATAAGCAAGAAAGGAACTTCCTGCGGTTGGTGAAGAGCCGGTTAACCCCAAGCGATACGGTAATTCTGTCAAATATCTGTTGGAATCAAAATCTTGCAGAGACTGTTTTCATTGGTTATTTTGATGGCTCTAAATACCACCTATATCGTTCTATGGCCAAAAAGGAAGAGGTGGAAGAAGAAATGACACTCTCTGATATTCGCAAATATTTTAAAAACATTTTTGCATTTTATAGTTGGGACCGAGGGTTTTATGAATCGACCAACAATAAAGAGTTTTTTTCCGAAGAAGATCGGCAAGTGATAGATGAGATTATAGCTAGGCCAGAAGGTAAACCCTTAGATGAATTGTATCGTAAATTGGAAGAATACAATAAAGAAAGACGCCGACAGTTGGGGCTGATAGATAATCCAGATGAACAAGGACAGCCGGAAGCTCAACCTCGTGAACAAGAGCAAGATGTTGATGAGAACCCTGAGGGGCAGCCAGGAAGCGATAAAAAGACACCTGGAAGAGAGCCCGAAAAGTGGTTTAAGAGGGCATGTACGGAGGAAGAGTTTGGTCAAATCATCAAAAAGAATATTTGGCCTTATCTTAGAGATGAGCTTAGAAGGTTTAACTATGGAATCGATAAAGAAAGGGCCAAGGTTAAATTCAACGATGCTGTCAAGACATCTGCTGCCGCATTAATTGTTTATTGCTCAGATAAGATTGGGCTCACTACAACTTCCCCGGTATCATCGTTCTCCAAGTCCATGGAAAGGACCTTTGCTTTCCTTCCAGCACCTAGAACAACGGCTTCCCTATACTTAAAAAGACTTGCGACCTGGTACGAGAAACTCAAAGATGCATCGAAAGAACGGGTAAAAGACGAAAAATCCAGAGCAACACTTGCAAAATGGAAGCGAGACGATTCGGTTCGTGGAACCTTTATTGTTGAGAATACTTATAATCTAAAGATACTGATTGAAAACAACATCCCTCATCTCTTAGCGAAGTATTTCGATGTCAAAACAGACATTGTGTACAAAGAAATGGGTACATCTTTTGATAAAGCACTCTATAAACCCGTTGAGCATAAGGATAATATCAAAAAGAATGAGAATGGTCATCAACAAAAAACGGGTATGGGAATGTCCGACGGCTCTGATAAAGACTAGCTGATTCTTCTCGAAACCACATACACCCCTCTTTAGCGCTTTGAGTAATCAAGGCGTTTTATTTTGTCCTTTGGAGATTAAACTGTCTGACAGAAAAGATTCTGTCTGTCAGAAGAGGAACTTTTTTTGCGAGTATTTCTTCTTGATTATCAGGCGTTTCCGGTCGTCATTAATGTGGTGTTTTGTGTTATTTCCGCTTCCCTGGGTATATAGTGGAGGCGGCTACCAAACCAACCCCCGCCTTCCAAGAAAATTATGAATACTCAGCAGAAAAGCACTGCAATGGTCCAGGACCAGAACATCAACACCGCTGAAAAGAGCGTGAACAGCGGAATCGAGACCTTTGGCCTTGATCTACTCACAGAATCCGTCGGCTTTGACGCCAAGGTGTACCCTGAACAAGCCTTGTTCTCGTTTCTATGTGACAGAAAGAAGATGTACAAGAAGGACGTGCTCGAAGCTACGGGGCTTACCAGGGGACAGTATGAGAAAGTCTTCCACAACCATAATGACAGGTGGAGAGGGCTCAACATCAATGTCGATGCGAACAAGGCCATGTCGAAGCTCCTTGACTCAGAAGATCTCGCTCCTCACCAGCTTGCCATCTCCGAACTCCTGTGGAAAATGATGAAGAGACTTGCCATGCAAGAAATCCTAAATCAGCTATGGATCATGACCGGCAGGTTCATCGAGGAAGAATATCCGCAAGACGGGGACTTCGACATGAGCAACTTCAACATCACCCCCGAGGAACTCAACGAGGCGATGTGCCTTCTTTACCTGCACGTCTACGAATCCAGGAGCAAGGACGTCGAGGCCCGCTAAGAAACTGTTTATTTAACCATTTAATATTCAATGCTATGAACGAAATGGAGAACACCGAAAACATTCCCGGGGTGCAGACGATAGGAGCTGCAACCGGAAGCACGATCCCCCATCAGGAGGACGAGAAGAACGAGGATCTTGCTGTCAACGAGCAGCCCTCCGTTGAAGCCCCGGCCGAGGACGTCGCCAAGGTCGAGCCTGACACCACCAAGTCCGCCGCGCCCGCGGAGGACGGTAACACTGATACGCCTCCCACGGAGGAGGATCTTTCTGAAGTCGAGCAGCGTGAGCAGGAGACCAAGGTCTACTTCGCCGAGGTCGAGCGCATCCTCGCTGATCCTAGGTATCACGCAATACGCCTGCCTGGTGGGAAGGGTGTGATCATGAACCTGACCGCCGCTGTGCGCGATTGTATCGAGCTGAGCACACCTTCATATAACCGCGCGCACGGGAAGGACAAGGAGCGCACGGCCAAGTCCATCGAGGAAATAGGTCTCCAGCACCCCCTTATTGTCGCAACTTCGGCCATGGCGGATGCCGCTGGGATGCCGGTGAAACGGTTCTCCACTGACCCCAAGAAGGATAGTCCTCTGGGACCTTCTCTTGCCATCATCGATGGTAACGGTCGAATCGAGGAACTGCTCTCGACGGCCATCGAAGAGTGGTCAGACGTTTACGCCGTGTTCCCTTCCTTGGACGCAGTTGGCCAGATGAACCTCAAGAAGGTCTACGTTCACATCAACATGAACGTCTCCACCTGGGGCGGTCCTGACTTCCTGGTGCTGAAGGTGATGGAGCCGGAGCCGCATGAGGCCTGGACCTACATGAAGAAGCTTCAGGACGACGGTTACGGTCATACGGCTTCGAACGTCTTGACGACCCTGAAGAAGGGCAACATCACCAAGACCCAGCTCACCAAGGTTGATCTTGACGAGGCGAAGCTATTCGAGCGCTTCGAGTCCGCCAAGATGGTCCACACCCAGTTGAAGGCGACCTTTGGTGAAGACAACGACATTCTGAAGACCAAGCAGGTCCCGGAGGAGATGGTCGATTGCCTCAACGAGATGGTCGAGGACGGTGGCTTGGACAAGGCCGTCGAGAAGATGATTGCCTTCCTGAAGAGCCTCAAGTCCGACGAGGTGGCAACGATCACCGGAGCCAAGGGTAAGGCTGGGGCCTCGAAGCACGTTGTCCGGGTCGCTCTGTTCCACAACCTGTTCAACAAGTACATCGATACCCACAAGTAGCTTAACCAGGGCCCCGGAGTCTGGAGTGCCGGGGCCTATAAAACCCACAATAATGGACTACTCTAATTTTCTAACACGAATGCAGGATCTCTACGTGGATCCTAGCATGACCCAAAACTACCTTACTGGGACGCTGCTCGATCCCGTGATCTCCGCTAAGGGCGGGATTCCGAAAGGGGCCAACATCCTAATGATCGGCGACCCAGGAACCGGGAAGACGACCGTCGCTTTCAATATGGGGGCGGACGTCCAAATCCGCTATCCTGGGGTCAAGATCCTCGTAATCGAAGCGGAGATGAACGCACTTGAGACAGCCCCTTTCGCCGAGCGTTTCCCCAAGATTGCTAATCTGCCGATTCTTTTCGTCGGCAGTGGTATTGAGGGTGCGGCCCATACCTGCCAGAATCTGGTGACGACACTCCGCCGTGGACTTGATCTCGTGGTTATTGACTCTGTCGAGAAACTCTCCAGTATCATCAGCTATGAGGAGGGTTGGAGCTCGATCAAGGCTATGACCTGGCTTCTGTCACTGATCAAGCAGCACTGCAACGGTGTCAATGTCCGGAAGGTCCCGACCACATTCCTGTCCATCCAGCAGGTTACCAAGAACGGTACGGCTCGTGGCAGCAACATCATCACTCACGATGCAACTGCCGTTATGAGACTTCGCCGTTCCAGCCTGACAAACCAGTACTCGGATCGTTACCTCTATTTCCCAAAAAATCGCCGTGGTTTTGTGGATTTCCCCCTTTTCTACGATATCACCACTGGCGGCGATGTCACCTATGACATAGAACGGTATGATGACGAGTGCGACAAGAGGGCAATCCGTTCCCGCTCCATTGAGGCAAATGACCAGATTCGAGGTTTCCTGAACGAATACTTCGAGGACATCGATGACCAAAGCTAATGTTTAACCAGG
>JAEEGL010348620.1_pt1 | contig 13902 bp, 9 predicted proteins | sample 9134231 | NCBI WGS metagenome assembly JAEEGL01 (sample SAMN16246548, study PRJNA631951) | gut metagenome | biome: gut microbiome; feature: rumen; material: fiber-attached | host: Bos | place: Iran: Karaj | collected 2018-10
ACAATCGGCATCGATAAGCGAATCTTCGCGGAAATTGTCTTTTCGATCAACGGCCTTTTGGAGAACCTTATCGTACATTTCATAGCAAGTCCATCGGTTGGCTCTCTTATCGCCGTCCCATTCGAGCGAGTAGTTTACGCCAGCGACATCAGAATAGTGACTGATTTCGAAAGTACGATTAGAGCCCTGATAGAAACGAGGGAATTCCAATCGCCATCCCTCCTTATTCTTTGCCAAGTCAGCTTCGTTATTACGGTTTAAGTTTTCACCAGCAACTTCGCCATCGCCCCAGAATACGACATACTTAATCTGTGAGTACAAGTAGTCGGCAGACTCTTTGCCACGGACATACACCATGATACCCAGAGAGTCGCCTTCGGGCGTATAGATGATACGGGTAGAGTCGAGCTGATTATAGTCAAAAGAAACCGTAACCCCATTCTTAAGATATATAGAATGAGCGAGTTTCTCAGTTGTCGTCTGAGCCATAGCCACCCAAGCAGACAGGAGGCAGAGGCTTAAAGATAAAATTTTTTTCATGATGCTTACCTCCTTTATTTAATCGTTATTTTGTTACCATTGAGAATATACACTCCTGCAGGCAATAGCGCTTGATTGGTACCACGGTTGACACCGTTAAGATCGAAGAAATATCCCTGCTGGCTGCGAGATACAGCTTCTATCTGCAGGATAGCCGTTTCCACATTCGATTCCGTTACAGGGTCAGCGATGAGCAGCAGATATGTGCTGGTCTTCTTGATACCATCGAGAACAGACAGACCATCCTGAAAATTCTTCTTGCCAATGATGTAGCCAGCAACATGCTGCTGAACCTTCATCGTAGGATTCTTGGTGAAACCACGCATGATGAGGACATCACCCTTGTCGTTTTTGAGAGTAGCCTGATCATCTTCTACAGCGATGACACGTGCATTTTCGCTATCGGCGATATAGAGTTGAGCGATAGTTCCATCAGCCAACTCATTCCACTCACTGATACTCTTTACCGAAGCCGTAACAGCCTCATCGGTCTGATCGCCTGTTGTCGGATTATCTGTTGACGGATCTGTAGAACCGGCAGCCTCACCATCTACGGTGAGTGTTACATCATCGAGGAAAAAGCGGTTTTTACTCTTCTGAGCAGCAGCGAAAGTAATCTTAACCCCATTGCTCGCACCAATAAGTTTGATGGTATAAGTTGTCCACGCTGCATCGCCCAGCTCCACAGAAGTCTGTTCGAGCGTACCACTACTGGCACTGATTTGCAACGTCTTGCTATCATTAGCCCAAGCACCAGCTCTGAAGGATACCCAGGTCGTGTCCTTGACACCATTAATAGCAGGTGTAACAGCAGAGCCCAATGAAGAAGAAGCTCCGAACTTGAGACACTGAGATGCACCATAAGCCTTTGTCAACTCCCATCCTTCGTTATCGGTCTTTACGCTGTTATTATTAGCAATAGACCCCGACCAGGCGTCATCATTGCCACCAGTACCCGAATTCGCATTAAAACTCTCGTAAAAAATTTGCGTTTGAGCAAACGTCGATAGTGGTAATGCCATCAGACATACCATAGATAAGATTACCGACTTCATTCTGTTTTGTGTCATTTTATCTTTAACTAACTAAATCTTTTCCTTTGGAAAAATAATATCTTCTCTAATACCCTGAACTTCTATATATACGAAATCTGTTATAGAATTATCTATATACGATGCAAATATACAATAATTTTATCGATTCCTGTTAAAATAGAGCCTTAAATCGTTGGTTTATACCTGTATTTTTAGTATATTTGTATACGAAGTAAATCATTTTGAGCTTGAAGTAATATATTGAGCCATCGCGTGTTCTTTATTCGCATTGTTAACTTTAAAACACCTATTGACTATGATTCATTTTGATAATTATCCCTTCATTGATATCTCTGAAGTGAACAGATGTTTACTTTGTCATGATGCACCTTGCACGGCTTCTTGCTGCAAGCAGATGCCAGTAGGCGATATCCTTCGTTCGATATATTTCTCGAATGGTATGGGTGCGATAAACAGGATGGATGGCAAGACCTGTGCTACCTGTGAAGCCCCTTGTGAGCAGGCCTGTGTCTTGAATCAGCACACCTATCCGGTGCCGATCAAGTCTATTCTGAATCATCTGACAGAAGGGTCGCTCTCGCAATATGAGGCATTGACCTCAACCGCTGACATGCCCGATATCTCTACCGATATCTGTGGTGTAAAATTAGAAAATCCATTCATGCTCAGTTCCTCTGTGGTAGCGAGCAATTACGAGATGATTGCCAATGCTTTTCGGGCAGGATGGGCAGGTGTATCGTTTAAGACGATTTGCAATTTCCCTCAGCATGAGGCTTCTCCACGATTCAGTACAATCAGTAACCATGCCAATGCCTTCTGTGGATTCAAGAATATCGAGCAGTTGAGCGATCATAGTGTAGACGAGAATATGAAAGTGTTCCGTCAGCTCAAGGCTGAATTTCCAAATAAGGTGATTGTGGCCTCTATTATGGGGCAAAATGAGGAAGAGTGGACCACACTCGCTCGAAAATGCGAGGAAGCTGGCGCGGATGTCATCGAGTGTAACTTTAGTTGTCCGAATATGGAAAACGATAAGTTGGGTATCACGATCGGACAGGATGCTACACTGATAGAACGCTTTACTCGTGCTACACGCTTAGGTACGAATTTGCCGATTCTAGCCAAGATGACGCCGAATATCACCGACATGGTACCGATGGCGATTGCGGCTAAACGTGGCGGTGCCGATGGTATAGCGGCCATCAACACGATTAATAGTATCACAGGGGTAGACTTAGAGAGTCTGGTGGCTAAACCTGAAGTACACGGCTACTCAATGGTAGGCGGCTATTCCGGACAAGCCGTGAAGCCGATAGCACTGCGCTTTATCAGCGATTTGGGGCACAGCGATGAACTTGCCGATATGCATATTAGTGGTATGGGCGGTATAGAGAGTTGGATAGATGCCGTAGATTTTCTCGCCTTAGGAGCTAACAGTCTACAGGTAACGACTTCAGTTATGCAGTATGGTTATCGTATAGTAGAAGATATGATCAGTGGTTTACAGTTTTATCTGAAAGCCATCCACATGGATCAGTTGAAGAAACTGAGCGGTGTAGCACGGAAAACGGTGGTCAGTCATACCCAGATAAAGCGCGATACCATACTCTATCCGCACTTTAATCACGAACAGTGTATCTGTTGTGGGCGCTGCTATGTGGCATGTATGGACGGTGGGCATCAGGCTATCGCCTTCGACACCAAGACACGGAGACCTAAACTGATTGGCAGCAAATGTGTGGGATGCCACCTCTGTCGACTGGTATGTACCCGTTCGGCTATCGGAGTAGCACGAAAGCGAGTAATCCCTAACCAAGCATAGCGTATTTTGTAAGTATATATAAGGATGCAGGTTGCATCATTTAGAAGAATCAATACGAATAAAGGGCGGCATCTGTTCTGTTTCTGTAGAACATGATGTCGCCCACATTTGATCATTTCATATACAATGATCAGATCTGGTTATATAGGAAATACGTTTACTTTTTACGATGGTCTTCTATCGTGTACCCCTTAAAGTTAGCAGCAGGGTAGTGGAAGATAGAATCGTGAATATTGCCAGCTTTGAAATCGAAAATCTTCACTGTCGTCCAGAAGAAGGCCACTTTGATACGCAAGTAAAGCGGGTAGTGAGTTTTCTTATCGATTACCCCAATTGCCTGACGGATACCAAAGATTTTACTCGATTTCGGTTTCAGACAGATCTGAATGCCATCCTTGCAATAAGACCAGCTATAGATGTAATCGTTGAGATCATATTTAAACTTAGACAAATATTTATCTTTGCTGTCGTCGTCAGCCCGATAAATACCTACAGTCTTCTTTTTCTTATCTACCTGATAAGCCGTTACACCATTATTCCACGACATATATCGGGCTTCGGCATAGCGACTCTTCTTCCCCTTATACCAGATGGTGCCTTTGGTCTTATATAAACCGATGATATTGACATCGTAGCTCAGTGTGGAACCTTCAGGACCGAATACCATATGGTATACACTGTTAAAGAGTTTCCGGGCTTCTTCTGCATTATTATCAGCACGCATCGTGGTGCCCGAAAAAAATAAGAGCAACAATATGCAAGTATATTTGGCTTGTCGAAAAAGCCATTTCGTGCGAAATGTATGATAATGATTGTTTGTGTGTAATTTCATAAGCTAAAACCAATTATTTAATACTGAATGACAGCCAGTTTGCCATCCTTAAAATATAGATAATTACCCGTACCATAGATAAACAGTTCCCACCAGCCATTATCGGTTACGGTGCTCGTCTTGTCTCTCGGCATACCCCACGCTGCCTCGCACATCGGTTTGGTAAAGTCTGGTTTTACCATACCCTGTACCATCCATTTCGCATTTTTGTCGCCATATTTGTCGGCGAGGATGTCGAAATAATGCTGCTTTTCGTTTTTATCCGATACACCCGAAAGCGGATGTCCGTCAGCGGGTTGCAGATAATACGCCAACGAGTCGCTCGTCAAGGCGATGCCTTTGTAAGGCTTAAACGCATCATTGTCTTGAAGAACGAGGTAGGGTATATAATAGTAATTGCTCCCTTCGCCGGGACGAAGAACCGGGCGAATGTCTACTACTTTATAATAGCGATTAGAGATTTGTCCACCTACGTAATCGTTCATTCCTGCCAACTGCTGATTTCTCGCGATAACCGGCATATACTTCTGTTGTGGCAATTGGCGAATGTAAAATGTCTTCCCCTTGAGCTGGTTGATATGACGATACAAACTGTCGCCAGCATACGCTTGGAGGCACTGTCGGGCATAATCACTTGGTGTGGTGATATGGTCGAAAGTACTCTCGTTTTCGATTTCTAGATAGCGTTTGATACGATAATCATCCATCGAAATAAACTCAGCTACGAGGCGGTCGCGATTAATCGCCTTGTATGGCTGAATATGGTAGACGATATGAGGGTCTTTCTCATAGTCTGTAAAACTGGCATATTTATCAAGATACGAAAAACCGCGGAAGGTGAGGTCGCGCATGATATGAGGTGTGCGAGCTAACCATTGGTGCACATTGATAAAGTACAGATGATGGTAATAGGATTTGGCTTTTTCGAAAAGTCCAAAGGGTACCTCATGCAGCCGAATAGCAAAAGGAGTATAATAGTTGGCGATAATCTCTCCTTTGAGCGATTTATCGGTATCATACGGTTTCTGGTAAAACAAATCTTCAAGAATCTTGGCAGCATCGCCATCCTTTCGATGCAAATAGAGGGGCAGATGCAAAATGACATCCTCCAGTTCATCATCCACCCGAATACGAAGATTGATCGAAGAAGTCTCCACCTTACCTGTGAAAATATAACGATATTCTTGCACTACGACCTGTCTGCCCAGAATATCAGTGGAGACCTGCTCATCAGGAGTAAAAGTACCATCATTCCATGCATCAGAAACATAAACATATTTCAAGTTACGATTGCCATTCTCGTAGGTAGGAATTACAATCGGTTTGCCAATCAACGATTCTAAGTAGTTGAATGATTGTGTGCCATGGCCCCAAGTATGCAATGTATATAGAAATAAAAAAAAGGTACACAGTAATAATTTCATCATATCTTCCGTTTTCTCATGCGAAAATACGAATATTATTTGGAAAACAAATATGTTTGCTTGAAATAAATGATGTAATGATGGTAGATTTTTACTGAAATGACGATTATTCTATCGGATGAGCTTTACAATCTTATCGACATGCTCTTGCACAGCGCGGGCTGCAGCTTCAGACAAATGCCCCGAACCAGCATTGAGTAAACCTCCAGTAAAGACGCCACCTAAATATTCCATATTACAGAAGACTGCACTCACCTTAAAGCGATTCAGGATATCCTGATCGGTTATACCCAAGTTACCACCCTGATAGATTTCTGTTGGAGCGCCTGCAGTAATGCCGAATATAATCTTCTTACCTTTGAGTGCTGTTCCCGTGCTGCCATAAGCCCATCCGTGAGCGAAGGTTTCTTCCCACCAGCGCATCGTAAGTGCTGACATCGAATACCAGAATAAAGGTGACTGTACGATGATAATATCAGCTTGCAGCAGTTTCTGTTGTTCAGCCTGAATATCAATTTTGAAGTCAGGATAAAGTTCTGCGAGATTATCCACTTCTACACCTGGAATAGCTTCTGTAAGTTGCTTAACGATTTCCTTGTTTGCTACTGAATAGTCTTGATACGAGTGACCGGTTACCAATAAAACTTTTGCCATAATATCGTGTATTTAATGCGTAATATAAAAAAATAACTTGTATTGCAAATATACGATTTTAAATTGATAAAACAAGAAAATCACTTTTTATTACCGAAAAAATGTGGCTTAAATGAATGGCACACAGTCGTTTTAGCTATAAAAATTAAAAATACGATTCGAAAAATTAAAAATCATGTTGCGGTTTCAATTTTTATTGTATCTTTGCTATTGTTTTTTTTAGGATAGATCAATATAAGCGTATTTATGTATGAAGAAGTTTCTTTCAATGTTAGTTGCAATTTTGGCATCAATTTCTATTTCAGCCTCTAATGGCTTTACAGTCAGTTCAGTTCCATCTATTTCATCAGGTAAAAAGATTATGTTATGGACCGACTTGCATGTCATGAATCCTGCTTTGCTGGTCAATGCCGGTAATGCATGGCAGAATTATCTGGCATCCGATCGAAAGATGGTCGACAAGAGTTGGGAGATTTTCGATGGGATGGTTGATTTCGCTTTGGCTGAAAAGCCTGATATGTTGCTGGTTGCTGGCGATTTGACGAAAGACGGTGAAAAGCAGAGTCATGATTATGTGGCTACAGGCTTGCAGAAACTGGTGGATGCCGGTATTCAAGTGTATGTCGTTCCGGGCAACCATGATCGTGGTACGAATAGCAATGCGGTAGCTTATAATGGTGATGTGGTTACTCCAGTAGAGGTAGCTGATGATTCATATTTTGAACAGACGTATGCTACGATGGGGTATCAGCAGGCTACAGCACGCGACGAACATTCACTCAGTTATATCGTTAAGCCTTTTCAAGGGCTCACGTTGCTCTGTATAGATTCACGTCAGGGTAAATTAGCTGACGGCACTCTGCTTTGGGCTTATCAGCAGGCTGTTGCTGCGCGTAAAGCGGGTGAAAAGGTCATCGCCATGATGCACCATGGACTCATCGAACATTTCTATAAGGAAGACTTTTTCAATAGTACGGCTTTGGCAGAATATCACGAAACGATAAAGGATTCACTGCTCAGTGCAGGTGTACACGCAGTATTCACAGGACATTTCCACACCTCCGATATTGCTAAAGACTATGTCGACAGCGAAAAGAATTCAATCTACGATATCTCAACCGGCAGTTTGATTTCTTACCCTTGCGACTTTAGAGATATGGTACTCAGTGATGATTTGAGCACTTTAACCATTCAAACTCGCATGGTAACAGGATTGGCTTCTGAATCTGATTTCTCAAACTATGCCAAAGGACGTTTCCAGTCGAGTGTACGAAAGATTTTCGAAGCTCAGAATCCGCTTTCTGCATCCATGAAACAGTTGATGGCTTCAAGTTTAGAAACGATCTATGACAGACTGATAGAAGGAGCTACCCTTCAGGCTGAAGGGAATGAAAATTTAAATGAACGTTCTGAAGGGGTGATTACCGATTTGACCGCTACCCTAGGTTCCATTAAGAATTTGTTAGGTGAATCAGCTGCGATGTTCCCACTTTTTGTGTATGGTGAAGATATGATAGCGAGTATGCTTACCGACCAGTCTCCATATCTTACCGACCGTGTGAATGTAACTAACGATCGGGAACTTTCGATAGCTTTAGACCATGTGAATACGGGAATCACTTCTATCGCAGATACTACGACGGCAAACTCTGATGATCTTTGGTATACTGTTCAGGGTGTACGTGTTCAGCAACCTACACGTGCCGGTGTATACGTAAAAAATAGGAAAAAGATGCTGGTCAAGTAATTAATATGCCGAGGAAAAGAGGATTGTCGAGGAAAAGAAAGGCCTCAAATAAACATGGATAGTTTCGTCAAAAAGACAATCCCATAAAAAGGAATAAGTCCTATTCACGAGGTATATGAAAAAAGAAGTAGTTTTTATGAAACGGATAAAGACTACTTCTTTTTTTTCTTAATCAAATCATTCTCTATACAATAAAGTATAATTAGGAAACTTCCGAGAACAATATCGATAGTATTCCAAATCGGTTTATCAAATTTAAACTTGAAAAAGGTTGAAAAAGGATAGCTAGTCCCGTAAAGAGTGTTCCCAGAACAGTCTTATTATCTTTAAAATAGAAGAATGCATAATAGACAAAAAATACCGCTGACGCTAAACGAATGAATTGGTAATAACCATATTGCATGTCGAGCGTAGCAATAAAGAGGACAAATCCCCATATGAGTTTCATATATTTCATGGCTTAACTTCTTTTACAATAATTCAACTATCGTTCTATGATGATGCTATTTTTTATATATATTATTATCACGTTTCTAAAAAAGTGGTCTCAATGTACCTTATTGCAATATATTTAGTACAAAGATACAGATTTATATTTAAAAAACAATAAATTCTTATATTTTTTTCCAATAAAAAAAGTTCTGACCGATATCCCATCGGTCAGAACTCCATCTCTTAATCTATTGAACTATATTTCTATTTAAAGTCATATCCTGGATTTTGATATGCTGCTTTCTCTTCAGGAGTCATCTGGAGAGCATTTAGTGTACCCTGTGGGATAGGAGCGAGGTACAAGTGCTTCTCGATAAAGCGTGTGTGAGTTTCAGGAGTATGGAAACCTGGTTTGTCACCGCAAATACGATACGTCTTAGCTTTATCCTCCCAAGTCTGGGTACGAATCAAGTCGAAACGACGCTTGCCTTCACCAAAGTATTCGCGCATACGCTCATCCAATATATAATCGATAGTGATGACCTGAGGAGTAGCGTCAACCATCTCTTTACTGTAGTCGGCACTTACAGGTTTGTTATCGTTTACGTTATATACCCATTTACCAGCACGAGCACGAAGTGTATTCACCAAGTCGCGTGCAGAATAGTTGGCTTCTGTAGTAGCCCCCTTCACAGCAGCTTCTGCAGCGACGAGATAGAACTCAGAGAACTTCAGAATGTTGAAAGGACGAGTACTACCAGCATTTGGCTGACCTAAGGTGTTACCGTTGTCTGTACGGAAAGGACCCTGTTTGTACAACATAGGGTAGCACAGACGACTAATACCCTCAGTACCGATAACATAGTCTGCACGACCAGGGAGAGTACCTGCGCCGATACCATCTTCTCCAGGATTACCATCCTTCTTCTGATCATCCGTAGAAATGGCAGGATAGTTGATGGTTTCGCCTTGTGGCTCATCGATGAAGCTCAAAATAACATCACCAGGCTTCACAGTCATGCCGTTCGCATTAACCACCTCAGCATCTTCTATACCACCTTTATTCCAGTTGCCATGGAAGCGAGTGGTGAAGGTACCATCATAACGAGAATCGTGTACTTTATCCTTAAACTCGTTTTGGAAGATATCGATAGGAGTAGCCATACGAGTCCATGGGAGCCCCAATGCCTGAACACCCTCACGCTGAACCGCGTTCATGTTACTGCCATCTTTCTTCTTACATACCATAACGGTATAGTTCCAGCAGCCCATCCATGATACGAAGTTATCAGGAGCACCACCGCTACCATACGTGAGACTACCCTGATTATACTGTTCGCTGGTCTCGGTATGGTCAGCATACAACATCATCTCCTTGTTGCGATCATATTCACCCGAAGTAGTCTCGTAGTAAGTATCCATCAGGCCATAGGTACCAGGATTCTTAATACCTTCAAGAGCCGTATCGTAAGCCTTTTGGAAATAATATTTCGCATCGTGTCCATCAGGATCAGTGCGTGAACATTCAGGATAGGTAGCGATATTATTAGGATTTTCGAGCCACCACGCATAAGTAAGGTACGCCTGAGCCAAAACTAATTTAGCGACATTCTTGGTAGCGGTACCGGTGAGGCGAGGCGTCTCAGGAAGATTCGCCACAGCCTTCTCCAAATCAGGGAAGACGGCACGGGTATACACCTCAGGTACAGTGTTACGAACAGAAGTACGAGCCGTAGTGGTATTAAATTTCAATTCGCCTGCACCCAGATCCAATGGTACACCACCGAAGGCCTGTACCAGCTGGAAGTAATAGTATGCGCGGAAGAAATAAGCCTCGCTGATCAGAGCGACATCCGTATTGGTCTTTTCACCGTTCTCAATAACACCACTGGCACTATTGATATATCGGAAAGCAGTGCCCCACAAGGCATCAGAACGGCTTGTACCAGCCTGGATACTACCCTTGCTCGTCAGGTCGGCATCCTTAAAGTTACCGTCTGCACTCTGTGCATAGGTATATTCGTCAGTACCTGTTTCGCAATAGTTAAAATAATACGCATTACCATAGAGATCGCGAAGCGATGAATATAAGGCAGTAAGTCCACCCTCAACACCCGTAGTACTTTCGAAGAAACCAGGGTCATAATCACTTCTTGGCTGTTCATTGAGCACATCGCTACATGAGCTTAATACCGCAAGTCCCATGAGAACCGTGCTGACAGTTGATATTTTGAAATATTTATTTTTCATGTTTGTTAATCGTTTAGAAGGTTAAGTTAATACCGAACAGGATGTTACGTGTAGATGGTGTGTTATAACCGATTACAGGCATCTTATGTGCTCCTGTCCATGAGGTAACAGCTGATGTACTACCATCGTTAGCGAAGGTGTTGGTTTCTGGGTCAAGACCACACTCGTTGGTATAAGGAGAGAAGAGTACGAATGGGTTTTGGATAGTAGCATAGAGGCGGAGACGGCTGATACCGAAATCTCTTACAGCTCTTAGCTTATCAAAGTTGTAACCCAAAGTGATGGCACGTACTTTAAGATAACCTGCACCAAAATAGCCTAATGTGCTGGCATACTTAGGGTTATCACCACTTGTTATACCACCTGGTTTAGGGTATTTAGCACCAGTATTCTCTTCTGTCCAGTAGTCTACGTCGAGGTTACCGCGACGACCTGACAACATATTGAGATAACCATTACCACTGTGTATGGTAGAGATAACCTTACCACCAACCTGGAATGCACCGATAACCGTGAGGTCAAAGTTCTTATAACCTACAGTTGTATTGAAACCACCCATCAAGTCTGGTTCCATGCTGATGATTTCACGGTCGTTATCGTTGATGGCGCGGGTAGGAGTGCCGTCTTCATTATATTCACCATGGTAAGCCACCTTAATCATACCGACGTTACCATTAGGTTCGAGGATATTCAGATAAGGATCACCCTCTTGCCACAGACCGATTTTATTATAGTCATAGATACAGTCGATAGGATGACCAACGAACCAGTTGTTGCCTTCATCGCGATCAGCACCTGAAGCCAAAGCTACCAGTTTGTTTCTGTTCTGATAGAGGTTGATACCCATATCCCAGTTCCAACCATTCTTATTATCGATGATAGTTCCGTTCAATGATAATTCCCAACCTTTATTTTGTGTCTTACCGATATTACCCGTATAACTGTCTACACCCGATGTAGAAGGGAGAGATACAGAAAGCAACAAGTCGTTGGTCTTCTGGGTGTAATACTCGAAGGAACCTGATAAGCGGCCACCGAAGAGGGTGAAGTCGAGACCAAAGTTCCAGGTAGAAGAGTACTCCCAACCTAACTCAGTATTAGGTAGTGTAGATACATAATATCCAGTTTTGTAGGTAGTAGGACCGAAGTTATATGCACGTGTACTCAAAGCACCTAATGTAGAATAAGGATTAATACTCTGGTTAGAGGTTTCACCATAACCTACACGGAGCTTCAGAGCATCAATCCACTTCAAATCTTTCATGAAGTTTTCTTTCGCAATATTCCAACCTGCAGAGATAGCTGGATAGGTATGCCACTGATGTCCTTTAGCCAAACGGGAAGAAGCATCTGCACGGAAAGCGACACTCAACATATATTTGTCGGCATAAGAATACATCGCACGGCCCATCCATGATACCAGACCACTCTGCCAATAGCGCTGATTACCCGGATTTACGGTTATTTCACCAGCTGCTGCACCAATATTATAATACTGGAAGTATTCTGCTGGAATCTGCTGACCAGACATGTTGGTCTGTTCGAAACGGGTCTGTTCGGCTGAATACATACCTACGAGATTCAGTTTATGATCTTTTGCAAAGGTATGATCGTAAGTAATCAAGTGCTCGATAGCCCAGTTCTTCGTAATATTATTGAGTGTAGAAGCGTTGTTTGGACTGGTTTGATTATCGCTGCCTATACCAGTACCGGTAAATGCACCATTCTTAGACTGTTTGTAGTTTAAACCGACATTTACGCGATAGCTTAAACCATCTACCCAAGGGCATTTCACTTCGGCAAACATGGTGTTGTAGCTACCGAAAGCTCGTGTCTCGTTGACATAAAGTTCATCGAGTCGTTCTACGACATCACGGCTGAAAATATAGGTATGGTCGAGAGGCATATTAACGATACGCTTTGGATTACCATTTTCATCGTAAGGTGATGCCAATGGGCTCATACTCAAAGCATTATACATACCTACCTGTGAGCCGTTCGTGATATTATAATTATTGTTGGTCGTCAAACCGACATGGAAGTATTTACCTACATTCTGATCGAAGTTAGCACGTACGGAATAACGGTCGTAGCCCTGGGTAGGGAGAACAGACTCATCGTGATAATAACCAGCTCCGATAGAATAGCTACCACCCTTTGTACCACCACTTACGCCCAAGTCATGACTTGTAGTGACACCTGTGCGGAGCAACAGATCTTGCCAGTCAGTGTTCGTATTATCGTCTTCCTCAATAGTATTCTGATATTTACCGGCATACTTACGCATCGCAGCAAATTTCTTTCCATCCATCATTGGATACTTTTTGAAAGTATTCTTGAAACCGACGTAAGCATTATAGGTAATTTTGGCTGGAGCACCTTCGTAACCCTTGGTGGTGGTAATCATAATAACACCATTGGCACCACGAGAACCATAGATGGCTGTTGCAGATGCATCTTTCAAGATATCGATACTCTTGATGTCTGCTGGGTTGATATCACTCATGGTTCCCATGAAAGGTATACCGTCGAGTACGATCAGAGGGTCGTTACTTGCGGTCAATGAGCGCTGACCACGAATTCTGATTTGCATTTCAGCACCTGGTTTGGTAGAGGTTTGTGTCATCAGCACACCGGCAACTCTACCTTGCAAAGCCTGTGCAGCATTGGTTGCAGCAATCTGATTTAACTTTTCACCATTTACATTAGCTACAGAACCGGTTACCGCTTCTCTTCGCTGGGTACCATAACCAATAACGATGACATCATTCAAGCTGCGACCTTCTTCTTCCAAGGTAACTTGAACTGAATTTTTGCCGCCTACTTGTACTTCTTTGGTTACATAGCCGATATAAGAGATGACAAGCGTAGCTCCTGATTTGACATTGAGCGTAAAGTTACCATCTAAATCGGTTACAGTACCGTTATGAGTGCCTTTTTCTAAAACTGTGGCACCAATCAGTGGACCTTGTGAATCATTGATAGTACCTGTAATCTTTTTAGCTTGTTGTACGGATTGCGACATATTAACACCTGTCTCAGCGTACAATCCGAGTGGATTAACAAGTCCCAATGTGGCACCTAATCCAACAATTAAGGTTGTTTTGCTAAAGTTTTTAGACATGTTATTAAGGTTTATATAATTA
>JAEEGL010691202.1_pt1 | contig 13902 bp, 12 predicted proteins | sample 9134231 | NCBI WGS metagenome assembly JAEEGL01 (sample SAMN16246548, study PRJNA631951) | gut metagenome | biome: gut microbiome; feature: rumen; material: fiber-attached | host: Bos | place: Iran: Karaj | collected 2018-10
ACAGTTGAAAAGGGAGCTCCTGCAGATCCTGAGATCATGGAGCCCAGTGGCGACTACAACCAGAATACCATGATAGTTGCAGTTGCTGAGGCTGGTACATCTATCTTTTATACCACTGATGGCAGTGATCCGACCATGGAGTCCAAGCAGTATGTATCGCCCATAACAATGCCTGTGGGAAGTAGTCACTTTAGATTTATTGCATATGACAACGACGGCAACTGTAGTGAGATAGTAGACAGGCAGTACCATCTTGTCTATACAAGACTTGTTTCTACAGAGCAGGCTGTTAATAACCTTGTAAGTACTCTGGTAAGACTTGGATATCTTTTGGATAATTCAGGAAAGGCCATAGGAGTAGAAGGTCACAACGAGTATATCTATAACTCTGTTATCGAGATCCAGGGAGCGGGAGAATATTACGTTGTAGTTGAAAACCACGTATCCAACGATGGGACAGTGGCTCCAACAGGGCTTATGTATGCTGTTAATACTCATGACGGCGCAGTAAACAGACTTGGATATGATTCAAGCGGCAAATATACACTTATCACAATATCAAACAGGTAGAGAGCACTTTAACGGTTTAAAGGTTTAACGCTTGAAATTTTGCCTGTCTTCGGTTATTATTTTTAATTAAGTGTGAATAATTATTAGGGGAACAATAAATTTTTTTGGTAGGAGGATTACTATGTTCAAGATTTTGGAAGCCAGAGAGCTGACAACAAACATTTATCAGATGATTGTTGAGGCTCCACGTGTGGCTAGTGCCTGTTTACCAGGACAGTTTCTGATCATTCGTGTTCACGAAGATGGAGAGAGGATCCCTCTCACAATATGTGACTATGACAGAGAAAAGGGGACAGTTGAGATCGTAGTTCAGGCTATAGGCGCTGAGACTCTTAAGCTCTCTAAACTTAAGGCTGGTGATGAGCTGGCTGATGTTGTGGGACCTTTAGGTAAGGCTTCTGACCTGGTCTATGAAGACATCGAAGAACTTAAGAAAAAGAAGATCGTATTCATCGCAGGTGGTGTAGGTACAGCACCAGTTTATCCTCAGGCTAAGTGGCTTAAGGAACATGGCGTTGACTGCGATGTTATTATCGGTGCCAAGAACAAGGATCTTGTTATCCTTGAAGATAGATTTAAAGAGGTTTGTAACCTTCATATCACAACAGATGACGGTTCCTACGGAAGAAGTGGAATGGTTACTGTAGCACTTCAGGATCTTTGGAATGAAGGCAACAAGTATGATCACTGTGTTGCTATCGGACCTATGATCATGATGAAATTTGTGTGCAAGCTTACCAAGGAACTTGGTATTCCTACTGTAGTAAGCATGAATCCTATTATGGTTGATGGAACAGGAATGTGTGGAGCATGCAGACTTACTGTTGGCGGTGAAGTTAAATTTGCCTGCGTTGACGGACCAGAGTTTGATGGACACAAGGTTGATTTCGATCAGGCTATGAATCGAATGAAGCTTTACAAGACAGAAGAAGGAAGGCTCATGCTTAAGGCCCAGGAAGGCGACACACATCACGGCGGTTGCGGTAATTGCTAATATTCTGAAATAGGAGAATCGATATGGATGGATTTGTAAGAGTTCCTGTTCGTGAACAGGATGCAAAAGAAAGAGCCAAGAACTTCAAAGAAGTTTGTCTTGGATATAACAAAGAAGAAGCTGAAAGTGAAGCAACAAGATGTCTTAATTGTAAGAATCCTAAGTGCGTAGAGGGATGCCCTGTATCAATCGATATCCCTGCATTCATTCAGCAGGTCAAGGAAGGTAATGTAGAAGGCGCTTATCAGATCATCAGTAAGTCAAGTGCACTTCCAGCAGTCTGTGGAAGAGTTTGCCCACAGGAGAGCCAGTGTGAAGGAAAGTGCGTAAGAGGCATCAAGGGTGATCCTGTTTCAATTGGTAAACTGGAGAGATATGTTGCTGACACAGCAAGAGAAATGGGCATCGTTCCTGAGGGTGCCAAAGAGAAAAAGAACAAGAAGGTTGCAGTCATTGGTTCTGGTCCTTCCGGACTTACATGTGCTGGAGACCTTGCAAAGATGGGCTATGATGTAACGATCTTTGAGGCCCTTCATGAGGCAGGCGGAGTACTTGTTTATGGTATTCCTGAGTTCCGTCTTCCTAAGACAGCAGTAGTTAAAAAAGAAATTGAAAATGTTAAGGCTCTTGGCGTAAAGCTTGAGACTGACGTTGTTATTGGTAAGTCAGTTACAATTGATGATCTTATGAAGAAAGAGGGCTTTGAAGCAGTATTCATTGGATCAGGAGCTGGCCTTCCAAGATTTATGAATATTCCTGGCGAGCAGGCAATGGGCGTATTCTCAGCCAACGAGTATCTCACAAGAAGTAACCTGATGAAGGCCTTTGATGAGAACTCAACTACTCCTATCATGAGAGCTAAAAAGTGCGTAGTAGTTGGTGGTGGTAACGTTGCTATGGACGCAGCAAGAACAGCTCTTCGTCTTGGTGCTGAGGTACATGTTGTATATAGACGTGGTGAGGAAGAGCTTCCTGCACGTAAGGAAGAAGTTCACCATGCTAAAGAAGAAGGCATCATATTTGACCTTCTTACTAACCCTGTTGAGATCCATGAGGATGAGAACGGATGGGTTAAGAGCATCACATGTATTCGCATGGAGCTTGGAGAGCCTGATGAGTCAGGAAGAAGAAGCCCGGTTGAGATTCCTGGTTCAGAGTTTGAAATTGAGTGCGATGCAGTCATCATGTCACTTGGAACTTCACCTAACCCTCTTATTTCTTCAACTACTGAGGGACTTGAAGTTAACCGCAGAAAGTGCATTGTTGCAACTGAAGATACTGGTAAGACATCCAAGGAAGGCGTATTTGCTGGTGGAGATGCTGTAACTGGAGCAGCTACTGTTATCCTTGCAATGGGCGCTGGAAAAGCAGCTGCAAAAGGTATCGACGAGTATCTGTCTTCTAAGTAATCTCCTGACAGACTTTTAGTGATCTCATAGAGCGTAGGTTAGTTTTTCTAACCTATGCTCTTTTTTCAATTTATGAAGAAAAATTAAGAAATTTCGACGGTAAATCTTAAGATTTTGCTGATAACATGAGGGTAACAGATATTATAGAAAGCCAAGGTGTGGTATAATATCAAAGATTGTGAGAATGGAGAGAGAGAAAGATAATGGATAAACAGGAAAAGATAAAGATAGCCATAACCGCAGGAATTGCTGCAGTTATTTTGCTGATCTTAGTTCTGGTCCTTACACTTTCAGGTGGCAAAGACAGTGGAGATGATCAGAAGTTAAGTGAAAGCATACAGGAATATGCTGATATTGCCGCAAGTAACATTTCTACACCAGATGCAATAACAGCCTCTGATGAGAGCACAAGCGAGGGTTCAGTAGAAGACGCAGATGATAGCACAAGTGCATCCAGCAGCGCATCTACTGATGTTCTTACAACAACTGCAAATATGGAATCGGCAAAAGAAACAGTATCAGGAAACAGCTTTTATGCCACAGATAAAGCTACCTTAAAGAACGTTTACAAGGGACTTAAGATCGATATACAGGCTCAGCTTAAAGAGCTGTATACTTACTGGTCTGATGATAACACTGCTGCTGTAAGGGATCTTGCGCATCTTGAGAGATTCGAGGCTATGTCATATCAGCTTTCAGGAACCAATGACTTTTACTATTATGGCGATACAAATAGTGATGGTAAGCCAAATGGAACAGGCGTTGCGGTATATGGAGATGATCAGTACTATTTTGGACAATGGTCTGATGGATCAAGAAGTGGCAATGGAACCTGGATTTCTTTTTATCCTAAGTATAGCCAGTATGTTGTAACTGAGCACATGTATTCAGGACAGTGGAATAATGATCTTCCAAATGGTCAGGGCCAGGAACACTATGACTACGCCTATGATCTAATGAACGAGGCTGATTACTATCTGCAAAATGCCATTGGAGAATTTGTAAATGGCCTTTATAACGGAGAAATGTATATTATTACTGTAAATAAGGATGAAAAGACAATCGAGTGGACAGGTACCTGTAAAGAAGGCTCCTGGGAGCAGGTTCTTTACTCTACAGTGGATAAAAATGGCAGAGCACCATACTTATCACAGAGAGAGGACTCAGATCGTCATTTGTACATGACAATGGAAGGTGCCGTGAATAATGGTGTCAGAGGCATTATCTATGGTGGAAGCGTAAAAGGATATTGATTTGATCAAGATAAGTATTATCTGCGTTGGTAAGATAAAAGAAAAATACTGGTTGGATGCTATTGCAGAGTACTCCAAGAGGCTTTCAAGGTACTGCAAACTAAACATAGTTGAAGTGCCAGATGAAAAGACTCCAGATGATGCATCAGATGCAGAATGCGACGCGATTAAAAAGAAAGAGGCTGAAAAAATCCTAAAGAAGATCGATAACCAGGGACTTGTCTGCACGTTGGAGATAGGTGGTAAGAGATATACATCTGAAGGCTTTGCCTCCTTTATAGATGGAAATAGCGCCAGGACCAGTCACATTCAGTTTGTGATAGGGGGATCACTTGGGCTTCACAGGAGCGTTCTTGACCGGTCTGATATGGGGATCAGCTTTTCAGATATGACATTTCCTCATCAGATGATGAGGGTGATCTTATTAGAGCAGATTTACAGAGGCTTTCGTATCACTAATGGGGAGCCTTATCACAAGTAATATGGGGATATGACTTTTATATGAGTGAGATTACTGAACTTAGACTCTCTCTTACGGCAGAGGACGAGAGAAGTATTTTTGGGGATAACGACAACTACATAAAGAAAATTGAAAAGAGTCTTTCTGTCGAGATAATAGACAGAAATGGTGAACTTCATATAATTGGCGACAGAGAAGGAGTCAATAACGCTTCACAGATAATAAGGGATCTTGTTAAGCTGTCAAGGCGCGGTTCTTCTATTGAGGAGCAGAGTATTGACTACGCCATTTCTCTTAAGAAAGAAAAAGAGGGATTAGGATTATCTGAGGACGATGATAAGAACACCTTATCTTATATCGATACTGATGTGATCTGCCATACCATAAATGGTAAGCCGATCAAGCCCAAAACTCTCGGACAAAAGAAATACATAGACGCCATAAGAAATAAAATGATAGTCTTTGGCCTTGGACCTGCTGGTACCGGTAAGACATACCTCGCTATGGCTATGGCAATTACTGCTTTCCAGAGAGAAGAGGTTGGAAGGATCATTCTCACAAGACCTGCCATAGAGGCAGGAGAGAAGCTTGGATTTTTACCCGGAGATCTTCAGAGTAAGGTGGATCCATACCTTAGACCTCTTTATGATGCTTTGTATCAGATCATGGGCACTGAGAATTTCATTAAAAACATGGAGAAAGGACTTATCGAGGTTGCGCCGCTGGCATACATGAGAGGAAGAACTCTTGATAATGCCTTCATCATTTTGGATGAAGCTCAGAATACGACTCCTGCTCAGATGAAGATGTTCCTTACACGTATAGGATTTGGATCAAAAGTGATAATCACTGGCGATTCATCCCAGAAGGACCTTGCTCCTGATGTAAAGTCTGGCCTTGATGTTGCAGAAAGTGTCCTTAAGGGAATTGATGATATAGCTTTCTGTAACCTGACAAGCGCCGATGTTGTAAGACATCCGCTTGTTCAAAAGATTGTCAAAGCCTATGAGGACTACGAAAAGAAAGCTGCAAATAAGCAGACAAAGAGAAAAATACAGAAGGTGGAGAAGCAGAGGTCAAATGGAAGGGGATAAATCTGCATCAAGATATAATCTGATATATATGGCGCTTTTTCTTTTCACCGGAGCATTTGTTTTTGCATTTTCTTTTATTGTTGGAAAAAGCTATGAGGCCATACTTAGGAATACTGTAGTGTCAATGCTATCAGCCGGAACAATTCTTTTCATGATAAAAGATGCCATGGGAAGAGGGCCAGAGGGCTTTTCTTACGATAACTATTACAGAAAGATGAGATTTATCGTGGTCTTTGCTGGAATGGTTGTTTTATCCTGTGTATTATCCCTTGTTCCAAATGAGTTCTGGCCATACATGTCACTGTTTGTTATTCTGGCTTTGTTTTCAAATAGCGAGATTGGAATGATCGCTGGTATTTCTTTTACCACGATATCTGTAATGCTTGAGGAAAACGGCAGCTTTGGCGAATTATTCATGTATGTCCTTGCAGGAGCAGTGGCGATAGCGCTATTTCGTGATCTAAAAGAAAATACAACCATAGGGTTTCCGGTATTTATATCGCTTTTAATGCAGGCTGTGCTTATAATAGCTTACAATGTACTTTTCCAGAACAGGACATTTTCTATAAGCATACTGATACTTCCAATACTTAACCTTATGCTTGACCTTATTATTCTCCTTGTATTTCTCAATATGTTTGGCGTCTATGTTATTCGTAAGTCAAACGATATGTATATGGAGATAAACGACCCTTCATACCCACTTCTTGTCAGGCTTAAGGAAAAGGATAAGGATGAGTATTTCAGAGCTATCCACACGGGATATCTTGCGGAAAGAATTGCACTTGGGCTTGGGTTTAATGACAGAGCTGTTAAGTCCTGTGCTTATTACCACAGGATCGGAGTCCTTGATGGAGGCCTTAAGTGGTCAGATGTAGAGCACTATTATGTTGATAATAATTTCCCTATTGAGGCGGTAGAGTTTCTTCATGAATATATCGAACCTCCAAAGGGGTGCGTTAAGTCAAAAGAGGCCCTTGCTGTCCAGCTGTCAGAGACCGTAATAGCATCAATTATGTATCTTATCAAACAGAATAAAGATGCTAAAATAGATTATGACAAGCTTATTGATAATCTCTTTGATAAAAAAGAATCCAGCGGCGAACTGAAAGACTATGCAGTTACCTTCATGGAATATGACAGGATGAGGGCAATTTTAAAGAAAGAGAAGCTTTACTATGACTTTTTACGTTGAGAATGAAGTAAACGCTGAGTTTGATTTCGATATAGAAGAGCTATCTGCCATGGTAGCTGAAAAGGTCCTTGAATCAGAAGGCTGTAATTATGATGTGGAAATTGGCCTGACTATTACAGATGATGAGGGGATAAAAGAGCTAAACAGTCAGTTTAGGGATATAGACAGACCAACAGATGTCTTGTCCTTTCCAAATGTGAATTATGATACTCCCGGGGACTTCTCTGTTATAGAATCTGACCAAAAAGTCGACCTTATAAATCCTGACAGTGGCAAGATAATGTTTGGGGACATTGTCATCAATGAAAAAAGAGTCAGGGAACAGGCTTTAGAATACGGCCACAGTGAAAAGAGGGAGTTTGCTTTTTTAGTTGCGCACTCAATGCTGCATCTTTGCGGATATGATCACATGGAGAGCGATGAGGCACAAGTTATGGAAAAGAAGCAGGAGGAGGTTCTAAGTAGCCTTGGCATAACAAGGGACTAGGAGCTTTAGTATTTATCAGTATTGTTGTGGGAGAATGCCGGTGTGAAGACATATGCAGAAGAAAAACGAATAAGACCAGATATACTAACAGCAGCGGTGTATGTTTCTGCATGTTTACTCATGGTCTTTTTGATAGTAGCGGAAAAGATATTTGGAGATAAGGGAATGTATTTTGCTGCAGGCCCTTTGTCCATTTATTTGTTATTTTATCTAGGTCTGGTTTTATCGGTTCAAAAAGCAGTTTATATAATGGTAAGGCTAAGGGCCAGAAGATCCCAGTACTTAAATGCTGAGACTAATATGCAAAGGTCCATGAGGATATTCTCTCTGGCTGGCATTTTTGCCGGAGTTATCCTTATACTGGCGTGTTTTCCGATTTCTACCAAGGGATTTGGTACTGAAAGAGGATATATTCAGATAATCATTGCAGGAGCTTCAGTACTCTTTTTGGGAATTCAGGGTGTCCTTCGAGGATATCTTCAGGGAATCGGTTATACCAAGCCAATTGTCATATCTGACATGCTGATAGCAATGGTTTCCTTTGCTTCTGGGATCATCATATCAGGAATTTTGTATAGCTACGGAACCAAGGTTAATGACCTTTTCCATGTGGATGAGTTTTCATCTGTCTATGGCTCTGTTGGAATGATGGCCGGAATTCTGATTGGCTCTCTGACGGGCTTTATTCAGACGGTGATAAGTTACAACCTAAGAAAAAATGAGATAACAAGCTTTGTTAAGACAGGGGCACCAAGGTATCTGGACAATAAAAATGATGTCTTGGCAGGAATAAGACCTATAATGCTTCTTTACTGTGCTCCTGCACTGGCGCTTATTTTTGATCAGTGCTTTTACTCGATCTACATGAGAAAAGCACATGAGGATATTGATTTTAAGACTGTTTATGGAATGGCATTTGGAAGAATAGAAGTACTGGTTTCTTTTATCATGATCATATGCTGCATTCCATTTATAAAATCACTTAACAGGATAATGGCAAGAGTTGAGAGAGATGAGCATGAGGGATCAAGAGAGAGATTCAGAGGCTTCATGCGCTTTTCCAATATGCTTTTCATTCCGGTGACAGTGTTTGTATTTGCAGCAAATGAACCTTTGATGACTTCAGTGTTTGGAAAAAGCAGTGCTCTTGCCAATTCTTCACTGATGCTTGGATCTCTTTTGATCTATTTTGCTGGGTATATGGTGATGTTTTCATGGCTTCTTAGCCATATGGGAAAGTCTGTTCTTACAATGCTAAATACACTTGTATGTATTGCAGCTCATGTTGCACTTATGATACTGTTTGTACCGATTTTAGATCTTGGGATCTATGGAGTGATCCTTTCTCTTGTTTTGGCCATCGCAATATATGATGTGCTGAATCTGCTTGAACTTTCCAAGATCCTTTCAAACAGGCAGGAGTATGTAAAGACATTTTTGATGCCGCTTCTGGCATCAGCAATTGCAGGTGCTGTTGTATTCCTGATAGGAAGGCTCCTTTCAGGACTGATCGGAGAAATACTTACACTTGTACTTAGCATATTGGTATTCTGGGCTTTATATATGATAGCGATGATCTTTTTAAGAGGCATAAGAGCCCATGAACTTCGAAAAGTCTTTTTGGGTAATCTCTTTTTTGGTATAGCTATGATGATCCAGACAGAAGAACGCTATGAGGGTTAATATTGAGTAAGAAGATTTATGTATGTGGCGGCGGTGCATCAGGAATGTGCGCTGCCATATACGCAGCAAGAAATGGTGCACAGGTGTGCATAATTGAAAAAAATGACTGCCTTGGCAAAAAGCTTTCTATGACCGGTAATGGGAGATGCAATCTCACTAACCTTGATATGACAGCAGATTGCTATAATGCTGCAGCAAGAAACAGGATGAAGGATTGGCTTGGAACGTATGGCGTGGAAGATGTCATATGTTTTTTTAAATCACTGGGTGTTGTGGTTAAAAGCGAGGATGGCTATATCTATCCTGTTTCCGGTCAGGCTAAGACTGTTGTGGATGCACTTAAAAATGAGATCAAAAGACTTGGAATTGAAGTCGTATATAAAGAGCAGTTAAAGTCTGTAAATAGTCTTGAAAACGGCTCTTTAGAGATTGTTACAGATAAGTCCAGATATGAAGCAGACAGGTGTATCATTGCTGTAGGTTCATTATCCGGTGTAAAGAGCACCATGTCTACTGGTGACGGCTACTATATCTGCAAAAAGCTTGGAATGACAATAAAAGATACATTCCCTGCCCTTGTGGGATTTAAGTGCGAAAAGGGAGAGTATCTTCCCGATAAGGGAGTAAGGTGTGATGCCCGGATATCCTTTATTCTTGGAAACGAGGTTCTATCCAGTGAACAGGGAGAGCTTCAGATAACATCTGATGGAATCTCAGGGATACCTGTAATGCAGGCATCACGAGACGTTATAAGATTTGTGGAAGAGAAAAAGCCTGTATATGCTGCAATAGATTTTTTCCCTGACTATGATGAGGATGACTTTGACACACTAAAAAAGGATATGCTCAGGCTTAAAGATGAGCGGACAATCGAGGAGTTTCTTTTAGGGTTTGCCAATCAGGGCGTGACAGACATGATCCTAAACAGGATGAAGCTGTCAAAGACCATGAAGATGAAGAATATTTCAGATAGCTTTGCAGAATGTATTCTTGACGGTTACAGAAACCTTAAACTAAAAATCGCTGATAGCTATGGGTATCAGGCTTCTCAGGTAACAGCTGGGGGCGTCAGCATGGCTGAAATTGGTAGCGATTTTTCTTTTAACAAAAATAGAAGTATCTACGTAATTGGAGAGCTCCTTGATGTGGATGGCAGATGCGGCGGATATAACCTTCAATTTGCCTTTACCAGCGGATCGATTGCAGGATGCGCCTCTTCCCTATAAGGAATAAGATTTAGTATATGATAAGAATTGGACAGATCAAGATTGAGATTACTGAAAATACCACATATGACGAGGAAAAGGTAAAAAATATCCTTACTTCGAAGGTTGCAAAAAAGCTTAAGATATCTTCCTCTGATATAACTTCACTGGAGATTTCGAAGCATTCGATCGATGCAAGAAAGAAGCCAGTATTATTTGATGTATATGTGGCTGATGTTTCAGTAAGAGGCAATGAAGAAAAAATAGTAAAAAAAGTAAAAGATAAAAATATTACCGTCTTTGAAAAGAAGGAATATGACTTTTTTAAGGCTGCTGGCCTATTGCCGTTTACATCAGATAAAAAGGTTGTGATAGTAGGAGCAGGTCCTGCTGGGCTTTTTTGCGGTTATGAACTCGCAAAACACGGATTTAAGCCCCTTATCCTTGAAAGGGGCGCTGATGTTGATAAGAGAACAGAGATTGTAAATAGCTTTTGGAAGGACGGCAAGCTAAATCCTGCTACCAATGTGCAGTTTGGAGAAGGCGGTGCTGGAACTTTTTCTGATGGCAAGCTGAACACCATGGTCAAGGATAAGGATGGAAGACTTGACCGGGTCCTTGATATTTTTGCATCCCATGGAGCTCCAGGCAGGATAAAATATGAGTCCAAACCACACATTGGCACTGATATTTTGCGGGAAGTTGTTAAAAACATAAGAAATGAATTCATTAGCCTTGGGGGCGAGATATTATTTGAAAGCCTTGTCACTGATATAAGATTGGATGCCGATGGCAGCGTAAAGAATGTTGTTTGTGGAGAAAAGGAGTACCCCTGCGACTTTTGCGTCCTTGCTATCGGGCACAGCGCAAGAGATACCTTCTATATGCTAAAAGAATTAGGTGTCAGCATGCAGCCTAAGCCTTTTGCTGTGGGATTTAGAGTTGAACATCCGCAGAACCTTATAAATGAATCCCAGTACGGCAAAAGAGATATTGGCGTTTTGTCAGCAGCTCCATACAAGCTGACCACAACAACCAGTACTGGAAGAGGTGTTTACTCATTTTGTATGTGCCCTGGAGGATATGTAGTAAATGCGTCATCTGAAGAGGGATGCCTTGCTGTAAACGGTATGAGCTACAGCGGAAGGGATGGCAAAAACGCAAATTCCGCCATAATCATTACTGTGGATCCAAAGGACTTTGGTGGAAGTGATGTCTTATCCGGAGTTGAATTTCAAAGACGCCTTGAAAAGAAGGCTTATGACCTGGCAGGTGGGAAAATTCCTGTGGAATATTATGGCGATTTCAAAAAGGCTGTGTGTGGAAAAGATGCCGGGGATGTTGCAGAGTCAGGCCTTTTTGATGGAGATTTCCTGCCTCAGATGAAAGGTGACTATGAGTTTAGTGGTGTCCATGAGATCCTTCCAAAAGAGCTAAATGAAGCATTTGTGGAAGGCATGGAAAACTTTGGAAAGACCATAAGGGGCTATAATGATAACAGAGCCCTTGTTTCCGGCGTCGAGAGCAGAACCTCGTCTCCTGTAAGGATAAACAGAGGAAATGACGGCTTTTCTGAAAATGTAAAGGGACTGTTTCCTTGCGGAGAAGGCGCAGGCTATGCTGGAGGCATTATGTCTGCTGCCATGGACGGAATACGGATTGCGCAGCTCCTTGCCAGAAAGGCGGCGGGCATTGACTAAAGATGAGTTAAGGCAACAAGCTCTTTTAAAAAGAGACAGTCTTGATGCAGATAAGATTACAAGCTATAGCAGAAGGATATTTGAAAAGATAACAGCTCTTTTGTCATACAAAGAAGCTGAGAACATCCTTATCTACGCATCTATGAGAAGCGAAGTAGAAACTGACGAGATAATACTGGATGCACTTTCTGCTGGGAAAAGAGTCTTTTGCCCAAAGGTAGTTGACAGAAAAAACGGACTAATGATATTTGTCAGGATTGAAACCTTAGAAGAGCTTAAGGAAGGTTATTTTGGAATCCGTGAGCCTGAGGTACCAAGTGGATATGCTGAACCGGATTTTGATACTGATAAAAGCCTGATCGTCATGCCACTTGTCTCTTTTGATGATTACAGAAACCGTATTGGATATAGCGGAGGTTTCTATGACAGATATCTGGCTGCGCACAAAGGGATGAGAACTGTTGCTGTAGCTTTTGAATGTCAGAAGACTGATGACAGGATACCAGCATGTGCCTATGACATGGCGCCTGATATGATCCTTACTGAAGAAAGTATTTACTGATGGGAAGAAAAAAGAGAGATACAATTGAATTTCGCTTCTATGAAGTCCCTCAGGGTCAGGATTGTCTGGCTCTTCTTGGTGAGAGCTGGATAAGGGTATATGGTATCGATGAAAAGTACCTTCACTTTCATAATCTTTTTGAAGTAGGATACTGCAGAAATGGAAAGGGAGACCTTGTGCTTGATGAGGAAGTACGGAAGTATGAAACAGCCATGTTTTCTATAATCCCAGCTAACTATCCTCATACGACTTTAAGCCCTGTTGCCAATTTCTGGGAGTATCTTTTTTTTGATGTGGATCAGATACTTAGGATTATTTACCCCGGAAATCCTACCAAGCAGAGGGAAGCAGCTGAGATAATCGACAAAAATGCAGACCTCATATATGAGTATGAACATCCTGAAATGGCAGAAGTGATAAAAAGGATCATGGAGGAGATGAGAGATAAAAAGCCTTACTACATTGAGACTACTCAGAACCTTCTAAAGGCCTTTGTTCTCATGCTCATAAGGTATCAGAGCCAGAAGGAAGAAGCGCGAAAAATGAGCATTGATGGTGATGATGGTTCCGCAATGATGCTTCTTAGACCTGCTCTTGAGTACATAGATAAAAACTATCCTGAACCTATCAAGGTATCTGAACTGGCTCATTGCTGCAATATCAGTGAACCGCACTTTCGGCGTATCTTTGTGGACACCATAAATATGTCTCCAATAGACTACCTTAATCTTGTCAGGATACAAAATGCCTGCAAGATCATGAATAAAACGGATCATTCAATGGAGGTTGTGGCGTCGGAATGTGGCTTTTCAACCTTCTCGACATTTAACCGCAACTTCAGGAAATTCCTTGATACTTCGCCTTATCAGTGGAAAAAGAATAAGGATAATTATGAAAACAAGCTCCTTAATTACAACATAAATGCCCTTAAAGGGTGGTGACAAAAGTTACTTAAAGGTTTACGAAAATTTTTTGTTCACATTTTCGACATATTTGATTGAAAATGCACATTTTAGACTTTAAAATGTGTATTTTTTTTGTTCTCAATTGTTATAATGTACACATAAACCGATTGGAAACCGACAGTTTCCGTCAAAATGTATAATGCATTGACAATGACACTTGTCTGACATATGTGCAATATACATAAAGGGTTTCAAATCATTTTTTCATTTAGGGAGGGTAAAAAATGAAAAGAAAAGCACTATCAATTTTCCTTGCATCAGCTATGTCACTTTCACTTTTAGCTGGATGCGGTGGCGCAGCAGACACAGCTTCAACCACAACAGA
>JAEEGL013746604.1_pt1 | contig 13902 bp, 12 predicted proteins | sample 9134231 | NCBI WGS metagenome assembly JAEEGL01 (sample SAMN16246548, study PRJNA631951) | gut metagenome | biome: gut microbiome; feature: rumen; material: fiber-attached | host: Bos | place: Iran: Karaj | collected 2018-10
CACGCGAAACGAGGGCCCCTTGGCATCAAAAACGCCCCCAACGTAAGCGGGATTCTTGTCTTTCAGCAGACTCGTGACCAGGCGGACAAAGCCGTAAACCGCGTTGGTGGGCGTCCCGTCCGGTGCGGTCATGGTCGCTTTCAGTCCATAGTAAGCGCGAAAGATCAACCCCGATCCGTCGATTAAATAAAGTGTATCCTGCGCATCCATTTGGGGGTTCCTTTACTCATAAAGGGAAATCTGAACGAGCGGCAGCAAGGCGAGGGGCCGGGACTGCGGCAACGCGAGGAGGGGTTGAACGGCCGCCAGAAGAGGGAAGAGCGGGCCCAGGCCCTGAAGCATCTTTTGAAGCGAAAGCTCTGCAGTCCGGGCTGAGTGAGCGTTGGGCAAAATCGACTTCATCACGTTCGGGAGCAAATTCAGATCTTCGTCAAACCCATAGAGCTCTACCTTGTAATCTCCGCTCTTTAAATGCGCTTTGTCGGCCGCTGCCCGGATCGCCTGAGACAGCCCGCCCAGATGATCGACCAGTCCGCGATCGTAGGCTTCCTGTCCGCTCCAGACGCGACCGCCCGCAAGCTCGCGGATCTTTTCGAGGGTTAAATTGCGCCGCCCATGCTGCACGCGCTCCAAAAACAGCTGGTAATTCTCTTCGAGCATCTGACGGAGCGCCGTTTTTTCGTTTTCACTCCATCCCTGCAGCGACGACATGACCCCTGCCTGCGCACCGCGATCTTCCGTTGAGATCGAGACGCCGAGCTTTTGAAGCAAGCCCGAAACGTCGAATTTGCCCGCAAAAATACCGATGGATCCCGTGATCGTGCTCGGCTCGGCGTAAATCTCGTGCCCTGCGGAGGCGATGTAATAGCCGCCGGATGCTGCCGTTCCGCCCATCGAGACGATGAGCGGCTTCTTTTGCGCCAGCTGCGAGAGTTCATTCCACATCAGATCCGATGCGGAGACCGAGCCGCCGGGACTGTCGATGCGCAGCACCACCGCTTTTACGCTGCTGTCGCCCGCCAACTGACGCGCCGCGCGGATGAAGTTTTGCGATCCCGTATTGAGGGATCCGCTCAGGGGATGGGGATCGGTCTCGCCGTCCAGGATGTTGCCCACCGCGTAGAGCAAGCCAACCCGGGGCACGCGTCCCCAGCGCTCGTCGTCGGGTTCGTAACGCCTGGGCCAGGAGATGAACTGGAAGTTGCGGCCATATTCATCTTTCACGATTTGCTCGAAGTGATCGTATTGGATCACCTCGTCGATGAGGCGCGCTTTTTGTGCCGAAAGTGCGCTGTAGGGACCGCGATCGATGAGATCGGCCGCTTCACTTCGCGAGATGGGCCTCGATTGGGCGATGGCATCGAGCAGGCGTCCGTATACGCCGTCCAAAAGGGCTTTATCGACTTCGCGCGCTGCCTTTGAGGGCTCCGTTTGCGTAAACATCTCGGGGGCACTCTTGTAATCACCAATGGCGATGAACTCGGCCCGGATGCCGAGTTTTTGCAACAGCTCCGCGATGTAAAAATGCTGCTGGCGAACCCCCGTGAGCTGAAGATTCGCTGTGGGCGGCATATAGATGCGATCGGCGGCTACAGCCACCGCGTAAAGCTTGCTGTCGGCCGAAGGCAAATAGGCGTAGACGCGCTTGCCCCGCTGCTGAAGCGCCAGAATGGCGTCGCGCAATTCCTCCACCTGCCCCCACGAGAGATCCAAATCCGCAAGCCCCATCACCACGAGTTTCACGTTGTCTCGCTGCGCGATCGCCTGCAAATCGAGAACAAGATTGAGAAAATGCGGGTGATAGTCGCTCTCAAGGAATCCGGGCGCTTCTAATTCGGAAGCTTCGAGGATCGGAAATTCCACAACCTCCACCGGATCATCAAAATGCCACACTGGGCCGCCCGATCTGTATCGTGCTGTAGCGTACAGCCCCTTTTTGGCACCGCTTTCGGCCAGCGAAGGGAAGAAGCCAAAAAGCCCCGCGCCAAACCGCCCCGTATCCATCAGCCCCACCATGAGCGCGTGGTTGTTTCGCCCTTCGTTTTCGACCACATCGAGCTGGAGTTCGTAGCGCGCCGTCAGCGCCAGGCCCTTATAGAGCCTCAGCTGCAAAGTGGCTCCGTAACTGTTGTGCTCGTCACCTTTTTCGGGCAGCCGCGCCGAGAGATGGAGCATCAGGCGATCTTCAAAGGGTTTAAATCCGAGTCCCAGCTGATACGCCCTGCGTGCGGTTGTGCCCAAATGGAGTTCCCTGCGGAGCGCTGTGCTTTCTTTCCAGCTCTTTTGGCTGTCGGGATTGTTCAGATCGGTGACGGCCGCGCCCAGGGCGAGCCATTGCGCGGGCCTTGCCAAAAAGCCCAGATCGAAACTGCTTAATTTGTGGTAACCGAGGCTTGTGGCCCCACTGAGCCGGTGCCAGTTGAACCCCCACGACAACGATTCACTGAGCGCAATGGCCTGTCCGAGAGAAAATTTCCAAATCGGCCCGGTGTCTTTTACGGGAGACTCCAGAAACTGAAGCCCCAGCGCCGTGTGGTAGCTGTTTTCAAAGAGTCCAAATCCTAATTGTAAGGCGTGGCCTTCATGGAGCTGATCGTCCTGTGTGCCGGCGTAGCTGTAGCTGAGCTCGAATGCATGTCCAAACCCCAAACCGGCGGGGTTATCTTCAAAAGCGCTGAGCCCAAAGCCTGTTGCGCGATCGCTGTCGGGCTGGACGATGCCCTGCGTCGGGCTGATGGCCCAGCTGATGCCCGATAGTCCCAGCAAACTGGCGAATACGACTGAACTTTTCACGAAGCCTTCCTTCAGTAGGGCGATGCGGCCCGACCTTAAGCGGGTTTGCTTTGCTTTGCATACGCCAAATTCGCGCATTTTTACACCGCTGGCGCAACAACTCCCGATCCGTGCCGATGATCTCTGGCGGATGGCGAAAAAAGAGGTGCCTGCGATGTCGATGCATTCGGTGATTTGGGCGCTGCTGCTTTTGGTGCTGGCGGCGCTTTTTCCCCTTTGGACGAAAACAGCTGAGCCTGAAGCTTCCACTTGTGACGGCTTTGTAGGGATCCAGAAGCCGGGGCTGCCGCGCCTTTTGACCTGCTCCCTCGAAACTTTGCAGGCGGCTTTGGGGGATTGCGTGCTGCTCGAAGATTTGCATCAGGGCGATGAGGCGGTGCTGACGGAAGGCGAGCTCTGTTTTGCGGCTGTGCGCCCATTGCCCGCAGATGTGAGGCTTCAGCTTGGGCTGCCTTTGGATTTGAATCGTGCGACCGCTGAGGATTTGCAGCAAATCGACGGGTTAGGTCCCAAAACAGCGCAGCGTCTGGTGGAAGCGCAGCCGTTTATGTCGATCGATGCGATTTTGAATGTGAAAGGTGTAGGTCCTAGCGCCCTGCGGCGTTGGCGTCCGGTGCTGACCCTGGAGCCGCTTCCTCTGGTGTACCCGGCTCCGCCCTTCGCTTTAACTCCTCAAATACCTTGAGGTTTTTTTCGAGGGTTTCCTGGTTCACCTGTAGTCGTTGCACATTTTGCGAGAGGGCCGTTTCAAAGATGTTGGTCTTCCATTTGCCGTCTTCGAGCACAAACTCGATGTTTTCGCCCGCTTTGGTGGTGAACAGCTTCTGGCTGGGGTTGGAGGAAAGCGGTGAGCCCTGCGAGCGAAAGCCCGAGCGGATGCCTTCCGGCGAGCCCAGTTCGCTCATCGCCTTTTGGGTCAAAATGGTAAAAAGTTCAATGGAATCGCGCGCTTCAAAGATGCCCTGAGGATAGGCCAGACGCGCCGCATCCTGATGCTCCGGCGGGTATTTTTCCTCGATGGCGGTGCGCTGTTCCTGAATCATCGTCTGCAATTGAGCCAAAAGCTCGTTGGTATGCACCGTGGAGCAAGCCAAAAGCTCGCTGGCGTCTTTTTTGATCACCGCGTCCCGCACGCGGCGAAGGGCGCCTTCGGGGGTTGCGGGGTCGAGATTCTCGTCACAACCGAAAGCTCCAAACATCAATAACGCCGAAAAGAGGGAAGGAAGAAAACGCATCTGCTTTGTGTGACCTTAAAAAAAGAGAAGTTCGGTTCGATGGGGTTGCTTCTCGCACATCAACTCTGCACCATCGCGCGCATGTTGAAGCCTCATTTATCAGCTTTTGCCCTGCTTGTGGCGTTTCTTTGCACTGGTTGCCGATCGAATCAAAAAACGCCCGAAATTCAAGCAGTTGAACGATTCGTTTACGCGGTGCACAGCGGTCAGACCGGCGTTTTGTTTGACGGATGCACCGTTGAAAGCCGCGCGTCTTTGGCCAGGCAGCTGGGATTGCCACCCGATGCTCTCAAATCCCAGGTGATCGAGCGATTAGCGGTGCGCCCTGACTGGATTTTTGAAAAGGCTGTGACCGCACATCCGCATTTGGTTTCGGCATCTGCGGAAGATTGCGTGGTGGAAGGCAGCCTTGGAGGCCGGCCCTGGCGGTTTGCGCTTCAAAAGGAAGAGAACGAATGGCGCGTGGATTTGCTGCATTCGGGAGAACGTCCCGCCCCGGCTGATGCGCTGACGTTTTGATGCGAGTTGGCTTTGCTTGCGCCTTCGCTGCGTTCAGGCTAGAAACGGATAGCGCACGCGAAGGTTGGACGTGCGATGGCTGTGCAGGAGAAACTTCGGTGGAGAGCGTTCCAGCTTCACAGGAAGAAGGGGCGAGCCGAGGGGCTCAGGGGTCGTTCCGGTTTAAGCAAGGCGAAAAAGTCGGCAACCGTTTTGTGATCGACGAGCGTCTTCGCGAAGATGTGGTGGGTTCAACTTACCGGGCGGTCGATGAGCGAACGGGCCGTAAGATCGCGCTTTTAATGCTGAATCCCAATGTGGCGGTCGAAACGGCGGCCACCGAACGTCTGCTCGCTTCCATTAAAGCCGCGTCGGCCATCTCGCATAAAAACGTGGTGTCGATTTTTGGGATGGGGAAGGAGAGCAAGGGCAAACCGCGCTACATCGCCCAGGAATGGATCGACGGCGCGAACCTGGTGCAGCTCTTCGAAGAAAAGGCGCAGCTTGGCAAGCATTTTTCGCTTCACGGCGCCTACAACGTGATCGCGCATCTTTGTAACGTGCTCGATTCGGTGTCGATGCATCACGGCACGCTGCGTCCGTCTGTGGTGCTTCTAACGCGCGAAGGTCGCGTAAAGATTGCCGATTTTGGCATGGGCGAATTGCGCAAAGATTTGGTTTCAAGGCGCGCCAGCCTGAGCGTATGGGATGCGCCCTGCCTGCCTGCAAATGCTTTGCCCACAAACGAGATTACCGCCCGGGACGATATTTATGCTTTGGGGGTGATCCTCTATTGCCTGCTGACAGGAAAGCCGTTTCCTCCTGAAATTTCTCAGGCTTACGCAGATATTGCGCGCATGTTTTCTCCCGATTTGGGGGACGTGTTGCGCCGCATTCTCGACGATGCCCATCCGAACGCCTTTATGGCCCCAAAGCCTGTCAAGCGCGCGCTCTCTGAGGCGCTGGAAAGCTGCTCGGGCGCGGTCATGAAGGGCGAAGCGCAGGATGTGCAGCTCAGCATCAGTTCAACCATCGAGTCGGCCGATACCCAGCTGACTCTGCCCGTTGTGCCCGCAAGTTTTCCGATCCCCAGTCAACCGAACCCCCCGTCTTTAAAAGCAAAAACGCCTTTTATGATGCCCGAGTTAAAGCCCAAGGCGCTGGACGGGGATCAGGAGCGCTGGCAGGTCACGCGCGATGGCGTCGATTTCGGGCCGTATAAAACCGAAGAGATCCTGCGTCAGCTGATGGACGATCGCATTTCGCCCGAAAGCATGCTGTTCGATATCCTGACCGAGCGGCGCAAGATGCTCTCGGAATTCCCCGAATTTGATGAGTTTTTGGCGGATGCGCTGCTCGAAAAGGCGGATCGCACGCAAAAGAAGGAAGAAGCGCACGCCAAAGCGGTCTCCCGTCGCCGGACGCGCATCTTCTGGATCGGTCTGCTGACCGCGATCGTGCTGCTCGTGGGAACGGTGGGCAGTTATGTGGTTTATCAGGCGCTGCAGCCCAAACCCGAAAAGGCGCGGTTAAGCAGCCTGGTCGAGATCTTGCCCGCTTCGCTGCCTTCCATTTCGCTGGCCGAGGAATTGCCCGAAACCGCAGCGGAATTGCTCGAAAAGCAGCAAAAAGCCAAGCAGGAGGCGGTGCAGCGGCAGTTGGCGGCGGAAGCGCGGCAGCTGGCCCGCGAAGATCGCCTGGTGGCTCAGAGCGAAGCGCGCGGCATGCATATGGGGTCCGGAAAACCCTTCGACCGAGCCGCCTTTGATCGCATTTTGGCCAGTAAAAACAACGCCTTAGGAAACTGCCTGACGGCGGAAGCCCGGCGGAATCCTTCAAAAAAGTCGTATACGGTGAGCCTCACGATCATTCCGGCGGGCACGCTGCTGAAGGTGCAGCTCGATGGATCCGCCCAGGGCAATCGCTGCGTGCGGCAAGCGCTTTCGGGCTTAAAAGTGCCGCCCTTCGATGGCTCCAATTACAGCGTCACTCTCCCGTTTAATATGCAATAGAAAGTGGTTTCTCATGACCAAAGAGATGCTCGAACAAATGTTGAAGGCGCAGCCTGACGTCAAGCTTGAAGGCGCTCAGGTGACGGCTTCAGAAGATACGCAACTGTTTTTGCTGATCTCCTCTGCAAACGGGCCGATCCCCCTGGGGCGCATCGAATCTGCCGAACTGGGCGAAACGTTCATCACCCTCAAGGGCAAAGAAGCCTGCTGGTGCCTGCCATACGATCAGATTTGCGGCATCAAATGGAGCGATCGCAACGGGCACAAGGGCCCCAGGGCAGGGTTCCGCAGTTGAGCCTTCCGCGCATTTTGGTGGTTGCGGGTCTGATAGACGATGGGTTGCCGTCGGAGCGCTTTTTGATCGCGCAGCGCAGGCCCGGCGATCACCTGGCCCTTCAATGGGAGTTTCCGGGCGGCAAAGTGGAACCTGGCGAGGCGCCGGAGGAAGCGCTTCACAGGGAGCTTCGCGAGGAGCTCGGCATCGAAGTGGAAGTGGGCGATGTCTTTGCCACAGGCCACGATGTTTGCGAAAAATTTGAAGTGATTATGCTGACTTACCGCTGCCATTGGCTTTCAGGCGAGCCGGTGCAAAAGGAAGTTTACGCATTTCGCTGGATCGGGCTCGACGAGCTGCTGCAATTGCCGATGCCGAAGCCCGATCGGCCGGTTCTGGAACGCTTGAGGCGAGAAAATGCCTGATTTGACGCGATTTTATTTGCCCGATGCCGACGCAACCCACGCTCTGGGCAAAGCTTTGGGTGAGACTGCAGCCGAGGGCGACGTGATCGCCGCTTTGGGCGATTTGGGGGCGGGGAAAACCTGCCTGGCGCAGGGACTGGCCGAAGGTCTGGGCATTCCGCCTTCTCGCGTAAACAGCCCTACTTTCGCGATCTTACAGAGTTACGAAGGTCGCCTGTCGTTTTATCACGTCGATTTATACCGCATCAGCGATGAAGACGAAGCGCTCGGTCTGGGGCTCGATGAGCTCATCGGCGTGCAGGGGGTTTCGCTGGTGGAATGGCCTACAAGGCTGCCCAGTGTGGTGCCTCAAAACGCGCTTTGGATTCGCCTGGAGCCCAAAGATGAGGGGCGCGAGGTGAGCCTTTTGGGCGTGGGGCTGGGTCAGCACTGGCTCGATGCCCTCTTGCAGCATTTGCCGGACAACCTGCAGAATCTCTAGTGCTGCATCATGAAATGGCTTCTGGCGAGCGGAGTTACGGCATTTTTATGGGGGGCTGCGCCTGGATCTGCAGAATCCCTTGAGCCGATCAGTCATCCCCTCATCGCGGCGGGCATGTCGGAACAGAATGCGTCTCGCCCAAAGCCTCAGAAGCGCAAAACTCAACCTTCTTCGAAGTCCGCTTCAAAACCTGCTTCAAAAGCGACTTCAAAAAACGATGCCAAAACGCAGGCTTCAAAACCGCCTCAGAAGACCAAAAATCCATCAAAAACGACCACTTCGAGCCCTTATCGCTGCACATCCCACCCCGATGCAAAGAGGGTTCAGACCGACGGCGATGTGGAATTGGCGGTCGATCGACGGGCACTCCTTCGACGGGCGATGGAAACGCTGCTCAAGCAAAAGAACGGTCAGGCAGTCGGCGATTTGGATCTGGTGCGCAAGGTTTTTGAAACGGTTCACCTCGCCACAAAACCCGAAAAACAGTTGACGGTAGGCGCTTTATATTGCCTGGTGCGCGCGAGGGATAGCCAGTGGCGTCCGGGGGATCTGGTGTTTTTTGAGCCGTCGCTTTCGCCTGCTTTGGGTATCGTCAAGGCTTGCCAGGGATCGGCCTGCGAGCTCGTGGTGGCGCTTTCGGGGCAGGTGCAGACGGTGTGGGCCGATCCTACAAAACCCCATGTGAGGCGCGAAAAAGATCGCATCGTCAACAGTTTTTTGCGCGTGCCGCAGCCGGGCGATCCCAGGGGGAGCGCGTATCTGGCGGGCGAGCTGATTTTGGCGGTTGGCACGCTGCTCGATTAGCAAACCGTTGACGACGGGCGCATTGCGCTTAAAGTGGCCGCCTTTTTGGAGGTGAATCCGTTGAGTATCGACGAGCAAGAGAATAGCGGTTTTTATGCGTTTGCCCATTTGCCGACAGCGCACGGCGAATTTGAAGTGCGCGTTTATCGGGCAGCCGACGGCAAGGAACATCTGGCGATTTCGGTGGGCGATCTTGATGGTGCAACGGATTTGCCGGTGCGCGTGCATTCGGAATGCTTTACGGGCGAGGTGCTGTCGTCTTTGAAATGCGATTGCAAGGCGCAGCTCGACGGTGCGCTCAAATATATTCAGGCGCAGGGACGGGGACTCGTCATCTATTTGCGGCAGGAAGGGCGCGGCATTGGGCTCGGCAACAAGATTCGAGCCTATCACCTGCAGGAGCAGGGCGCCGATACGGTCGATGCCAACCGGCTTCTGGGCTTTGCGGACGATTTGCGAAAATACGATATCGCGGCTCAAATCCTCAGCGAGCTGCACGTCAAGTCCGTGATTTTATTGACGAATAATCCACAAAAGATCGATGCGCTGGTGAATGCGGGCGTGAAGGTGACGGGGCGCGTGCCCATCGTTGCGGGGGTCAATGCGGTCAACCATCATTATCTGGAGACCAAGCGCCTGCGCATGGGCCATCTTTACGACGAGGCGGATTTGGATCGGGCCGAAGAGGAAGGGGAGGCGGAGCGGCTGTAAGCCGTCGATGGCGCGAAGCTGCGGCCTGTAACCGCAGAGATCCGAATACAAAAAAAGCCCCTGAGACGAACTCAGAGGCTTTCAAAAAGCGACCTGTATGGGAATTGAACCCATGTTACCGGCGTGAGAGGCCGGCGTCCTGACCGCTAGACGAACAGGTCACGAGAGCTCGGGAACTAGGATTCGAACCTAGATTGACGGGGCCAGAACCCGTTGTCCTGCCTTTAGACGATTCCCGAATATAAAAGCTACCGTGCATCGGTCAGTGCGTAGCAACGCGGCGCGTTATCGTCGAAATCGATTTTGAGGTCAAGAAGAAAAAACTCTTCCGAAAAAATTTGGAGATGGAAGAAAATAAAACCGAATGATTTCATATGGTTATGGATGTGAATTCTGAGCCCGAAAAGCCCTTGCCTGCGGTGCCGGAGGTCGTTTTGACCGCTGTGCTCCCGATAAGTTGCTTTGGGGTTACAGTTTCATTTTGAGCGTGCTATAGCGATGGACTGTATGCTTGGAGAACTCAGGTGAGCAAGGCGATTTTTCAGAATCAGGTGGGACAGTTCGTATGTGAAAAAACGACGGTCTGGTCCGGCCATTGCCACGCTTATTATGCCGCCTCTTTTGTGCGCTCCCTGGATTTTGCCCGCGAAGCCCATTTGCTGAATGCCTTTTTAACTCAGGGGTTTATGGGCCTGAATGCGATGGTCTGCCCTCAATGCGGATCGGTTTACGAAGCCGAGGAGCCCTTTGCGCTCCATCTGCCGAACCGCTTGATCCTGGTGGTGCCAGAACGCGATAACCACCGGATTTTAAAGGTAAAGTCTGATTTTATCCGCTCGCTGGAACCCGAAGAAGGCGATTGTCTGCCGCCTTATGCCCTCGATTTTGAGCTCGTCTCTGCGCCTCTGCTTGCGGATTTTCTGGAGCGCCAGCAGGTGCGCTATGCCACAACCGAGGCGCCCGTGGCGCTGAAGGGCGAAGAGACGCGGGTTGCGGTGCCTCAGACTGATATGGTGCCGCGGTTCCCGTCGATTCATCAGGAACCCTGGGAGACCGCGAGCGTTCGCGAATCTTCGATTGTAAACGCCGATACGCCGATCCTGCAGTCGGATGCGCCGGCCTTTTTTGGGGCACCAGAGAAGAGTCCGTCGATTTCGGAAGAAGCCCTGCGCGCTGAATTTATGGAATCCTGTGCCGATGAATGTGCCGCTCAGGACGAGGATGACTGGGGCGTGGCGCCTTTGCCCGAAGAACCGCCGGCACGCGAGCCTCCGAAGCTGTTTTTGCAAGGAAAATCGGTGGTTTTAAAGATCGTGCCCGAGGAAAGCAGCCTCAGTCAGGCCGATATTCGGTTTCAGCTGCACCAGACGCCCTTTGGGTTTGTGCCCATGCTCGCTTTTGCCTGGGGGCGCGGGGAATCGGCGGAGATCTGTCTCGATCCGCAGGATGAAGAGCATGCCGAGATTCTGAATCGCCTGGAGCAGAATTTTGAGATCAAGTTTAAGATCTATAGCGAATCAGGGGAATGCATTCGCGCGATCGAGATGAGGGCGCCTCTGGAATCCAACGTGGCGCGCGCCCGGGAGCTGCTTCAGGAATCGCTGGCCGACGCGCATTACGACGGAGAAGCGGCGCGCGATTTGGTGAACGATCCGCAGTTCGATCGCGTGGGCAAGCTGAATCATAATTTTAATCAGCATAGCTTTGAGCAGATGGCGACGGCGGCTGAAGCGCGCCTGGCCCTCGGGATCTTTTCTTATTGGTTTGAGCCGGAGCGCCGCGATTATTTGCTGTCGGTCAAGTCTTTTCCGGTGATCTGGTATGAGATGCTGGTGGATCGGATTTTGTATCACGCCATCGAGTTTGGTCTCGCGATGGATCCCGCGCTGAAACAATGCGCCATCGACCGCCATTTTGCCGATAACGCTTTGGATTTATTAAAGAAACAGATTCAGGCCTTTGCGGAGGTGAGCCTGTCGCTCAAGCCTTCCGATCTGGATCCGATGGAGATTTGGGAAAACTGGCAATTGTTGCTGCAGGATGCGGAGTCGCTCGATTTTCATCTCGATCCGAACCTTGAGGAACTGGTCGTCCGCTGCATGGAGCGCGCAAAGGAGAGCGCGGAAGCCCATCTGGATGAGGAAGCGGCCTTTGAAGCGAGCGAGTCGGTGGAGTTGCCGGAGACCCGGCCGGAACGCAAGCCTGAGGACTGGCTGAACTGGCTCAAAACCCACGATGAACCGGGGCCCGAGCGCCTTCAGGCGGTCTGTGCGGTGGCCGATCTGGGCGATTCGGAGTCGATTCCGCTGCTTTCCCGGCTGCTGCCCATTTTAAATCGCGAGGAACTTTTGCTTGTGATTCCAAAGACTTTAAAATTTGGGACAGCGTTTGAAGCGGCCTATTTGCAGGGATTGCGTTCAAAACAGGCTTACCTTGCTTGGGCGAGTGTTTTATGCTTAGGCGAGATGGGATCTGATGCTGCTGTGGCGCCTTTGATGCAAATGCTGAGGGCTGCTTCACCCGCTGAATGGCCGTTGCTGGCGAGAGAGATTGCCCGAATGGGGCCCGATCGGCTGGCGCTCGTTTTGGACGATGTGGCTTTAAACGGCGATCCGGAGGATCGGGTGGCTTACACGCTGGCTTTGATGGCAAAAGATGCGCGCGGGATTCTGACGACTGCAAAAGCACCCAAAGAGGGACTGGAGGAATCGCAAGGATCATCGCAACCCGAGAGACCGCAAGCGGTTTTGGATTGTCTGGATGAGGCTTTGGCTCAGGTGGATGAGGTGGAATTCGGGGATGCTGCTGATTTTTCGGAGCGCCTGGAGCATACCTTTGACGCCGTGGACGCCTGGGATGATTCGCCTGCGCTCGAAGTGTTTGAGGATTCATCGCTTTGATTTTAAGAATATGGAGTGACGAGGAAGGTTTTGGTAGATGCGCATCGGTTTGATTTCTGATATTCATGCCAATTTGGATGCGCTGGAAGCGGTGCTTCGGGTGCTGGATGGGTGCAATGTTGACCGCGTGATTTGCCTGGGCGACGTGGTCGGTTATGGTGCTGAACCCAACGAATGCTGCCATTTGGTGCAAAAAGTGGCGGATGAAGTGGTGCTCGGCAATCACGATGCGGCGGTTTGCGGCCGCATGGATTATAGCTATTATCGTTTGGGCGCAAGAAAAGCGCTGGACTGGCATGCGGAGCATTTGACCGAAAAGAATCTCGAATGGCTGCGCAGCCTGCCTTACGAATATTGCATCGAGAATCTCAGCTTTTCGCACGGTTCTCCGCTCCATCTTTCGGAGTTTGAATATATTTTTGTGCTTGAGCAAATGCGCGAGCTGGTCATGGATTTTCCTCAGATGAAAAAGGTGACCTTCATCGGACATTCGCATCTCTGTAAGTGCTTTCGCTACAACGATTCCCGGGCTGAAGAGGAGCTGCATACGCGGTTCCATCTGCTCGGTGATATGAAATATGTGATTACAGTGGGCAGCGTGGGGCAGCCGCGGGATTACGATCCGAGGGCCTGTTTTGGCGTGTTTGATACGCAGGAAATGCGTTTTGAATATATTCGGGTGCGATACGATGTGGACTCAGCTGTAAGGAAAATTCGTGCGACCGATTTGGCGCCAGCCTTTGCTCAACGGTTGCTGATCGGTGTGTGATGATCGTGAATGGCGCAGGGCGCCTCTTCAACTCTGCAATACGAAATGAGCATTTTCATTTGGGACCGCTTGTCGGTCCTGTTTTATTACAGTGAAATCATTAGAGATTTTTGAATATGAAGCGTTCTCAGGGAATTTTTGAAATCGCGCGCGAAGTGCTTGAACAAGCGGGACGGCCTTTGAATGTGCGCGCGATCATTCGTCTGGCTTTGCGCGATGGCTTGTTTTCGGGGGCTGTGCCCGATGCGGACGAGCTGCAATCGATGCTCGAAGAAGCTGCGGCTCAGGGGGCATGCGTGGAGGTGCGCAAGGGCATCTTCAGCCTGCAGGCCGACGAGAGCGAAGTTCAGGAAATGCGCAAAATGGAACGCCATTCGCCGGTACCCGCAAGCATTGAAGAGGCGGCTGCCGGTGCAGAATCGGGGCGCGACGATCGCTCGCTCAGGCAGAAGCTCTGGAAGAATCTGAGAAGCAGCGTGGCACATCAACTGGGCCTGCCACAAGAAGAATCGGCTCCAAACGATGCTCAGGATGCGCCCGCGCCGCAAGCCGAAAATCAGACCGAGCGCCCATTGCGTTCGAGAGAGCGCAGGGCAGAAGCGCGCCGTCGTGAGCGTGAAGCGGCATCCGAAAACAAGGCGTTTGAAAACCAGACGGAAACCAAAGCGGAGCCTAAAGAAGAGACGCAGCGCCGTCGCGAAACCGCTCATAAAGCGGCCGATCAGCTGAAAGCCGCATCAAAGGCAGCGGTTGCCAAATCGGCGGCCAAAGGCAACGTCAAAGAAGCGCCCGAAAAGCCTGTGGCTCAGGCCAATCTGCGCATTGCCGATCGTCTGCGCGAAAAGCTGGGCGTCGCGCGAAAAGCCAAGATGCCGCAATTAAACGAGATTCTGGAACAAGCGGCTCAAAAGCAGGCCGAAAAGATGGGGGCGGTCGAAGCGATCGATCTTTCGGATGCGGTCGAAAACCTGTTGCAGCGCCTGCGCGCCCATTGGGAAAA
>JAEEGL014046620.1_pt1 | contig 13902 bp, 9 predicted proteins | sample 9134231 | NCBI WGS metagenome assembly JAEEGL01 (sample SAMN16246548, study PRJNA631951) | gut metagenome | biome: gut microbiome; feature: rumen; material: fiber-attached | host: Bos | place: Iran: Karaj | collected 2018-10
ATAATTATTTTTACAATCCTTGCACCGCCTACTGCGCATCTTCAACGCCTAAAAACAATCGAGTAGGAGTCACTACACTCATTTATTTTATGCGCTGAACCTACATCATTAATCAATACAATCATTATAAAAATAATTTTGTACACCTACCTATCCGTTTCAATACGTATGCTGGATGGGTACAAAAAGGCAGATCAAACAAAAAGTATCTTCCGTCTTTGAAATCCATGTTGAAAATCGCAGACGAAAGATACCAAGATTTTACGATAAGTACGTTATAGTAAATAACGCCTCTATATATTGGAAATGGGGTTATCTGATGATAATCTTGTGGGAAGCAACATTACCTTGTGCATCAACAGCCTTCAACAAGTAAATTCCTGTAGGAAGGGTTGGCATGGTAACTGTAGCAAATGAACCGTGAAGCTGTTCCGTGCATACAGAGCTTCCTGAGAGTGAATACACAGTGAGACTACTGAGATTAGCATTCGACTGAACGTTGACTACACCACTTCCAACATATGCAATAGTGATGCCAGAATCTGTTGATGAAGAAACAACATCATTGACACCAGTATAGAATCGTTCAAGCACCATGTATTGAAGAATGTCTTTTCCACAAACATTTGCACTACCAGGAGTTGGCTTATTCATTGTTACAGATGAAAGACCTGCATCTGGATAAAGTCCGAATGATTGAATTCCATCATGCTGAGTGTAAGTGAGAGTGTCAGAATATTCAATATCATCTTCACCATACATTGTTATCATTACAACACCATCATTTCCCTCAAGCTTGAAACTTGTATGGATATCTGCACCGATGTTATCTTTCTTGTCACACCAAATCACTTTGTATCCGTGTGCAGGAATAATAGTATTGAGACGAGTGTCATCAAGTGGAACTTGATACTTCTTTTCCTTTGCAAGATTGTCAGAAATGTAAAGTCCAGCAATATTGATTTCAGAATTCGTTGGATTGTAAAGTTCAATCCAGTCGCTCTTCTTGAAATAATCGCTCACGAAAATATCGTTGGAAGCACTTACCTCGTTCACAACAACTTGTTTAGGCTGCTGTCCACTTGCGATAAAATCAGCTTCATCCATCTTAACCCAGTTAGCAACAAGTCTGTTAGATGACTTGGTAAGTTTAACGGATAAGTCCGTATAAAGTATCTCACCGTCCTTAAACATTGACCAGCCAAGGAACTTGTACCCCTCTGGTGCAGAAGTTGTGATAGTTACATCATCAAAAACCTTTCCACTATAGTAACTGTAAGGAATCTCAACATTATTAAGGAAGAGTCGAGCCTCAGGAATATTTGTTGCAAGATTAGCTGTGCGCTCCTTTGAAATCTTCATCTTAGAGTATCCCTTGAGTTGAGTTAGACGATTGTTATTCTTTTCGGAAGAGAAGAAACTCTTGACACGAGAGTAACTATTATCACAGCTGATTCCATCGAGAGAAAGACCGCTATTCATTGTCTTGCGCATCTCATCAAGGATTGGATTCGTGTATTTAGAAGAGAAAACAGAACCTGCAACAACACAGTAAGTGTCTATAAACTGACGACGAAAATCATCGTTATTCAACATATTAAGGAAGATGGTAACAAGTTTGATTTCTTGTTTAATATGGTCACCACTGTTCCATGGAGTACGATAGTCACCACGTAGTTGATCAAACGTATAATTTCGTTTTTTCTCAAATGCAGAGAAAGGAGACTCTGACAATTCATTAGTCTGGTCAAGATCAAAGAGAACAAAGTGGAACTTACCATCATTGACCGAACGGAATGCCTTGACATTGTTCTGAGGCCAGTCTCTATTACCAAGGAATAGTTCGACTGCCATATAGTTGACAAACTCATCCATATCAACAATGTCACATATTTCCTTAAAGACAGCAGGATCTGCTGCATTAACTGAGAGATCGTACCAATGGTTATACGCATCAGGTGTACCTTCCTTCTGGACATAACCTGAATCTGGAGACATCTCGAACTGGTCAACTTCATCAGTATCGTAGCCATAGTTAGAGAATGCAAAATGTTTGTTGTTTGGCTCACGCATATTGAGTACATACTGGTACTTACCATTGAAGAAAACATGTACAGGCTGCCATGACTGAGTGTTGACAGCCAAACCAGAACGACGAACAATCTCCTGAATTGAAGGGTCGATAAACTTGCACTGAGTATCATTTCCTCCATTTCTTATCTGTAAAGCCTTGTGACGAATGTTTGGCTTGGCGCTGAAGAATGGATAGTCCATCGTTTTAAGTCCCATGTAGTATTTATTGGCTTTCAACTTGAATGAATGAGGAGTCCATCCTCTACTCCATCCGCCACAAGCACTCATATCAACCTCCTGACTGAGTGCATACTCACCATCAGCAGTAATGTACTCAAAGTTAACAGGACGGTCCCAGTCCATATTCCAGTTGCAGGCATCATCACTACCATTACCTGGGCGTCCATTATAACCTTTAACAAAAATACCTCTATCTGAAGAAGTCATGTTGGCTTGGTCTGTCACGATGTTAATGACAGGGAACACATAACGCTTGTCCTTCTTGATGTAAGAACGAGTGACCACATCACTATGAAGGAAACCTTTCTTATATGCAATAGCACGGAAAACAGTTGTACTTGTGAGAGAGAACACTGTATCATTTGATACCACATTCTTCGAAAATACAGTAGGAACTATGCCATCAAGACTATAGTAAACCTGACATCCATCTGGAACGTGAAGTGCAACCTCCTTTGTGCCAGTAAAGAATCCGCCTGGCTCTGAGAACACAGGCGCATCAACTTTCTCAGAAGCATATAAATAATCATAATCTGAACGGAGATATCCATACTTAGTTGGATAGTTACATCTTCTCCACACGTCAGTACCCAAAGTACGCGCATACGATGTACGTGCAATAGCCTGTGGATAAGCAACGCTATCTATAATCTGTTCGCCATCTGTCACATATATAGTTCCTCCTTCATATTCGAGCTTGAAGTTAATCATAGTAGGAGAGAAAATAGGATCATAATGGTCGAACTCAATGCAGATTAAGCCATTAGGGTCAACAACATTTGACATATCTTCACCAGCTCCAATAACCTTTGCCTTCTTGAGATTTGTCTTATCATCTGTAACATAAAGACCATTCAGACTCACGAATTTATTACTCTTATTATACAACTCAATCCATGAACCATAGTTATACGAAGCATCCAAATTCATATCAAGGTCAGATACACATACCTCACTGATTTCAATATTTTCCTTAGAGAAACCGTCACAAGCCTCTACGACAACATGATACGAGTCGGAAACACCAGAACCATCCATAGCTGTCACTGTGATATCTGCCTCACCGCCAGCCACTGCGTAAATGCTACCATCAGAATAAACCGATACCACATTAGGCTGACTTGACCTCCAATTATATTTTTTAATTGAAACATTTTGGGGGTAATACGTAAATCCATTATATGTAGAACGTCCTTCGCCAATAGTGATATTAGACTTATTAAAGACGATACTCTCATGCTTTGTCAAAGTTCCCTGATACTCAAGTTTAACTCCACCAAAGACAAAATATCCATTACTATCGTAAGTTTGTATAACAGGTTCTACAAGCATATAACCGTTAGACATTGTAAACTCGTAAGTTGTTGCATAAAAGCCTTTATCAAACCTTTCCTTTGCACCATTCACACTTCCTGGGACATACTTACCCTCCGACACTTTGACATCATCATCACTAAGTTTCTCATCTGTTGCCCCAGAAGAAGCACAAGGAATCTGGATCTGTCGTTCGACATTTCCAGAATATATATAGTAAAAAGCATTACTATTTCCCTTGTACGAAGCATTCTTGCTCTTATTGTAGTCACTTGCAGCAGAGCCGTCACGGTAATAACCGTAGATTGTCAAGCGATATCTACCTTTAGGCATGGAATTTACCACCTGATACATATATAACAAGCCACTACCACTAAATCCTACAGCACCATCTACCGCATTCTTTGGAGTAGATGATACGTACCAGTCATCTGTGCTACCATTCTTGAAATTTGCATTTGTTAAGAGGACATCTGTGAAGTCTGTCCATTCCTGTGCATTTGTTACTATACTAATAACAAAGCAGATCATAGTAAATAATTTTCTCATCTTGATTTAGCTAAGAATTACAAACCACAATGTTGTTAATTCTGTTAAGTACTAAGGTTGTTAATCAGTGACAAAGTTACACTTTATCTTTCAAAAACAAAACATATTTCCACAAATAATCTAACTTATGTCCAAAATTTGTACACTTTAACCATCTTTTCATTTGCATCCTCACTATATATTAACACATGAAAACAGTTTCTAATTTTCTCACAGGCACAACCGTGTATCCAGTCACAGACACATAAATGAAGCCTGCTGCATTCACAAGCAACAGGCTTCACTATTTTAATTAATATTTTATATCTATGATTTCTTCTGTCTCGCTTATACCATGAGAGCAGCAACCAAAGCAAGGATTGCGTAGAACTCAGGAAGAGCTGCATAAATCATTGTAGGAGTCTGTACATCGTGTCCCTGAGCCAAGCCCTGGATACCAGCTGCACAAACCTTACCCTGACGAATAGCAGAGAAGAGACATGTAATACCTACACCAAGTCCGATACCGAACAAGAGTGCGCCCTTAGAAGGATCAGCGAGCAAGTCCTTTGTCATAAGGAATGCTACGAATCCATAAAGACCCTGAGTTGCAGGAAGTGCAGAAAGCACCATGTAGCCAGATGACTTTGAAGGGTCTTTCTTAAGAGCACCTTCTGCTGCAGAACCAGCAATAGTTGTACCATAACAACTACCAATACCAGCAAGTCCCAACATGAGACCAAGACCGAGATAACCGAGAATTAAATCCATAATCGTTTATTTTTTATTTGTTATTTATTAATTTACTATTTATTATAACTCTGAAATGGTTTGTACTCAACACCCTTTCCTTCATATCCTGCATTCTTGAAATACTCTACAAAGTTAAGACGGAGAGGGTGAACAAATGCAGAGATTGCGGACATCAAAAGGTTGAAGATGTGTCCAACAACATAAATAATGAATGCTCCTACACATGCAGCACCACCATTTGCGCCAATCATATCACCAATCATATTGAATGCACCTCCAAGCATACCTCCAGCAAGACAAAGTGCATAAAGACGTATGTATGAAAGGATATCACCCATAAGACCTGATGCCATGTTATAAGTATCATAGAGTCCTGCAAGCGGATTAACGATAATACCTGCAACAGGAGACTTAACAATCCTATCAATATTGTTAAGAAGGAATATTGCTACTGCGCTTACACCTCCTATACAGATGAGTACCATCTTTGTGACTTCCTCAGAAAGACCTGCTACAAGAGCTATCACGCCAAACACAAGTCCTCCAACAAGAAGAAGAACCCAGCCCCATGTACTTATCTGGCTTGCGAATCCATCTTTCTTTGTATAGAGAGCAGCCTTGATGACCATAGCAAGACAGATATGGAATACACCTATACATATTGCAGCTGCCATCTGAATAGAGTATGCTGTTCCTGGAACATTGCCTTGCAACCATGAAAGGAGAGAACCTAACATTGTGTCAGATGGAATCCATCCTGCTTCTACGATATTTATACCGAAGAATGTTCCAAGGAAGAAACCGACAATAGTTGTCGCAACTCCAAGAGCACATATCATGCTCTCACATCCATCAAGCATCTCACCGATAATAGGTACCTTCTTTGTCTTTCCTGCCATACCAAGCAAGCCATAGAGAGCAATGACAATACCATAACCAGCATCACCCATACATATTGCAAAGAACAACGTAAAGAACGGTGCAACAATCGGTGTTGGATCCCATTCATTATATGAAGGGAAGCCATACATCTTTGTCAAGCGTTCAAACATTCTTGAGAATGGGTCATTGTGAAGCAGAATTGGTACGTTATCTGTTTCTACAGCATCACGTATCTCATAATATGCGACAGAATCCTTCAAGAACGTATCTATCTCTGCCTCCTTTGATACAGGGAACCATCCTTCTACCACCATTATCTTCTTATCAGCAGTAAGCGCTGTAGCGTGTTGTGCCTTAGCGACTGCGAGTTCGTTGATAAGGTTGGATTCGTATGCCTTGATATCATCAAGATGCTCAACGGCAATACCAAGACGCTGTTCCTCAAGTGTGAGGATGTTCTCCTTGAGTTCACTAATGTGCTGTGCACATTCCTCGAGTGACTTCTCTGGCAACTGTACTGGTATTGCAGGAACAGTCTCCTCGGAATCCACATAATCATAATGAACAAAGTAGAGTGTCTTGCCATCCTTGCTGACAAGTCCTTCCTTATACTCAGGATGCTTCTTGAAGAAATTGCCTGATGCCTGATAGAAAGAGAGTTTGATACCCTTCTCTTCCAATGCAGCAACACGACTACGGTCAAACGTGCCCCATGGGAGAAGTTGCTCGTAATCCTTCTGGAAACGCTGCAACTCTGCCTTGTTGACACTTATGGAATCGTTGATGCTGTCATAGAGTACAAGATACTGAAGAGCATTTATTGCGTTACCCTCCTTAGCCACACTCCTGTTAGCCACAAGCTTAGAGAGTGACTCAACAACGGCATGCACGCTCTTGATATTGTCTTCCTTAGCACGTATGTCATCCGATGTTTGCAGACGTTCAGCCATGCTCTGGTCATCACTCTGCTGTACATGTATGACACCCAACTTCTGGAGAGACTTGAGGAACTGATCATATTCCTTATAATAAATAAGGAACGTGAGTTTTTTCATGTTCTGAATCATACGCTTTCCTCTGCCTCCTTTCTTGCTCTTTTCTCCTGAAGTGATTTCAGAATCTTCTGTGAAGACTTAGAGAGGTTCTCCTCATCTTCCATGAATCGCTTAATCTTACGCACAGCCTCCTGGAATCCTGGAATCTGAACCTTCTCGAAGAGGTTCACCTTCTGGGTAGTCTTTTTGCGTGCGTGATCAAGAAGATTGAGTTTGGCAAGTACGAACTCACGTTCAACCGCAGTCTTTGCAAGACCTTGGAGAAGCTTGATTCCGTCGAAGTACCACTTAGGCGAACTGAAGAGACCGAACGGACGGACCTCAAGACTGATGTTGGTAAGGATTGGGACACGTACGCCCGCAATCTTCTTGACATCAAGCACCACATCCTTGAGTGACACGAGACTTGCATCGAACTCTCCCCAGAGAGTGTACATAGACTCGTATCCGTCAATCTGCTCCTCCAGTTTCTTTTCAAGTGCTATGGCATCTTCCTTGCACTTCTTGACCTCAAGACGAAGAGCCGTCTCCTTACTCTTGATGATAGGGAGAGTCCTCTGCCTCATCTTGAGATTCTTCTCAATCTGCTGAAGCGATGTTTTATTGTATTGAAACTTAACTGCCATAAAGTCCGGACCCACCCCTGCCCTCCCTACAGGGAGGGGGATAAGATTACCCCGAATGCGGCGGGTACTACTTAATTAAATTATATACTTTATTAATCACACTCTCAATATTGAAGAGGATTTCTTCATTAGTAAACCTTATTACCTTGAATCCCTTTGACTCCAAGTATCTGGTTCTTGTATCATCTTCTTCCTTTTGACAAGGTTCCGAATGATAGCCACCATCAACTTCAATTATCAAACCAGTTTCTTGACACACAAAATCAACAATGTAATCGCCAATTATATGTTGTCTCAAAAACTTCACGCCCAAACCTTTATTTCTTATAGAATTCCACAAAACTGATTCTGCTTCAGTCATATTCTTTCTGTTTTCTCTTGCAAAATCCTTCAAGATTCTATATCTGTCAGGAGATGATGTCCTAAAGTCTATCATATCCGTATTCCGATATTTGAGCGTTCAAGGTAACTTCCCTACTCCCTCCCTGTAGGGAGGGCCGGGGTGGGTCTACTACTTCCAGTAAATATCCGTAAACTCCTTCTTGATGTTTACCTCCTCAATCTTGAAGTACTTGACGAACAAGCCCCAAGTAACATCAAGCATCTCGGTAGTATCAAGGTTCACGTCAATTGCAAGAAGCTTGTTTGCATATTCCTTAGCAAACTCGAGACAGCGGTTGTCGTAATCCGTGAGGTCGAAACCGTTCTCAAGCTTTGTCTTTGCATTGGCTGCATCTGAGTAAAGACGGATAGCGGCATTCATTACCTGTGAGTGATCCTTACGTGTCTTCTTACCAGAAACGAGCTGCTTCAGACGTGAGAGTGAACGGAATGGGTCAACGATTACCTTACCGATATCAGAGTCACGACGGAGGAACAACTGACCCTCTGTGATGTAACCTGTATTATCTGGTACGGCATGAGTGATATCACCACCATTAAGAGTTGTAACAGCAATAATCGTGATAGAACCGCCACCTACACTCTCTGGGAACTGTACTGCCTTCTCGTAAATCTTTGCGAGGTCAGAGTAGAGTGAACCTGGCATAGAGTCCTTAGATGGAATCTGGTCCATACGGTTACTTACGATAGAGAGTGACTCTGCGTATGATGTCATATCCGTAAGAAGGACAAGAACCTGCTCATGCTTCTCGACTGCAAAGTACTCAGCAGCAGTAAGAGCCATATCAGGAATGAGGAGTCGCTCTACGGCTGGGTCCTCAGTTGTATTCATGAAAGCGATGATACGGTCAAGAGCACCTGCATTAGAGAAGGTATTCTTGAAGAAGTAGTAGTCATCGTTTGTCATACCCATACCACCAAGGATAATCTTGTCTGCCTTGGCACGGAGTGCTACCATTGCCATAACCTCGTTGAATGGCTGGTCAGGGTCAGCGAAGAATGGAATCTTCTGTCCTGACACGAGTGTATTGTTAAGGTCAATACCTGCAATACCTGTAGCAATAAGCTCAGATGGCTGACGACGACGAACTGGGTTTACAGAAGGTCCACCAATCTCTACTTCCTTACCCTCAATCTCTGGTCCTCCATCAATAGGATTACCATAAGCGTTGAAGAATCGTCCAGCGAGCTGGTCGCTCACCTTGAGTGATGGTGACTTTCCGAGGAATGTTACCTCTGCGTTTGTAGAGATACCTCCAGTACCCTCAAACACCTGAAGTGTCACATCCTCACCAGCAATCTTTACCACCTGTGCAAGCTTGCCGTTGATGGTTGCGAGTTCATCATAACCAACGCCCTTAGCTTTCAGAGAACAAGTAGCCTTGGTAATCTGTGAAATCTTTGTATATACTTTTTGAAATGCTGTACTCATAATCTCATTTACCATTTACCGTTTACCTTGTGCCAATAAAATGCAGCACTAAGTATTGGTATAGTGATGTTTTACTTTGAATTAATCATCTCATTTATCTGCTTAACGAATCCATTGTACTCGTCTGACTTGAATACGCAGTAGTTCATCTGCTTGCAGAGGTTGATAAGCTTCTTGAAGAAGTCAACCACCTCAAGGAAGTCGTTAAACTTGAAGTCCTTGTTACAGATTGTAGTCACGAGGTTAAGGATTTCCTCCTGACGCTCAAGACTTGTAACGGCATCAACATCATCGAATGCATCCTGCTGAAGGATAACGAAGTCGATAACCTCTGACTTCCAGAATACTACATGGTAATCAACTGGTACACCATCATCACCAAGGATGTTGATCTGTTCAGCAATCTCCTTACCACGCTGCATACGTGTCTTGAGGTCAAGAACCTTTGGTATCCACTTATCGTTAATCTTCTTTGCAATATAATCTGCAAACTCAGGATATTCGAGATACTTAGAATATGAGTCGATAGGATTGACAGCAGGATAACGCTTCTTATCTGCACGATCCTGCTCAAGTCCGTAGAAACAACGTGCAACCTTCTTTGTATTCTCTGTCACAGGCTCCTTGAGGTTACCACCTGCTGGAGATACGGTACCGATGAATGTGATAGAACCTACAGCACCATTGTTGAGATATACATATCCTGCACGACCGTAGAAGTTACTGATGAGGGCACCGAGGTCCATAGGGAACGCATCAGGTCCAGGAAGTTCCTCCATACGGTTTGACATCTCACGGAGTGCCTGTGCCCAACGTGAAGTAGAGTCAGCCATGAGGAGCACACGAAGGCCCATTGAACGGTAATACTCAGCCATTGTCATGGCAGTATATACGGATGCCTCACGGGCAGCAACTGGCATGTTTGAAGTGTTGGCGATGATGATAGTACGTTCCATCAACTTGCGTCCTGTATGTGGGTCAACAAGTTCTGGGAACTCTGTGAAGATTTCCACAACCTCATTTGCACGCTCACCACAGGCTGCGATGATAACGATATCTGCCTCTGCCTGCTTAGAAATAGCGTGCTGGAGCACAGTCTTACCAGTACCGAATGGTCCAGGGATGAATCCTGTACCACCTTCAACGATTGGGTTGAACGTATCAATAGTACGCACACCAGTCTCAAGGAGCTTAAATGGACGTGGTTTCTCCTTATAGTTGGTCATGGCAAACTTAACAGGCCAATGCTGAACCATGTCCACGTTTACCTCTGTACCATCCTCCTTTTCAAGTACGGCAACGATGTCACGGCACTTGTACTTGCCAGCAGGCTTGATGCTCTTGACCTTTGCCTTTCCTTCCATCTGGAAAGGAACCATAATCTTGAGCTTCTGTGAGTTCTCAATTACCTCTGCAAGCCATGCAGAAGCCTCGACCTCGTCACCCACCTTAGCGATAGGAGTGAAGTCCCACTCACGATCATTATCAAGAGGATCTGTATATTGACCACGCTTGAGGAAGACACCTTCCATCTTGTCGAGGTCGTTCTGCAGACCATCATAGTTCTTTGACAACATACCTGGTCCCAGCTGTATTTCGAGCATGTGACCTGTAAACTCGACTGGGGCACCTACCTTGAGTCCACGTGTTGACTCAAACACCTGAACGTATGCATCAGTACCCACAACCTTGATAACCTCAGACATCAGACGATCACCACCTGTCTCTATGTAACAGATTTCACCTTGACTTACAGGACCGTCAACCGAGATAGTTACCATGTTGGCAATAACGCCAGAAACTTCTCCTTTTGTCATACTATCTATATCTATGTTTTTTCTTTCTTATTTTGTTTAAGCTGTATTATTCGTCAAGCTTTAGTATCACACCTTTCAACCATGCTTAAGAGTCTCATGTGAGTCTCTACTTAGTCAGTACTTAGTCAATACTTCAGAAATCGACGAACAACACTTAATGTTTAGAGAGTGTGCGTTTAGAGTTTTGCATCTATCATATATATATATTTGTTTGTTAGAAAAACTCCAACTTGGGATTCAAAACTCATAACACTCAACTATCTCCTGAACTCTTCTGGTACTCTTGCCTCGCTACGAAGGTTCTCGATTATCTCCTCGAAACGTCTGCGGCCGAATACAGGGTCAAGCAATCTCCAACGCTCAAGCATCTGTGCCTTGCAGAGATAAGCATAGACAGCCTCAACTGCAAATCCGTCCATGAATGTTCTGTCATCAAGCCACATCCATCTGAGAGCATCTATCTGACGTTCCTTTTCTACAGGATTGTCACAATCCACAATCTTCATCAGAGCAGACACATAGTCATATTCACGACTGAGGTCAAAGTCCTTTGCCTTGCTCACGAGCAAGGTGTCGTACAAATCACCTTCTCCCACGATGAACTTGGAAACATCCCATCCCTGCTGACGTGCGATAAGAGCTGTGAGTATATTTGATATATTGAGATTCAGTTCTGCCCATTCGGCAACGACATCATTCTTCGCTTCCTTGAGATAAGTCCAGTAACGGCTCATGAGGGCATCGTCAGCAAAGTAGTCAGCCTCATCCTTGCGCTCATCATATTCACGGACGAACTCTGCGAAGAATGTAGGATAACGTGGGTCATCCTCAAAGAACACCTCCCTTGCATCCTCAATCATATCTTCGAGTTCCTCACGGGTATAGTTGCCCACCTGTGGCAGGTCGCCTGTCTCGCCCTTTATGATGCTGAGAAGATTGCGGCAGTCACCCTCAAGGAAGAACATAGAGAGGATACGTGCGTCCGACTTAGACACTCCTTGTTCCTCTTCGAGCAGTTCCTTTATTTCCGCTACGGAAATAATCTTCTCTCTGTCATCCAACTTGAGAAGTGGGAGCCCCGACATTAAACAATAAAAGTTACCCATTTAATTCATTCATAATTCATAATTCACAATTCATAATTGAAGGTTACCACCAGTAGCCACATTATAAACTATGTATTACTTAATTAATTCATAATTCATAATTGAATGTCTCTCATGCGTAGCATAATTACGCATTAAGCATTATGAATTATTAGAAAATCATCTCTACGAGCTGTGGACGAAGGAAATTCTTGAAATAATTCTCGAACTCAGCCTCACCAAAGTTTACCTTATATGCGCCATTAGCAGGCTCTACGGTAAACAAAGTCTTCTGACCATTGACCTGTTCAATAGTCACACCCTTGTCGAGGAGTGCCTTTGCCTTCTGTGCAAAGAGAGCCTTGAGACTGTCAGCATCTGCAGTAGAAATCTTGATATCCTCCTGTGCACCCCATGACTCAGCAAGCTTAAGCATAAACTCGTTCATGAAAGCCTTGTCGCCAACAACCTGTGCAGTTGTCTCCTTGACAATCTTGTCGCCTACCACATTAGCCACCTCGCTCTTGAGAGCGTTGAGAGCCTGCGAAGCGTACATCTTGATTTCAGCCTTAGTGTTGGTATCGAGTGCGCTGGCGTTCTTCTTAGCGTCTGCTTCAACCTGAGCAGCCTTAGCCTGTGCATCAGCAATAATCTTTGCTGCCTTAGCTTCTGCGTCAGCAATAATTTGAGCAGCCTTAGCATTACCCTTCTCAACTCCGTCGTTGAGAAGTTTCTCTGTCAGTTCCTGAATCTTATTTTCCATATAGTTGATTTAATTAATAATTTCTTTTCGTTTATCATTTCATGTGCTTGTACGTAAAACTAAGTTTGCTGCAAGACACCTTTATTCATTCTCTTTTTAAAAAATTTCCCTGTTTTAATATTTCCCTGTTCTTTTATTAATCCCTGTTATGACAATCATTCGAGTGCCGATAAATCGTTTTACCCGTTCAAATGGTCGTGCTTTACGCAAAATTGTAATTCAATACAACTTGTGTTTGACGTGCAAAGTAAAGATTTTTTTTTTTACAACGTACATCTTGACGCAAAAAATTGAACGTTTCTGTTAAAAAAAAACAATTTCAGCCAAAAATACAGAAAATAAACCAACTGTCACTCGTCATTTTTCTGCTTTACCTCGTCTATGCCCTCTATTTCGTACAAGGCATGCATACAATCAATAAGTTCGTTAACAGAATGAACGAAAAACGTAACCGTACATCTGGCGATATTATCCACGCTTCCAGTATTGAGACTTTCTATTGACAGACGCAGGTCATGAGTTATACATTGGAGGATATCCATCAGGAGATGAAACCTGTCTATGGCTGTAATCTCTATAGTCACAGGATAGACGGAACCCATGTCCTCCCTGAACGTATATTCCACCACGGAATCGCCAAACTTAGACGCATCGCGTATCATCTCAGGACAGCTGCGCTTATGTATGGTCAGATTACCATCATCCCCAAGGAAACCGACTGTTTCGTCACCCGGAAGCGGATGACAACAAGTACACCGAAGCATTCCGTCGCCCACTTCTCTCTTCAGATTCATCAAGGCTCTCTTAGCCTTGTAGCTGCTTGTGTGCTCAAGCCAGTCAAGCTTTGCCATAGGCACATCCACCACACCTATCTCCACACAGTCGCCTCGCTTGAGCTTCGTTTTCATGGAACATAGCTTGCCGTTGATACG
>JAEEGL014436831.1_pt1 | contig 13902 bp, 12 predicted proteins | sample 9134231 | NCBI WGS metagenome assembly JAEEGL01 (sample SAMN16246548, study PRJNA631951) | gut metagenome | biome: gut microbiome; feature: rumen; material: fiber-attached | host: Bos | place: Iran: Karaj | collected 2018-10
GAGGACACCCGGGTCACGCTGAAGCTCCTCAACCATTTTGGGATCAAAAAGCCCCTTGTGAGCTATTATGAGCACAACAAGGTGGAGAGCGCCGCCGTCATTCTCCCGCGGCTGCTGGTCGGAGAGAGCTGCGCCCTGGTGTCGGACGCGGGGATGCCCGCCATCTCCGATCCCGGAGAGGAGCTGGTGCGCCTGTGCGCCGAGGCGGGCGTTTCCGTGGCTTCCGTCCCCGGGCCCAGCGCGGTGGTGACGGCCCTGGCCCTGTCCGGCCTGCCCACCCAACGCTTTACCTTTGAGGGCTTCCTCTCCACCGCCAACAAAAGCCGGCGGGAGCATCTGGAGTCCCTGCGGGATGAGCACCGGACACTGGTGATCTACGAGGCCCCCCACAAGCTGACCGAGACCCTGGCCGACCTGCTGGAGACCCTGGGGGACCGGGACGTGGCGTTATGCCGGGAGCTGACCAAGCTCCACGAGGAAGTGATCCGCACCACCCTCTCCGCCGCGCTGGCTATGTACCGGGATCAGCGCCCCCGGGGGGAATACGTGCTGGTGATCCGGGGCGCGCCTCAGGAAAAGGGGCCCCGGCTCTCCCTGGAGGAAGCGATGGAAGCGGTGGACCGCTATCGCGCCCAGGGAAAGCCGCTGAAGGAGGCGGCGAAGCTGGCCGCCGCCGAATCCGGCCAGAGCCGGAACGACCTCTATCACGCGGCCCTTGTCCGGGAACGGGAAAAATAAGGCTTTTCAGCACGGAAAAGCCGTGGTATACTTCCATCGGAAAAACATCCCAAGAGGAGGCGGATGCAATGGGTCATCGCATCATCACCATCGGCCGGGAATTCGGCAGCGGCGGGCGCACCATCGGCCGGATGGTGGCCAAAAAGCTTGGCATTCACTGCTACGACCAGGAGCTGATCGAAAAGCTGGCGGAAGAAAGCGGGCTTTCCCCCGAATACATTAAAAATGAAGGGGAAGACGCCTCACACAGCAGCTGGACGGCGGTGGCTTTTTCCTCGGTGCGGGCCATGGGCGTGCCTTCCAACCAGGATCTCATCTGGTCGATCCAGCGGAAGATCATCTTGGAACTGGCGGAGAAGGAGAGTTGCGTCATCGTGGGCCGCTGCGCCGACGCCATTCTGGAGGAGACCGACGCCGATCTTCTCAAGGTATTCATCCACGCCGACTTTGAGCACCGGGCTAAACGCATCGTGGAGAAGTACGGCGAGACTGAGGTCCCCACGGAAAAGCGCCTGCGGGACAAGGACAAGCGCCGGGCGCTCTACTATCAGTTCTACACCGACCGGGAATGGGGCAAGGTGGAGAACTATCATGTGATCCTGGACAGCGGCGTGCTGGGCATCCAGACCTGCGCCGATATCATCGCTGAACTGTACTGAGATCCGCCGTTTTCGGACAGCGGCGCCAAAAGGCCGCTTCACGTTCCATGAACGTGAAGCGGCCTTTTTCCATACAGCGTCCGGCTTCGGACGCGGAAGCGCGGCGGCGCCCGGGCTCAGTCCGTGGTGACCACGGTGCCGTCGGCGCGCAGGCCCACCGCGTGCTCCTCGCTGACCGCCAGATCCACGATGTCCGTCCAGCTCCGGACGGCTTCAAAGCGGGGCAGCAGCTCATCCCCATCGTCGGTATGATCCCTGGCCAGGAGCACGGTGCCGTCGGCGCACAGCCCCAGGGTCAGCACGCTGTTGCAGCGTATGGTGCGCAGCCCGGTCCAGCCGGACAGATCCGCGCCGCAGGGCTTTCCCTCCCAGTCCACCGTCACGCAGACGGCGGTGCCGTCGGCCCGCAGGCCCACCGGCAGGAAGCGATACTGCCCGTCGGCAAAGAGCTCCGTGATACCCGTCCAGCCGCGCACCTGATCCAGCCGCGCGTCCGGATAATACTCCGCGCCGGGAGCCACGGCCACTGTGCCGTCGGAGCGCAGGCCGAACGTCGAGTCCGGCAGAGAATAGACGGCGGTCACGTCGTGCCACTCCTTCCCGGAAAGGCCGAGCAAGGTACCGTCGGCTTTGAGGGCGGCGGGATTGCCGTAGCACCAGGGGCCTACCGCCACGATATCCGTCCACCCCTTCGGATCGCCCCAGTCTGTCTCCAGGTACGCCCGTTCCTCCTCGGACATGTACAGCGTGCCGTCGGCGCGCAGAGCGATGGGTTCGAAGCCCTCTGACAGGGCGGCAACGTCGGTCCAGCGGTCCGTGAGCCCCTCATCCTGCCTCGCCGCTCCCGGATTCTTTTTGTTCGGGGCAAAGGCCACCGTGCCGTCGCCCCGGAGTCCCAAGGCGAACGTGCCGTAAAGGCCGACCTGGCGAATCCCGGTCCAGCCGGAGAGATCATAGGGGCCGGTGGTCAGCACGGAGCCGTCGGCCCGAAACCCCAGCAAGCACAGCTTCTGCTCCGCCAGGCGCGCCACGCCCTTCCAGCCCTTTACAGCGGCATATTCACTGTCCTCGGGGCCGTCATAGAGCACGGTGCCGTCGGCGCGAAGGGCGACGGTGATCGGCATATGCTCGCCATGGATGTAATCCTCCAAAGCGAGCACCTGCGTCACATGGTCCCAGCCCTTGATCGGGTCGGGGGCCGCGGCGAGAGCGGGGACGCCCAGCCCCAGCAGCAGCACGCAGGCAAGCGCAAGAGAAAGCAGCTTTTTCATTCGGTTTTTCCTTTCCGGGAAAACATGATCCCACTATGAACAGCATGATAACAGCGCAGCCAGTCCGGGTCTCAGAATTCAGGGACAAGCCGTCTCTTCACTTCCATTCACTCAAGGAACCTGCGTCCCCAAGCCGTGAGGTCCTCCAGATGATGCGCATCGTAAACCGTCAGGCGGTCGCCCCGGTCGGAAAAGATCCTGTCTCTCCCGGGATCCCAGTTGTAAACATTGTCCGTCTGGGCCGTGAGAAGCCATTTGTCTGCGTCGACGGCGATGAAATAGCCCCTGTCCATGTAGTTCAGCGGAAAGTGGACGTATAGTCGGTCGCTCGAAACATCCATCCGGCAGTCCATGGAATGGATCTGATTCATGTCGTCCTTCAGAATTGTCAGCGTCCGGGAGAAGAGCATCTCTCCGGAGTCGACGGAGTAGATGTCCAGTTGCCCTGCGGCGGTGAGTACCAGCAGCAGCCGGTCGTCATCTGAAAGAACTGCCCAGCGGATCTCGCCCGCGGAATACCCAGTGTCCAGCTCCCGGCCGGAGCCGGTCACGACGTCGTAGAGGCAGAGGTTCCCGTCGCTGTCCGCACAGACGAAAATCTTTTCCCGATGCCCCAGCGCCGCCATCCTGTCGCCGGCCTCCGGATGGAGATCAGCAAGGCGCGTTCGGCGCTGGGAGAGAGCGTCGAACACGGCGAATGCCTTCTCCTCTCCTTCCCTTTTTGCGCCGGTCTCTCCTTCCAAGGCCGTGAGGCCATACCCCAGCACGCAGCCATTTCCCCCGACCCGAAACAGATCCAGCGACCGGAAAGCGATGCCCGTCTCCCCGTTTTCGGCAGCGGCCACAGGTACGCCGTCCAGCCAGCACGGGATCCAATCAGATTCCGCATAGTTGTAGGTGCCGGCTGCTGTCAGAAGCCGACCATCGGCAATCCTCTCGGTACGGACATCGGAGCTGTAGAAGCTCTTCGCCCGTTCCTCGGTCATTCCCGGCAGAAATCCGTTCCCGCCGTCCATGTCCCATACCGTGAAGCCACGGAGGAAGCGATCCCCATCCAGCGCCCATATAGCCTCGCTGAAGCTCTCCGGGATGACCAGCCGCCGGATCTCCTCCAGCTCGGAGGAGCATTTTATCACATTTGTCTCCCCCTGCCTTGTCTGGTATTTGAACAGGAGGTCGGTCCCTCCCGGGATCGTCTGAAAGCTGAGCCGGGCGCCCGAATTGCCTGTAATGGTGTCGGCAAAGGGCACCGGTTCCCCGCTGGGATCGGTGATGGTACGCACCGCAAGCAGACGGCCCGGCCTGTCCCGCTCCACCGTCAAATACATCCCGCCGTTCTGCAGCGCCCCGCCCCGGACCGGCGACGCCAGAAGGAGGTCGGACTGGTCAATATGCCTCCCGACGGCACCGTCAAAGAACCGTCCCTCCCCGTGCTCCAGATCCCAGATCACGATCTGGCCGTTGTCCAGCAGTACCTCCACCGTCTCCTTGTCCCGATCCAGCCAAAAGGCATCGAGGATGTTCCCGTTGAACGCCAGCGTCCGCACCATTTTATGATCGTCCAGCCGGAAGATAATCATGGATCGCTGGTTGAATGTCAGCATCAAATGGTCGCTGAAAAGCTGGCACTTCGCTTTCCAGATCATATCCTCCAGGAACAGCCAGCCGCTGTCGGTGCTGATGATCTCGTTGAGGGAGTAGATCATGTCTTCCTTCTCATTCTCCCAGTGAAACAGCAAAACCACCGCTGCGCTGAAGTCCGCGTGATACTGCACGGAAAAGAGGTCTTCCGTCTCCGGGTCGATGTGGAGGCCATAAAAGATATCATGAGAGCTCTGATCGTGGTACCAGACCCCCTCGTGATGTACCTCCCAGTCTTCGGTGGAGACGACGTAGTAGGAAAAATGTTCCTCCCCGTCTTCCTCCGTCGGCCTTACGCTGCAGGAGAAGCCGAACAGTCTCCCGTCGTCGGTGAAAACAGAGCCGTAGGAACACCACGAGCTGTACAGGAACCAGGCATTCCCGATTTCCGTCGAGCCCCGGACCGCGCCGGTAGCGGTGTCGAGGAAAATGAGTTTGGCGGCGGTGTCCTTGTAGCTTGGCTTGTCCATGATGACGAACATCGTGCCGTCCGGGGATATGGCCCGAAATCGGTTGCCGTTCGCGTAGCGATAATTCCACCGCACGGCGCCGTCTGCCAGGGAAATGCCCATTACATTTTCCCCGTTCTTGCAGATGAGCGCAGCGGAGCTCTCAGAAAGGAAAACCTCCGAACCCCTGTCTCCCCCGGGATCTCCGGGCTTCCAGGATGCCCGTTCCCAAAGGAGTTCGCCGTTTTTCGTGGAAACGCAGCGGATAAAGCCTGCCTGGTCCGCCAGCACCGCCCGCTCCCCGTCCGCCGTCACCGCCAAGTCCACGATGTCCGACGACTGTTCCCACAGCAGGGAGCTCTGAAACTGATCATATCCGTAGGCACCCAGGGCCTGGGACAGCAGCGCCTCGGCCCGATGGTCATAAATCTCCGGATCGGCATCCCCAACGGCCTCCAGCGCGCTGCGCACCGCGCCGCGGACATCGTAATTCTCCAACTGTCCCATTCCGGTGTCCACCAGCGTTCGGGAGAGCTGCCGCCGTAAATCCAGGTTCTGCTCCGAGATCTGCATGTTCTGCGCTGTGATCTGTTGATTCTGTTCTGAGATCTGCCGGTTCTGCTCGCTGATCTGCTGGTTCTGCAGGGTGATCCGGGCGTTTTTGGTCAGCACTACGCCCATGAACACCGCCATCGCCGCGATAACGCCGCCCAGCAACGCAAACAGCCGATTGGTCCGGTACCGTCTCTCCCGCTGCCAAAGGGTATCGAAGGGGCATCCTAAAAGCGCCGCGTAAATCCGGACAATCTCCTTGTTCAGTTTTTTCCGGTCGATACTGTGGTCCGGCCCGACGATGTTGGCCGCCAATGGCTCTATATCGCCGGTGACATTTCCTTCCGGATCATAGGTATGCAGCAGCAGCGGGGAAAAAGACTCCTCCGGTTCTCCGTCCACCAGCACCGCCAGAATGTGGTCCCGGTCGTGGGTCTTCAGAAAATAACCAATCTCCCGCTCGCACCATTTGGATTTGGGCAGATCCGGTGTGCAGATCACCAGAAGGTATTCGGCGTGATCCAGCGCATATGTGATGCTGTCCGTCAGACTGGAGGAGGCGGGCAGCTCGTCCTCGTCACGGAAAACATTGCCCAGTCTCTTTTCCCCACCGCTGCGAAGGCCTTTCGGAACGATGTAGCGCTCGATCCGCCGCTGCAGCAGCTCCGCGGCCTTTTTATCCAGGGGCATATGCCGGTAGCTGATAAAGGCGATATAGGATCGCTCCAAAGGATCTTTCTCTCTGTTTGCTCCCTGGTTGTCCATAACCGATCCTTTCCTCATTCCGGCAGGCGCTTTACCAGCAGCGCTCCGCACAGTCCCACCAGCACGCCGCCCGCGAGGCCCGTCAGCACCAGCACCGGCAGATACCAGATGAGCCGGGACGTGTCCAGCATCCACATGGCCATGAGCACCTGGCCCAGGTTGTGGCTCACGCCGCCGGCTACGCTGACGCCCACGGCGGAGAAGCGATCCAGCCGCCGGAGCAGTCCCATCACCGCCAGGCTCAGCGCCGCCCCCGCCAGCGAATAGGCCAGGGCTCCCAGGCTGCCGAAGAGGACGCTGACCATCCCCACCCGGACAAGGGACACGGCGGCGGCCTCCCGCCAGCCCAGGCGATAGAGCGCGAAGATCACCGCGATGTTGGCAAGGCCAAGCTTCACTCCCGGTATTCCGGGCGAGGGCAGCAGGGATTCCAGATAGGAGAGGATCATGGCCGTGGCGGTCAGCAGCGCCAGAAGGGTCAGGCGGCTCGTCTTTTTCACGGGACGTCCACCTCCCTCTCCCCCGGTCCCTCGATCTGGACCAGGACCCGGTTCGGCAGGCAGATGATGGTCTCCCCCACATAGCGGATGGGGTGCATGTCCACGCAGATCCGGTCCGGGCAGTCGGCCTCGATCATATCCGCGGCCCCGTTTTCGATCAGGAGCAGATTATGCCCGCCGCCGACGGAGATCCTGGCGTCCCGGTCCAGCGGATAGGAGCCCTCCAGGCGTCCGTCCACGTAGACCGCCGCTTCGTTGCCGCCGGCGCGGGATCTGTACCGCCACAAAAGCAGCACGCCGCTTACAAGCAGCAGCGCCGCGATCAGGAGCAGATCCGCCCGGAGTCGTTTTTTTCGTTCGTTCATATGTCCTGTAAAATCTCCGCCCGGCAGGGCCGGGCGGAGACGGGGATGGAGTTGGTTTACAGCTTCGCCAGCACGCCCACCGGGCACACCGCCACGCATTCGCCGCAGCTGGTGCATTTCTCGTAGTCGATGCGGGCCAGGTTATCCACCACGTGGATGGCGTCGTTGGGACAGGTCTTTTCGCACTTCTTGCAGCCGATGCAGCCGTTGCCGCAGTTCTTGCGGGTCTGTCCGCCCTTTTCCGTGTTGCTGCAGCGGACGATCGTGGTGTCCACCGCCCGGCGGAGGGCGATCAGATGGTTGGGGCAGTTGCGCACGCAGATACCGCAGCCGGTGCACTTCCAGGGCTGGACTCTCGCCACGCCGTTCTCCACATGGATAGCGTCGTTGGGGCAGCCGTGCTCGCAGTCGCCGTAACTCAGGCAGGAGTTGGGGCAGGCCCACTCGCCCTGGAAGAGGATGTTGGCGGCGCTGCAGCTGTCGATGCCCGCGTATTCGTATTTATGCTTCGCCTTTTCGCAGTTGCCGTTGCACTTGACGTAGGCCCGCATCTCCACCACGTCCTCGGCCTCCACGCCCAGGACCGCGGCGATGGCGGCCGCCGCGCTGTCGGCGCCGGGGACGCACAGATTGGTCTTTTCCTCGGTGCCCTCGGCCAGGGCCTTGGCATAGCCGTCGCAGCCGGCGTAACCGCAGGCGCCGCAGTTGGCGCCGGGAAGGCACTCACGGATGGCGGGGAAACGCTCGTCCACAGGGACGCTCATGAATTTGGAGGCCAGCACCAGGACCAGCGCGCAGACCGCGCCGATGGCGCCCAGCACCAGAACAGCAGTCAATACCGGATTCATGTCTCGCCCTCCTTAATGGAACAGGTTTTCCGCCATGCCGGTGAAGCCCATGAAGGTCAGGCTGGTGAGCGCCGCCGCCACCATGGTGATGGGCAGACCCTCGAAGCACTTGGGGGGCTTGGCGTTTTCCAGAGCCTGACGGACGCCGCAGAACAGAAGCAGCGCCACGCCGAAGCCGATGCCGGCGGAGAGGCCGTTGACCACGCTCATGAGGAAGCCGCCGTCCATGTTGATGTAGCCGTTGTCCACGTTCAGCAGCGTGGCCGCCAGCACGATGCAGTTGGTGGTGATCAGAGGAAGATAGATGCCCAGGGCCTGATAGAGGCCTTTGGCGAATTTCTTCAGGAAGATCTCCACGAACTGGACCAGGGCCGCGATCACCAGGATGAAGATGATGGTGGACAGGTACTGGAGCCCGGCGGGGACCATGATGTACTTGTAGATCAGGAACGTGACCGCGCTGGCCAGGGTCATGACGAACACCACGGCGCCGGTCATGCCGATGGCGGAGTCGAACTTCTTGGACACGCCCAGGAAGGGACAGATGCCCAGGAACTGGACAAGGACATAGTTCTCGGTGAAGATCATGATGAACATGATCGAAAGGAGTTTTGTGATCATGCCGTCTTCTCCTCCTTCTTATCCGCGCAGCCCTCGGCGCTCGCGCAGGCTCCGCACTCGCCGTCGCAGCCCATCTTGGGCTCGAACTTCTTTCCGTGTTTGGCGAGGCCCCACACCAGCAGCGCCATCACCAGGCCGAACATGAAGAATCCGCCGGGAGTCTGGGCCAGGATGCGCACGGTGTATTCCTCCGGGATGATCTGCCTGCCCAGCAGGCTCCCGGCTCCGAAGAGCTCCCGGACAATGGCCATGGCCGTGAGGACCATGGTATAGCCGATGCCCATGCCGATGCCGTCGAACAGGCTGTCGCCGATGGTGTTCTTGTTGGCGAACATCTCCGCCCGGCCCAGCACGATGCAGTTGACCACGATCAGTGGCAGGAAAATGCCCAGGGACTTGTGCAGCGCGGGGAGATACGCCTCCACCACCATCTGCACCAGCGTGACGAAGGTGGCAACCACGATGATGTAGCAGGGGATCCGGACCTTATCGGGGATCACCTTGCGCAGGGCGGAGATGACGATGTTGGAGCAGACCAGCACGAAGGTCAGCGCCGCGCCCATGCCCAGGGAGCCGAGGACCGTCACGGAGATGGCCAGGGCCGAGCAGCAGCCCAGCACCAGGATCAGCACCGGGTTCTCCTTGAAGATCCCGTTCAGGAGGATCTGCAGTTTATGTTTCATATTCTCTCCCCCCTTCTCAGCGAACGGCCGCCACCGCGTCCAGGGCGGCGTTCACGCTGCTGCGGACGGCGTTGCTGGTATAGGTGGCGCCGGAGCGGAGCGTCACGTTGTCGGCGCTGCCGGTGACGCCCGTGAAGCGGTCGAGGACCGCGTCCTCCCCCACCTTGCTGCCCACGCCGGTGGTCTCGGTGGAGACGTCGGCCTTGACCTTCAGAATGGCGCCGTCGGCGTCAAAGCCCACGGTGACCACCACGTCGCCGCCGTAGCCCTTGTTGACGGCCGTGACCACGTAGCCGCTGTTGCCGTCGCCCCGGAAGATGCCGGTGACGCCCCGGGCGGCCAGCTCGTCGCTGACGGGCAGCTCCTCAAAGGCCGCGGCCGCCGGCAGGACCTCTTTCCGGGTCTGGACCGCCGCCGCGTTTTTGTTTTCCTCGATGACCGGCTTGGTCTTGGCGTTCACCGCGCCCAGCAGCGCGGAGGCCACCAGGCAGATGATCACCAGGACCACCACGGGCCGGGCCATGTCCTGCCAGAAGCTGTTTTGTTTCTTCGTCGTTTCCATTACGCGTCCACACCTCCCACAGGCTTGGTCTTGCTCCAGCCGTTGATGTAAGGCACCATCAGGTTCATCAGCAGAATGGCGAAGGACACGCCCTCGGCGCTGTTGGCGAACAGCCGGATGCAGGTGGTCAAAAAGCCGCAGCCTACCGCGTAGATCAGCTTGCCCTTGTCGGTCAGAGGGCTGGTCACATAGTCGGTGGCCATGAAGATGGCGCCCAGCAGCAGGCCGCCGGAGAACACCGACAGCACCGCCCGGGTGATGTCAAAGCCGGAGAAAACCGCCGTGAACACCAGGACGGAGCCTATGTACCAGCCGGGGATGATGGGCTTGATGACGCCCCGGATGCAGAGGTAGACGCCGCCGATGATCAGTGCCAGAGCGCAGGTCTCGCCCAGCACGCCGCCGTGACGGCCCAGGAACAGCGTCATGAAATCCGCCAGCTTCAGCGCGCCGGCGTTCTCCGTCATCACCGCCAGAGGCGTGGCGGAGGAGAGCACGTCGATGTTGGCCACCCGGGTCCCGTAATCCGTCATGCTGGAGGTAAAGGAGACCATCATGCTCACGCGGCCCACCAGCGCGGGGTTCACAAAGTTGCAGCCGATGCCGCCGAAGAGCATCTTGACGATGATGATGGCGATGAAGTCGCCCACCATCAGCTGCCAGATGGGCATGGTGGCCGGCACGTTGTAGGCCAGCAGCACGCCCGTCACCACGGCGGAGAGATCCGCGGTGGTGTCGTTTTTCTTCATCAGCTTGTTCCAGAGCCACTCCAGAAGGACGCAGTTGGCCGCCGACACCAGCACCAGCACCAGGGACCGGAATCCGAAGATCAGCACCGAGGCCACCAGCGCCGGACACAGAGCGATGAGCACGTCCAGCATGATCCGCTGGGTGGAAGAACCGGCCTTATGATAATGAGGCGAAACGCTTACCAGAAGATCGTTGTTCATAGTCAGCCCTCCTTGAGTGTTTTCATGCGGGCGTCATGCTCCCGGACCAGGACCTTGGAGAGCTTGTTGGCCTGTACCAGGGGCCGGTTGGCCGGGCACTGGAAGGCGCAGCAGCCGCACTCGATGCACAGCCCCACCTTCAGCGCCTTGAGAGCGTCCACATCCTTCTTTTCGTACGCCTTTTCCAGCTCGCAGGGCATCAGGTTCATGGGGCAGTGGTCGATGCACCCGCCGCAGCGGATGCAGGCGCTGGGCTCGGCCAGCCGGGCCTCCTTCTCGTCAAAGGCCAGCAGCGCGCTGGTGCCCTTGGCCACCGGGGCGTCCAGCGTATACTGGGCCACGCCCATCATGGGCCCGCCCATGACCAGCTTCTTGGGCTCCCCCTTAAAGCCGCCGGCGAATTCGATGACCTCGCCGATGGCCGTGCCGATGGGGGCGATCACGTTCTTGGGCTCGGCGATGGCGGAGCCGTCGATGGTGATGCATTTCTCCACCAGAGGCATGCCGGTGGCGCAGTAATGCGCCAGCACCGCCAGGGACGTGACGTTCATCACGATGCTCCCCACGTCGATGGGCAGCTTGCCCTCCGGCATGATCTTGCCGGTGACGTTGTAAATGAGCACCTTCTCACCGCCCTGGGGGTACAAGGCGGGCAGGACCCGGACCTCCACATTGGGATCGTCGGCGGTGGCCTCCGTCAGTTTTTTGACGCAGTCGGGCTTGTTGTCCTCGATGGCGATGATGATCTTTTTCACATCCAGCCATTTCTCCAGGAGCTTGCAGCCGTCCACGATCTCGTCGGTGCGGTCCAGCATGGTGCGGTGGTCGCTGGTGATATATCCCTCGCACTCCGCTCCGTTGATGATGATCTCCTGGATGCGGGAGGTGTCCTTCACATCCAGCTTCACCGCCGTGGGGAAGGTGGCGCCGCCCAGGCCCACCACGCCGCTGTCCCGGACCGCCTTGATAAAGCTGTCGTAATCCGTGATCTCGGGGGGCTTCACGCTCTCGCTGACGGTCATCTCCCCGTCGGACTCGATGACCACGGCCTGACAGTGGGCGCCCATGAACATGAGCACCTGGGTGATGGCCTTGACCTTGCCGGACACACTGGCGTACACCGGGGAGGAGACGAATCCGCCGGGCTCGGCGATCATCTGTCCCACATCCACATGGTCACCCACCGCCACGATGCAGCTGGCCGGCTTGCCGATGTGCATGCTCAGCGGAATGGTGACCGTCGCAGGGGGCGGCATGCGTACCGCCTCCGACGCGGCGGTGTTCTTCCTGTGGGGAATGTGAACACCGTGGAGTTTCTTCAGTGACATTCTTTCCACCTCAACCTTACATTGTATATGCTTTCCTCGTTCGATACGGACCGGTCGTTCCCGCTCTTTTCGGCGGCAATACCGATTCATGTTATTATAACATAGTCCTCTCGTCAAAATCCAGTTGTTTTTTTCTTTTTCCCGTCTGTCCGCCGCAAACGGCGGCCGGAGCCGCCGCTTGCTTTTTCCCGGGTTATTTGTTATAGTATCCCGTTGTCGGAAAAATGACAGGAATCGTCGGAGGCCGGCGTTATCAGCCCTGTCGGGAGAGGAAGCGAAAACCGTGGATCATGAGAAAAAGAACGCCGCCCCGGAAAAAGCGAAGGCGGCGCGGGAGTATATCCGGCGCTTCCTCGTCTGGGTGCTGGCGGGGCTGGCGCTGGGTCTGGCGGGCGGAGTCATCGGCGCCGCCTTCTGCCACGCCATCCGCTATGCCACGGCCTTTCGCTCCTCCCACACATGGGTGATCTGGCTGCTGCCGCTGGGCGGACTGTTCATCGTCTGGCTGTACGGGCGGCGGGGCTTTCATCCCACCGACACCAACGGCGTGCTGCTGGCGGTCCGCACCCCCTCCGGGATCCCCGGCTCCACCGCGCCGCTGATCTTCGTGTCCACAGTGATCACCCATCTGTTGGGCGGCTCCGCCGGACGGGAGGGCGCCGCGCTGCAGCTTGGCGGGGCCGTGGGCGACTGGCTCGGAAGCCGGCTGCACATGGACGAAAAGGACGGCCATATTATGGTGATGTGCGGGATGAGCGCGCTGTTCGCCGCCCTGTTCGGCGCGCCGATGACCGCCGCGGTCTTCGCGCTGGAGGTCACCAGCGTGGGGATCTTCCATTTTTCCGCTATCCTCCCCTGCCTCACCTCGGCGCTGACCGCCGTGAGCGTGGCAGGGCTCCTGGGCGTCGCGCCGGAGGTGTTCCCTCTGGCGGAGGTTTTTCCCTTTTCGTTCGGCTCCGTCGGCGCGGCGGCGCTGGTGGCGGTCGTTTGCGCCGGAGTGAGCATCGTATACTGTCTTGTCCTTCGTCGGGGCGGCAAGGCTTTGGCCCGGGTCATCCCCAATTCCTATGTCCGGGCGGCGGCGGGAGGCGCGGCGGTGGCCGTGCTGACCTGGCTTCTCGGCACCACCGCCTACAACGGCGCCGGCATGGACGTGATCGCCGCGGCTGTGGGCGGGAACGCCCGCCCCGAGGCCTTCGCGCTGAAAATGCTGTTCACGGCTCTCACCATGACCAGCGGCTACAAGGGCGGCGAGATCGTCCCGGCCATGTTCATCGGCGCCACGCTGGGCTGCGTGCTGGGAGGGCTTCTCGGCCTGCCCGCCGGCATGGGCGCCTCGGTGGGGCTCATCGCCATGTTCTGCGGGTCGCTGAACGTGCCCATCAGCTCCGTCTTTCTGGGCATCGAGCTCTTCGGCGGAACCAACATGCGCTTCTTCGCCATCGCCGCCGTCATCAGCTATGTGCTCTCGGCCAACTTCGGCCTGTACGAGGAGCAGAAGATCGTCTACTCCAAGCTCCGTCCCGAATATATCGATTCCTACACCTTGGAGTGACGGCCTTTCCCGTTATTCGGAATCCTTCAAAAGTGCAATAATTATGCTTGACAGACGGATTCTCCTTTGGTACAATGACAAAGCTGCGAAAAACGGGAGCATAGCTCAGCTGGTTAGAGCACATGCCTTACAAGCATGGGGTCACAGGTTCAAGTCCTGTTGTTCCCACCATCCCGTCTTTCGGGCGGGACTATTTGCCTCGGTAGCTCAGTAGGTAGAGCAGCGGACTGAAAATCCGCGTGTCACCAGTTCAATTCTGGTCTGAGGCACCATATGCGGGCATAGCTCATTTGGCAGAGCGCCACCTTGCCAAGGTGGAGGTAGCGAGTTCGAATCTCGTTGCCCGCTCCAATGGCGCCATAGCCAAGTGGTAAGGCAGCGGACTGCAAATCCGCGATTGCTCCGGTTCAAATCC
>JAEEGL014508609.1_pt1 | contig 13902 bp, 12 predicted proteins | sample 9134231 | NCBI WGS metagenome assembly JAEEGL01 (sample SAMN16246548, study PRJNA631951) | gut metagenome | biome: gut microbiome; feature: rumen; material: fiber-attached | host: Bos | place: Iran: Karaj | collected 2018-10
ATTTAGAGATGAAAACTTTTATTGCTACATATATGCTTGATAAAAAAGGTGAATTATTTAATACTGATAAGCCAATGGTTGAAAACATTAGTGATACTATTGAATCAATATTTGATAAAGCTAATGATTACGAACGTATTAAAGAAAAATTAATAGGAGAAACATTTGAGTATTCTCCAAAATTTAATTATATAATTGATGGTATTTTATTAAGATTCGAAAAGAATCAAGAATTAACTAAATTTTTACGTGAACATACAAGCTTGATTACTTCTACATTTGTAAAGAGTGGTACACGCAATTTACGTATTTTAAAACATGCATTAAATGATTTTAAAAAGATATATGAAAATGTTAATAAATTATATCCAAAAACAAATCTTAAAGTATTGCAAACTATGCTTATATTTACAATTGCTGTTAACTTTGAGATTAAAACAGGTAGTATTACAAAGGATAAGTTTGTAAATATTAATAGTAATGAAGAATATCGTGCAATATTAGTTTCTTCAAGGGTTTTGTCAGATAATAGACAATTCTATATTAAGGAATTTGATAATACATATTACTTTAATTTTAAGAGTGATTATCGTTTCTTCAAATTCATTGAAATATACGTACGTACACGTGTATTTGATATGAAAGCTTTTAAAGAAGATATGGAAATTATTATTAATACTATTGATACTGAAAAACTTCCAGGATATAAGCGTTTATTAACAGAAGAATACTGGAAAATTAGTGATGATCAATTCCCAGGAATAATTAAAGAAGTATATAAAAATGTTCAAAAGGGAGAACTTCAATTAATTGAAATTTTAAAATTATTTGCATATTTTAGCTATTTTTCTCGTAAGGGATTAATCGATTATTCAATGAAGGATATTAAAGATACTTTTATGGCTGGTATGGATATTGCTAGCAAAAATAGTGAATATGCTGATGATGTAGAAGACCAATTAGCAATGATAGGCATTGATATTGGTGATGACATGAAAGAAGTAATCGAACATTTTGAAGAGCTTAATAATAACTTAGAAGATAAGATGTATCGTGATAAAGCAGATGAAATCTTTAAATGTATTCCAATGAAAATGGAAGTGTTTTATGATAAATTTGCTACAGAATGTATGGATAGACCAATATTTAATCATTATGATGCATATCAAATGTTTCAACGTGTTACTTGTGCAAGTAATGAAGATATAGTTTTAATAAAGGAAATGCTATTAGATAGAGCTAAAAAGAATAAAGATGCGTTGCGTCCTGAATTAAGCTTTATTAAAAGGTTGAAGAAAGTATTAACAGATTATTGCAAAGAAAAGGGAACTTCTATTAAGGTTGTTATGCTTAAAGAATTTGCCAATGACTTGAATGAAATCATTGATTTATATAAAGATGAGCCATCAAGTAATGATGATGAAGATGAAGATATGAGCAGTTTTGAATTTGATTTAAGTGCTATTGATAATTTAGAAGATTAGTTAATAAAAACAAAAAACGCCGGTAATTACACCGGCGTTTTTTGCGGCTTCTGCAAACAGGGAATATGCATAAGCTTTGTTACGCTTTTGCGGGAACTCTGGATGTCTTCCGGATGTGATCCTGGTGAATCAGGTCAGCCTGCCGCATGAGTTCATTCCACTTGAGACGATCTTCTTCTCGATGGGGAATTTCACCATGTGCGAAGGGAATATAGGTATACTTTTCAGTAAAACCATTCACCTTCAGAAGCTGCCAGATACGGGGAGTCGCCGGGACAACATACAGGGCGCGAGCGCAATCGTGAAAGCAGATTACGCCATTATGGGTGGCGTAGGTCCGGCCTTCAACAATCTTTTCATCATCATCGTAAGCAGGAATCTGATAGATCCACATCTTGTCGGTGTAGCTGGATTCCAGTTCGATGAAGCTTCTGATGACAAGGGCCAGGCCTTTCAGTTCTTCAACAGTTGCAACATTCCGCATGGTAACAGTAGACTTCATTTTGTGCACCTCTCTAAAAATTATTTGCTGTCAATCTCAAAAAGTCATACTTAAAGAGTTAACAACATAAAGTACAATTTTATTATAACATTATTTACATAAAAAGTCAAAAACGACATTATGAAAATTAAAAATTATAATATTATATTATACAAATAAAATATTTTATAAATTTTTATTTGTAATCTAATTGTAATTGTATAATTTAGTGTTAATGGTATAATATTGTTGTAAAAATGTATTTTTATGTCTATTTGTCGTTAGCAAAAATAGATTTTAAAAATAGACGAATATTTAAGTAGTTTTTCTACTAAAGAGAAGGATAATGGCTGTTACAGTTTTAGATTTAATTGAATATATTCAAAAAAGTCCTAACGGTACTCTAAAAACGCAACCAGGTTTATTAGATAAAATGCAACTATTTTTGTCTAGTAAATCACAAACAAATAGCGATTATGCAGAATTATTAAAATATATGGTTGAGTTAGATGGTGGCGTTTATGTTGACGCGCGCAAACAGCCAACATACACAAGTAATCTAATCTACGATAGAGAATTCTTAAAAGAAAAGACACCAGTAGTTAAAATTGATAATGTTACAGATTTATCGTTAGAAAGAGCAATGAAACTTAAACGTGATTCTGAGAAATCTGGTCAACAAGTTATTATCAAAATAGATTCAGAAGGAAATCATCCTACTCAAAATGTTGCATATAGATTAGATAAATATATTGCAGTAATGCAAAGATATAACGAAATATTAAAGGGAATAGATTTCCATTTACCAGAAAAGGAAAAATTTGCTTTAATATACTCAAGAGTTGCAAATGCAGTAGAATATGATTATGCAGCAGGACATCCAGAAAGTCAGGATGAAAAATTATATACATTAGCTAAACACAATACTATTTCAAATAATGATGCTTTAATTCAAGGAAAAGGTTTAGATTTAGCAACAGGAGTAGTTATTAACCAAGCAAGTAAATTAACTGGTATTAAATCTATGATGGTTAATGGCTTTAAATATAGTGTTAAAAGTAAAAGAGAGCTTGAATTAGAAAATGGTTCTTCAGAATTTGAAGTAGTTCAAGATGTAGATGAAAATAGTTCATTAGTTAGATCAAATCATACATGGAATAAAGTTAAAGTAGAAGGTACATGGTACAATGTTTTTGTTTTAGCAGATAAATTAAATCTTGCTAAAAGGCAAATGCCAAGTATGGCATTCTTAAGTGATAAAACATATAAACGTATGGGATATGTAGAACATAATGAAACAGGTAGTGTAGAACCATGTAATACTGATATGCCAGAATATGAAATGAGAGAATTATTCCCTCGTACTAAACGTTTTTCACATAGAGATTTACAATTTGATGAACATGTTGTAAATTATTTAACTGGTGAAAAAGTTAAAAATATTCAAAACGAAATGTCCTTTACACAATTTAAAGATAATGTAGTTGCATTTGGTTTAGCTATTAAAAAGATGGTTGGAAAAATTAAAGGAGTTAAGGTTCCCAAACTTGATGTTTCAATGCCAAAACTTCCAGCACCAAAAGGCAAGCCAGAAGAAATTACAGATTATCATTTTGAGCAAAGAGATGAACATATTAAACCAGTTAGAAACCCAGAGTTTGCTTCATTAGATAGATTTAATCAAACAATGAGAACAGTTACTGATTTTCAATTAAAAACAATGGGTATTGAAAAGAAAGATCCAAATTCATCTTTGTTAGAAGGTTTAGGCGGTGAGCGCATTAGAGAAGAAAACAAAGTTAGTTGGGATCAATATGGAAGACCTTCTATTGGATTAAAACCAATAAGGGAAATGTCTGAAAGTAATCCAGATATTCCAGAAGATGATGAACCAGAAAAGAAACATTATAAAGTTGTTAAGAAACATTCAAAAGATAAAAACGATCAATCAAGATAGGAAATATTATGATAATTCATGATAATGAGATTTTAAAAGCCATTCAATATAGGCTAGAAATATTTGATATGTATAAACCAGTATTAGATCAAGATTTGCTTAAGATAAATGACATATACTTATCTAATACTGGTTATGATGGTGAAAATAAAAAAATAGATTTAACTCAAATTTCGGTACTCACAAATCTAAAAATACTTGATTTAAAAGGTTTTGTTATAGATCAAAAATTTGCAGATACTATAAATAATTTGATAAATCTTAAGTTTTTAATCTTAAGAGAGTGTGAAATTAAGAAAAAGATTGATATACAAAATGCAGATAGAATAGTACTTGAAAGATGTAAAATAAACAATTTAGGATTAATAACAATTCCTAGAAGACTTGAGATAATCGATGGTGGAGATGTTGATTTATCACAAGTTAATGAGAGTAAAAGAAATCTAGAAGAAATAGTAATGTATAGTTGTAATTTAAAAAAGACTGTTACATTAACTGAATTTTCAAATTTAAAACAGATAGAGCTTGTAGGAACTAAGGTTGATAGCCCTGATACAATTAAGGCATTATCTATTTCACCAAGTTTGTTTGTAAAATATGATCCAAATAATAAAAATTCTGGTAGCAGGTTTACTTCATAAACACTTGATTTTTGAGTAAACCTGTTATATAATATGCACGCAATTTTCTTAAATTGAAGGAGTTCATAAATGAGAGCAATCGATATTAGAAATAAATACATTAACTTTTTTAAGAATCATGGACATAGTGTTATACCTTCTAGTCCATTAATTCCAGAAGATGATCCATCTGTATTATTTACTACAGCTGGTATGCAACCACTAGTTCCATATTTATTAGGACAAAAACATCCAGCAGGAAATAGATTAACAGATTATCAAAAGTGCGTGCGTACTAATGATATTGACGAAGTAGGTGACAATCGTCACTTAACATATTTTGAAATGCTTGGAAACTGGTCATTAGGTGACTATTTTAAAGAAGAAGCAATTTCTATGAGTTATGAGTTTTTAACTAAAGAGTTAGAAATTCCTAACGAAAAAATATCTGTTACAGTATTTGCAGGTGATGAAGATTGTGGTCGTGATGAGGTATCTGCAGAATGCTGGAAAAAAGCAGGTATTCCAGAAGATAGAATTTATTACTATGGAAAAGGCGATAATTGGTGGATAGCAGGAGAAACAGGTCCATGTGGTCCAGATACAGAAATGTTTTATGATACAGGAAAACCTGCATGTTCTCCAGATTGCCAACCTTCATGTGATTGTGGTAAATACGTTGAAATATGGAATAACGTATTTATGGAATTCTACAAAGACGAAAATGGCTATCGTAAATTAGACCAACATAATGTTGATACAGGTATGGGATTAGAGCGTGTTACAATGCTTTTAAATGGCTTATCTACACCATTTGATACAGAACTATTTAAGCCAGTTATGGATAAATTACAAGAATTAGCAGTTAAAGATAGCATAGAATCACGCAGAATTATAGCAGAGCATTTACGTACAAGTATAATGATTATTTCTGACGGAGGAAGACCAAGTAATGTTGATCGTGGATATGTTCTTCGTAGATTACTTCGTAGAATGACACGTCATATGAACAAAATAGGAATAGATTTATCAAAAGTTCCAGAAATAATTGATTTAAGTATAAATGCTATTAAGGATTTATATCCAGAATTAGTTGCAAATCATGATACAATTACAAGAGTAATTGTTGATGAAATAAATAAATTTATGCGTACACTTCAAAATGGTGAGAAAGAATTTGAAAAAGTAGTAAATAAAGTTAAATCACAAGGTAAAACAAAGATTGATACTGATGACGTATTTAATTTATTTGAAACTTATGGCTTCCCACCAGAAATGACAGTAGAACTTGCAAATGAACAAGGTATATCCGTTGATATGGATGACTTTAATAGATTATTTAAAGAGCATCAAGAAAAATCACGTCAAGGTGCAGAGCAAAAATTTAAAGGTGGTTTAGCTGGAAATAGTGAAATGGAAATTAAATACCATACAGCAACTCACTTGCTTAATGCTGCTCTTAAAAAGGTATTAGGAGAAGATAGTCACCAACGTGGTAGTAACATTACTCCAGAAAGACTTCGCTTCGATTTTAGCCACAATGGTAAATTAACAGATGAAGAAAAACAAGCAGTTGAAGATTTAGTAAATGATTATATTTCTCAAGATATACCAGTAGAACATTTAGAAATGAGTAAAGACGAAGCTTTAAAAATGGGTGCAGAAGCTATGTTTTTAGATAAATATGGTGATATTGTATCTGTTTATAAAATAGGAGATGTATCAGTTGAATTATGCGGTGGCCCTCATGTTGAACATACAGGAGTATTAGGTCATTTTAAAATAAAAAAAGAAGAGGCTTCATCTGCTGGTGTTCGCAGAATTAAAGCTGTTTTAGAATAGTTAAATACTTGCAAAAAGGCAAGAAATATGCTATAATAAATATATATGTTTAAAAGAAATTTGATTATTGCTTAGATGAAAAGATGGAGGTGAGTCCGATGTTCCAGTTTAATAGTAAATATAGTAAAGTATTAACCATGCTTATAATTATTTTAATAGTTGCTATTCTTGGTATTGCCGGTTATTTTGGTTATGATTTGTTAAGTGCTAGCGCAGTTAACAAAAATGCTGAGACAGCTATGGAAAAATTTGAAGAGGTTAATAAGAAAAAGATTATAAAAAGTAATACGAACACTAATGTTCAAGATACAAATACTGTAGTTGCTCCAACATTTGTTGAAGAACCTACTACAGAAACTTCTCAAGAACAAAGTGTTCCAGAACAAACATCAAATGCTCGTGCTAGAACAGAGAAGACATATATGGAAGGTTATGAAGTTTTAGGTACAATTAACATTCCTAAGACTAAATGTAAATATCCAATATTAGGTCAAGTAACAAAGAAATCTCTTGAAACTGCAGTTGCAGTATTATATCCAACCAATGCTGAATTGAACGTAGATTCTAATGTTGTAATTGTTGGACATAACTATCGTAATAATTTGTTCTTCTCAAATAACTATAAGTTAACAAATGGTGATAGAGTTGAAATTACTTCACCTGATGAGAAAGTTACATACATTATTTATGATATGTTCTATACAACACCAGATGATGCAAATTATATGCAACGTGAAATTCCAGAGGGCGTTAGAGAAATCTCATTATCAACATGTAATGATGACTCTAGCCAAAGGTTGATTATCTTGGCAAGAGAGCAAGGAAAATAGTCTTAAGCAATAATTTTATTTAAATATAGATAATTAAATACACTTTATATCGTAAGACTCGGGTTAACCTCCCGGGTCTTATTTTGTATTAATTGGATAGAATATAAATGTGATTATTTAATAATTGATAAAAATAATAATAAATAAAAAAGATATTAATTGATAATGTAAATATAAAAAGGCGAGGGCTCCATTAATGGAGCCCTCATGTCGGTTGCAAAGGTTATACATCAGAATTCTTCATCAATGGCTGGCATTTCCTCCAGACTGGTTCTGGCTTGATTTCGAACGGCAAAGCTTTTATCGCCGGAAAGAGCAAGTAGAACAGGAGTAGGAACTTTACAGCATTCAGTGAGAAGAAGACGAATTCGGGTGCACTTGTCTTTGGACAAGATATAGTACACCTCTTTTGGACAGCTCTCGTTGTACATCACTGCTTCGCGAACACTATTGCACCGATCGTAGGCAAGGTGAATAAGTGCTTCAGCAGGGGTGTTGGGGTTTTCTGCTACACCGATTTTAACCTCTTCAGCAATGTCATAAGAAAGCCCTCTGAGTGTGTTAGGATAAGTGTTGCTGTTGCAAGCAACCCAGTATCTGACATATTGGGACTTGTCGACTGACAAGCGTTCGAGTGTTTCGGGCAATGTGAATTCGTTCGCAGCGACTTCACGGCGAACTACATCGTCCGGATCATGTGACAGGTCATCTAAGACCATAATGTCATCAATGACTTGGACAACTTTGGCCCGAGTAGTAGGTTGCAGATTGTCGAGTTCGATCCATGTTTTCATGTTATACCTCCTTCTAGAATGATAGGAAAAAGTAAACTATATATAAAACTATCTAAAAAGCGGCGATACAAGTATCACGACTTTAGTAGATAGAATTATCATGAAAATAATAATAAAATTGTGAATGTACTAGCCTTTGCAATTTTCTTTTTTAATGCACAATTACGAGCTTAATAAAAAGAAATTGACAATACTAAAATGATCAAAGACCATAAAAGTACCCTATAATTATAGCAGAATAACGCTATTTTGTCAAAAATAGCGTTGTAGGATTAAAATAACTATTGACTTTTAAATTAAACGTGGTAAAATATTTATAATTGAATAGCTGATGTTGAAAAAGAAGGAATATAATAAATATCGTTTTCAGTGAGTAAAGGATAGTGTGAACTTTATAAATGATAATTATATTTTGGAGCTTTGGAGTTGGCATTTAAATTAAGGTGGGTTTTAAACCAATTAGGGTGGAACCGCGTAAGTTAGATCTTGCGTCCCTAACATATTTTATGTTAGAGATTGCAAGATTTTTTGTTTCTCTAACAAAAGGGAGGTTTATTATGGCATTAGAAAGTATGGACAAATTAGTAGCATTATGCAAGAATCGTGGAATTATTTATCCTGGTTCAGAAATTTATGGAGGATTAGCTAATACTTGGGATTATGGTCCTTTAGGAAACGAGATTAAAAATAATGTTAAAGCAGCTTGGCGTAAAAAGTTTATTCAAGAAAAAGAAAATATTGTTGGTTTAGATGCAGCTATTCTTATGAATCCAGAAGTATGGGTAGCATCAGGACATGTTGGAGGGTTTTCAGATCCATTAATAGATTGTAAAGAGTGTAAAACACGTCATAGAGCCGATAAATTAATCGAAGAGTGGAGTCACAATCAAGGAAAAGATATGATTGCAGATGGTATGTCAGATGAAGCTATGATTAGCTTTATTGCAGATAACAAAATACCATGTCCAACTTGTGGTAAGACTAATTTTACAGATATTCGTAAGTTTAATCTTATGTTTAAGACTTTTCAAGGTGTAACTGAGGATACAACAAGTACAGTTTATTTAAGACCAGAAACAGCTCAAGGTATATTTGTTGATTACAAAAATGTACAACGTACATCTCGTAAAAAGATTCCATTTGGTATTGCTCAAATTGGTAAAGCATTTCGTAATGAAATTACACCAGGTAATTTCACATTTAGAACTCGTGAATTTGAACAAATGGAGCTTGAATATTTTGTAAAACCTGGAACAGATTTAGATGAATTTAAATATTGGAAAAACTTCTGTGAGCAATGGTTATTAAATTTAGGAATGAAAAAAGAAAATATTCGTTTAAGAGATCATTCAGCAGAAGAATTAGTATTCTATAGTAAAGCAACAACTGATATAGAATTTAGTTTCCCATTTGGATGGGGAGAATTATGGGGTATAGCAGATAGAACAGATTATGATTTAACAAAACATCAAGAACATAGCAGACAAGATATGTCATATCAAGATCCAGAAACAAATGAGAAGTATGTTCCTTATGTAATTGAGCCATCCCTAGGAGCAGATCGTGTTGTACTTGCGTTTTTATGCAATAGTTATGATGAAGAAAAATTAGAAGGTGATGATACACGTATAGTATTACATTTACATCCAGCATTAGCTCCTTATAAAGCAGCAATATTGCCACTTTCTAAAAAGTTGTCAGAACCAGCAATGAAATTATTCGATAAATTAGCTAAGAAATTTATGTTAGATTATGATGATGCAGGTTCTATTGGAAAACGTTATCGTAGAGAAGATGAAATAGGAACACCATATTGTATAACAGTAGACTTTGAAACAGAAAACGACAATTGCGTAACTATTCGTGACCGTGATACAATGGAGCAAATTCGTATTCCAATTGATGAAGTAGAATCATACTTAGCAGAAAAAATTGAATTTTAATATTTAGAATAAAAAATAAAAAAGGCAGAAAATTTAAATTTTCTGCTTTTTTATTTTATATATTAATGTGAATATTTTAAAAATTTAAAATGTTTTATCTTTTCTAATTTTAGTATTATAAAGCTAACTGTATAAACAATTGCAAGCGTTACTACAAAATTAAATATGCCTTTTTGATTATCGGTTTTTATGAATTCTGGTAGATGCTCACTTATAAAAAATGCGATAGATCCATGAAGTGGATATGTGATATTGCTTATTTGTCGTAATAATTTTGGATTTTTAAGATTAATATCTATTGTTTTAATTAATGCAAAAAGTGAAAAACATAATGGAATTATACAAAAATAGCAATCATTTCCTAGTGTTTTAGTAACCTTAAATACATATCTCCATTCAATATATAAGCATATTGCAAATACTATACTTAATATTATATATACAATAGTTTTAAAATTGAATATTTTATATTTATTTTCTGCAAATAGTTTTCCTAAATGAATAAAAATAAATGCTACTGGAAAACTTAATATTGGATTTGTAAACCATTCAGTATAAATGCTAATAATCTTTTTAATTATATCTATATTTTGATATAAATAACTATAGCTTGAAATAATACAACATGCAAAATAAATAATTATAAAAACTATTAATAAAAAAATATCATTAATTTTTTCTGATAATTTATATACTATTGGAGTTGCAATTATTGTAGCTGTAATATACCATGAAGCCACAAATGTGCTTTGAAATAGTAGTTGTTTAATACAAATAATAATTCCATTTTTTATTCCGTTGTTAAACCATACGGCTCTTCTATCTATTGTAAATGGTAATAGTACAATAAACCAGAATAAATAATATAATAATAATCGTTTTAAATATTTACCTATTATTTTCCATTTTTCTTCTTTAGGAGAATTAATTATTTTTATATTTAATAAATATGAAGAAATTATAAAAAATAATGGAACAGCAAGTCTTAACCATGGATACAAATATTTTGGAAAAAGATTTGTATGAACTGCAACAACCATTAAAGAGAGAATGAATTTTAATAAGTCTAATATGTCATAATTTTTTCTAGTTTGTTCTGTACTCAAGAATAATTTCCTCCATTATATTCCATATATTAATTATTAACTATTTTTTTATGGAATTATTTTTTATTTATTATATCATATAAAATGAAAAAATAAATTAAAATATATAATAATAAATTTTTTTTAGATTTTTCTTGACAAATGCTATTCTCCGTAGTATAATAAGAACTGCGTGAGAATGCGAAGAAGCAGAATGTGGCTACGTAGCATACATTTGTAGGGCTACGGAGGGAACTTCTGTGGAGTATGTCTTGGCTTAGACCTAGGCGATAAGTTTGATAAACGTATAATAGTATATTTAAACTTATCCAAGAATTACTTAAGATAGAATTTAAATATGGATTAACCAATAGATGCTGTATTGAAGTAGTCCGTAGGCAAATTGCTTATCAGAACAAGAGAAAATCTTGGATTTTATAATGTGAGTTTATGAAACACTAGGGTACGTTGTTAACTTGCCGTTAGCCATAAAATATTTATAGGAGGAATTTAAACAAATGGCAAAATCAAACACAAAAGTAGGAAGTAGTGACAAAATTAGAATCAGATTAAAAGCATATGATTATGTTGTTTTAGATCAGTCTGCTGAAAAAATAGTAGATACTGCTAAGAGAACAGGTGCTAAAGTATCTGGACCTATTCCACTTCCAACAGAAAAAGAAGTAGTAACAATTTTACGTTCTCCACACAAACACAAAGATAGTAGAGAACAATTTGAAATGAGAACACATAAAAGAGTTATTGACGTTCTTTATCCAACACCAAAAACAATGGAAAGTTTAATGAAATTAGAATTGCCAGCAGGTGTTGATATCGAAATCAAATTATAATTAGCTTTATAATAATGTAGATTTTCTACATATTATATATAGCAACATCAAAACCAAGCTAATTACCTATTAATTAGCCAATAGTTAGGAGGAATTTTTAAAATGAAACAAATAATAGGAAAAAAAGTTGGTATGACACAAATATTTGACGAAAAAGGTCGTACAGTTCCAGTTACAGTTATTGAAGCTGGTCCATGTGTTGTAGCACAAGTTAAAACTAAAGAAACAGACGGATATGATGCTGTTCAATTAGGATTTAACGATGTAAAAGATAGTAAATTAAACAAAGCAGAAAAAGGACATTTTGCAAAAGCAAAATTAGCTAACAAAAAACACTTAAGAGAATTCAGAGTAGAAAATGCTGGAGAGTTTAATGTTGGCGATGAAATAAAAGTTGATACATTTGCAGCTGGAGACAGCGTAGATATTCAAGGTATCACAAAAGGTAAAGGTTTCCAAGGCGTTATTAAACGTCACGGACAATCAAGAGGACCTATGGGACATGGTTCTATGTATCACCGTCGTCCAGGTTCAATGGGACCTACATCTACACCAGGTAGAGTATTTAAAGGTAAAAAACTTCCAGGTCATATGGGTGTTGATACAGTTACAATACAAAACTTAGTAGTTGTTGCAGTTGATTTAGACAAAAACGCACTTTTAGTTAAAGGTTCAGTTCCAGGAAATAAAGGTGCAATCTTAAAAATTAAAACAAGCAAGAAAGCATCTAAATAGGAAGGAGGAAGAATCAAATGCCTAAAGCAGAAGTATTAAATTTAGCTGGTAAAAAAGTTAAAGATATAGATTTAAAAGAAGAAATATTTGGTATCGATCCAAATGAAGCAGTTGTACATAGCGTATTAGTAAATTACTTAGCTAACCAACGTCAAGGTACACAAAACACAAAAACTCGTGCTGAAGTTAGAGGCGGTGGTAAAAAACCTTGGAGACAAAAAGGCACAGGTCGTGCTCGTCAAGGAAGTATCCGTGCACCACAATGGATTAAAGGTGGTATTGCATTAGGACCAAAACCACGTGCATATAGCTACAGAATAAATAAGAAAGAAAAAGCATTAGCTGTTAAATCAATTTTAAGTTCAAAAGTTGCTGAAAACAATTTAGTAGTAGTTGATAACTTTGATTTAAAAGAAATCAAAACTAAAGAAGTTGTTAATAGCTTAAATAACTTAAAAGTTGAAAATGGATTAATCGTTGTAGCAGAACAAAATGAAAATTTACAAAAATCAGCAAGAAACATTCAAGATGTTAAAACAACAAGAGCTACATCATTAAATGTATTTGATTTATTAAAATATAAAAAATTAGTATTAACAGAAGAAGCTGTTAAGAAAATAGAGGAGGTGTATGCTTAAATGGTAGCAGAAGATATTATATTAGCTCCAGTAGTTACTGAAAAAACAAATACTGAGATGCAATCAGGAAAATACACTTTCAAAGTTGCAAATAAAGCAACAAAAATAGACATCAAAAATGCAGTAGAAAAATTATTTGATGTTAAAGTATTAAAAGTTAATACAATGAAAGTATTAGGAAAAGAAAAACGTGTTGGTGTTCATGTTGGTAAAACATCAGATTGGAAAAAAGCAATAGTTACAATAGATACATCAGCAGGTGAAATTAAATACCTTGGAAAAGGTGGAAAAGAAGTTAAAGTTTCTAAAAAATATAAAGACTCAATTGAAGAGTTTATGGGAGCTTAATTTTAAAAAATATTGAGAAAAAACTCAGATAATAAATGAAAGGAAGAATTTAAAAATGGCAGTAAAACATTTTAGACCATATACACCATCAAGAAGAAACATGACAGTTTCAGGATTTGATGAAATAACAAAAGATTCTCCAGAGAAAACATTATTAGTTGCTAAAAAGAAATATGCAGGACGTAACTCATATGGAAGAATTACAGTTAGACATCAAGGTGGTGGAAACAGACAAAAATATAGAATAATTGATTTTAAAAGAAACAAAGATGAAGTTAAAGCAACAGTATTAGG
>JAEEGL010578823.1_pt1 | contig 13901 bp, 11 predicted proteins | sample 9134231 | NCBI WGS metagenome assembly JAEEGL01 (sample SAMN16246548, study PRJNA631951) | gut metagenome | biome: gut microbiome; feature: rumen; material: fiber-attached | host: Bos | place: Iran: Karaj | collected 2018-10
ATGAACATCTTGCATGAGCAGCGGCAGATGCCGTCCTCGGGGTTCTTGCCGCAGTGGCACTCGGGCTTGTAGGCCTCGACTATCTTGGCCCACAGCATGCGTGCTGCGCGGAACTTGGCAATCTCCATGAAGTAGTTGGAGCCGATACCCATGTTGAACTGGATCTTCTTGGCAACCTTGTCGGCGGGAACGCCGGCCTCGGTGAGGGAACGCATGTACTCGTTACCCCAAGCCAGTGCATAACCCAGCTCCTGATAGCAGAATGCGCCGCTGTCAGTAAGCATTGAAGCCTTGACGGTGAGGGCGCGGAACTTCTTGAGAGGCTCAAGTATCTCAATCAGTTTGGCGGCATCCTCAAGACCGCACTCAACGCCGTTCTTGAGCATTGAAGCGATGGGATCATATGCGATTGAACCCTTCAGCGTGCTCAGGTCATAACCTTTTTTGGTGAAGTAGTCAACCAGAGCCTGGGCCTGTGCGCAAGCCAGCTGAGGCTTGGTACTGAAGTTCAGTTCTATGCAATCGGCCAGTATGCCGTCCAGCAGAGCCTCAAGGTCAGCACCTTCAATCAGACGTCCGCGGCAGCAGAAGTTGAGTGAATCCACACCTTTGTTGAGGATATCAAGAGCCTTGGCATTGGCCTCCTTGATGTCTTTTGTGCTGATGCCCTGGCGTACATACCAGCTGTTGCAGGCCTTGGTTCCGCGTTTGTAAGGAAATTCTCCGGGTTTGGTCTCTGTGTCAAGGCCTGCCAGATCCTCCTGACGGTAGAACGGCTGAACCTTGAATCCCTCGTTGGTTCTCCACACGAGTTTCTTCTCAAAATCGGCGCCCTTAAGGTCCTCAGTTATCTTGGCCATCCACTCCTCGGTGGACACGGGCGGGAACTCTGAGAAGAGTTTTTCTTTGTAGTTTGACATAAATTACTTGTTTGATAGGATAATTCTCAATTGTGTGTTCTGTCATGCACAAAACATGGCAAATATAACTAATAAGGTTGACTAATCCTACTTAAATCCCGCTGATTTATATTATTTGAATAACTATAAATTTTTAAGGATTTGTTATGAATAAAGTGTATAAAATGTGAGTAACTTTGCGGTCGAAAAAATCGGACAAGCCTTAATGGCTGCTCAAAACGCTGAAACATAATGGATTGGATTAAAACACTGCTGTTTGATACAGAATCTATAGCTCATCTTCTCTTGCTTTACTCTTTCGTGATAGCGGTAGGCGTACTGCTTGGAAAGCTCAAGTTCCGTGGGGTATCGTTCGGCGTGGCATTCATACTGTTTACAGGTATCGTGGTGGGGCATTTCGGTTTTACAGGAAATCTTAAGACAATAGGTTTTGTCCAGGATTTCGGACTGATACTGTTCGTTTACAGTCTGGGCCTTCAGGTAGGTCCTTCTTTCTTTACATCATTCCGCCAGGGTGGCATGAGAATGAATCGTCTGGCAGTATATCTTGTCCTGCTCAATCTGGCAGTTGCAATAGGTGTCTATTATCTGATGTTTGACCGTAGCAATCCGGACAGCTTCCCGATGCTTGTGGGCGTACTGAGCGGTGCCGTTACCAATACTCCCGGACTTGGTGCTGCAGAGGAGGCTCTGCGTCAGATGGGCAATACCGGTGTTGAGATTGCATCAGGTTATGCCTGCGCCTATCCGCTGGCTGTGATAGGTGTGATAATGGTGCCTATGATTGTAAAGCTTATTTGCAGGATCAAGGATAATACGGAAAACGAGCAGCTGGCCAATCTGGAGCAGGCTGATACCAGCCAGAAACCCAAACGCCAGTATATCGAGATGCAGAATGACCGTCTGGCAGGACGTACCGTGGTAGAGTTGAGGCGTATCATGAACCGTGAGTTCATCTGCTCACGCCTGATGCATGACGGCAAGGTGGAGACCCCTCACAGGGATACTGTGGTCAACCTGGGTGACCAGCTTTGCATAGTCAGTTCAGAGGATGATGCTGATGCCATTCTGGCTATATTGGGTTCACACGTGGATGTGGAGTGGGATAACGTAAAGGGTTCAGAGCCATTGGTATCACGCCGTATTGTTGTTACCAAGGAGAAACTTAACGGCAAGACACTCGGTGAACTGCATCTGGGCAGTATTTATGATGTGACCATTACCCGCGTGGTACGTTCCGGTACTGAACTGTTTGCATCGGCCAGCCTTATACTTCAGGTGGGTGACCGCCTTACGGTTGTGGGCAAGGAGAGCAGCGTAACCGCCGTGGCCCAGCGCGTGGGTAATGAGATGAAACGTCTGGATGTACCTAACATAGCTACAATATTCATAGGTATCATGGTGGGTGTCCTGTTTGGCAGTATCCCGTTCTCGATACCGGGTATTCCTACACCTATGAAACTTGGTCTGGCCGGTGGCCCGCTTATTGTGGCTATTCTGATAAGCCGTTTCGGTTATAAGTTAGGTTTGGTGGCATATACCAAGGCCAGCGCCAATATGATGTTGCGTGAAGTTGGTATTGCGCTTTTCCTGGCAAGTGTGGGCATTAAATCAGGCGCCAGTTTCTTTGAGACCGTTACATCAGGTGATGGACTGATATATATGCTAGGCGGACTGCTCATAACGGTGATTCCGGTATTCATCGTGGCTCTCATAGCGCGTAAGCGCTACAAGATGAACTATTATAGCATTCTTGGCCTTGTGGCTGGTGCCAGCACCAATCCTCCCGCTTTGGCATTTGCCAACAGTCAGACTGAGCACGACGCTCCCGCCGTAGCATACTCTACGGTCTATCCTCTGACCATGTTCCTGCGTATTCTCACAGCACAGCTGATGGTGCTGATAGGCTGCAGCCTCTTCTAAAATGTACCAAAGGGGTCTGTCCCCAATGGTACATGTACCAAAGGGGTCTGTCCCCAATGGTACATTTTTACCAGTCTTGATTTAGGATGTAGGGGGTACCGGAGGCGGTAATGCCGGCGCCGCTGATGGTGTAGTGCTTTGAGAAGCTGTTGTTGTAGAACTCCACGCGGGCGTTGCCTTCCTTGTCAGTGATTACATTAGGATTCCAATAAACGGTTCTGCGGATATCGGTCTGACCCGGAACGGCTCCTTCAGGGTATTGTGGGGCGTAGAACTCAACAGGGACGGAGAAGCCTTCAATTGTTGTGGTGCGGCGGCTCAGGTTGCGGATATCCTTGTATGAGAGCAGGTCACGGTCATTTTTGATGAGTATGTCAACCAGACGGTATCTCTGCCATGAGGTTTCAACCTCCTGGAACCATTCAATATCAAGATGCTTGCGGTGGTAATCCACAAGCAGGGGGGTGAACTCTGTGAGATGTCTGAGATACATTCCGTCATCAAACACTATGATACTCTTGACGTCAATCATATCAATGTTCATGGGTTCATCAAAAGGCTTCTTGTCAAGCACCTTCTCGGTATTGTGTACATAGAAGTATGGCGGATACTCCTCAAAACGGATACCTTTCTCAAGGAAATACCCCATGACATCAGTAGTGTATTCGCCCAGATCCAGCTCCATCTCTGATTCCTTCTCAGCATCCCATGACGTAAAGGTGTCATAATCCACAAACTGGCGTTGCTCCGTGATATCCACATCCTGGAGTACGATACCCAGGTCTTCACGTATTATCAGCGGCATCCCGTCATCCTCTTTTTTCTTCTCAGCCGATGGGTCAACCACCTTGCGTTCATTATTGCTAAGGTCAATCTCCTGCTTCAGGAATGACCTGGATTCAGGCTTATCGGACCGTTCAAACTTGATACGGGTGCTGGTCTCAAACTTGGTCTTGCCGTTACGCTTGTGCGTATAGAGGCTGATGGTCATCTTGGCCTTTCCGTAGAAATCACTCAGGTCAAATCCGAAATAACCGGTAGTGTCAGTATGATATTGGAATGACTGGAACCGTGACTTGTCATCTGTGGGTATGACCGATGCATATACGTCAATGCCTGATGCAGGCTTGCGTTTGGAGTAGGTGAGCACCCAACCGTTCATGGTGAGGCTGTCCTCAACCCTGTGCTTCTCAGAGAAGAACTTCTGTCCGGTCATGAATTTCCACTCATAACGCTCCCAACCCTGTACCAGGGTGAGCAGGTTGAGGGCTTCGCGGTGCAGTGAATCATTGCTTTCAAGATACCATGCAGGGTCATGGATGAAACCCTTCAGGTCCGATGAGAGCAGCAGGTTGGTCTGCAGGTTCTCGGTTTGTCCGTTTCCGTAATCAGCCACGTCACGTACTGACAGGCAGAAACGGTCACGTATGGGGTTGCCGTCCTTGTCAGTCAGTTTCAAGGAGAGGATCTCCTTGCTGAAAGGTTCGCGTGACATGCTGTCAGTGGCGAGTGATATGGTTGGACTGCGGAACTTGTCATTGTTGTGGAACAGACTGCGTGATGACAGAATCTTGGCATTCTTGTCATAGAGTGTCATGCGGCATACGCCTATAGGCCAGCCTGCACAGTCTAAGGTAAGTGTAGTATCGGCAATGCTCTGTATCTCCTTAAAATGAATCAAATCACCGCGGCAGGTCACGGCCAATCCTACAATCTGGCCTTCCAGATCAGGGGTTCGGTGGATATCAACCTCCATTACTGAGTCATTAAGGGTGTTGATGACCATTGAAAAACCGCTCTTGAGAGGCTTGGGCAGGGTGAATCCTTTGCTCTTGCCATCTGTGGTGATGAAATGTACGGTCTCAGAGCCTTTAGGGGTAATCATGAACGATCCCATGCCTTCATGCACCGTATAGGCAGAATCTTTGCTTTCTCTTACCACTATGGTGCCGTCTATGGGCATGCCGTCTTTACCGGTAGCCTTGAAAGCTACATTGCAGGGCAGCCCGTCAATCAGGTCACCACCCTCGGGAAAGAAGTCCAGATTAATCTTACGGTCTTTTTCATCAGATTCCTCACGGATGGTTCTTATAAGCGGGTTGTCCTGTTCAAGTATAACATATGAATCGTCATATTCACCATCATGTTTGGGCTTGATATAGACAGGTATTACGCGTGAGAATATGGCTTCTTCACTGAAGTCAAGCATATTCTGTGTGTAGGCCCTTATCTCATAGAATCCGCTGGGGTAATCAACCAAGCCGCGCTTCTCACGTGCCTGTGCGGTTGCTGCGTCAACAAGCTGGATGGCTCCGTCACACTGTCCAGCCACTACCTTTAGTTTCTGCTGGCTGATAAGATGCCCTGTGGGAGCGATGAAATCTACATACAGAACCTTGCTTGGAGCACGTTTCAATGTGGTGGCATGTGTCACGAATGCCTTGAACCAGATTGTCTCACCTTGAAAATATGCGGTATTGTCAAACTCCAGATAGACTTTCTCCTGTGGAAATATGCTGTTGAACTGATGTATGTTACCTGAAAAACGCATCAGTTCCTTTGTGAATTTGTCAGGATCGTCCTGTGCTTGCGCCTTGATGAACGGCAGGAACAGGCTTACTGTCAGTATTAAAGTAATCAGGCGTTTCATGGCGGCGAATTTATAAAAAAAACAGGTGAGCCGGACTGGTTCACCTGTTTTATTTGGTTTGTAGCTAATCAGAAACCGAAGCCCTGAGGTGCTGCGCCACCCTGAGGACGCTGACCACCCTGGGGACGACCACCGCCTTGGCCACCTTGTGGCATACCGCCACCAAAGCCGCCCATGCCGCCGCCAAAGCCGCCTTGGCCACCCTGCTGGCGCTGCTGACGACGCTGCTCCTGGATCTCATCATACTTCTTCTTCTGGTCATCGTTCAGGAAAGACTTGATCTTCTTCTCCTGAGCCTCACGCTGCTTCTGCATCTGCTCCATCATAGCCTGCATATCCTGCTGTGCGGGCTGGCCGCCACCGTTCTGCATCTGCTCACGGCGAGCAGCCTGCTCCTTGCTGCTTGCAAGATAGTAATTGTAGATGGAATCATACTGAACCTGTGTAAGTTCAAGCTGCTCCTTGAGACGGTCAGCCTGACGCTTGGCCATATCCTCAGGATTCATATTCATACCCTGGCCGCCGCCGAAACCGCCGCCAAATCCCTGTGCAAAGCTCATTGTTGAAACTAAGAGAGCTGCAACTGCGAACAAAATCTTTTTCATTGTTTTTTGTTATTAAATTGGTTAGACATTTTTTTTCTGCTTGCGTTAATAAGATATTCGGATTTTGCAAAAGTTTAATCTTGGGGAAAAAATATTGTTGTTTATCGCGGCTTCGCTGTCAGGGTTTTGTTTTACTGGGTGCTACTTTGATGTGGAATATTTGCGTGCCTTTTCTATCAGTTGCTGCAGGTTTTTCATTCTCTTGGCGTCACTGGGATGAGTGCTCAAGACCTCAGGTACATCAGTAGTCTTGGCCTGTGCCATCTTTTCCCAGAGCAAGGGCGCTTGAGTTATGTCATAGCCGGCAATAGCCATGATGTAAAGCCCTATTTCATCGGCCTCCAGTTCATGCTTGCGCGAGAAAGGAAGCAGATAGCCGTACTGGCTGCCTATGGCATACGCCGTCTCAAAAAGGACACGGCCACTTTCTGATGTCTTAAGGCCTATTATCTGTCCTGTCACCGCCCCCACAATATTTGACAGCGCCTGCTGCGTCATACGTTCATTGCCGTGGCGCGCTATGGCATGCCCCATCTCATGTGACATGACCACGGCAATCAGATCCGGCGTGGTAAGCACCGGCATGATACCCTCATAGAACACCACCTTGCCGTCCGGCAGGCAGAAGGCGTTGGCCTGATTGCTGCGTACCAGATAGAACTCCCAGTTGATATCATCAAGCAGATCAGACTCTCCCTTTACAGCCAGATATCTGTCCAAAGCCTTAGCCAGACGGTTGCCTACTTCCCGTATCATTGATGTTTTGACCACATTGGTCGATGGGGCCGATGTGGACATGAACTCATAATAAGACTGGGTTGACAATGAAGCTATCTCACTGTTTGAATAGAGCAACATCCTCTTGCGTCCCGTAAATGCCACTGTGCTGCATGAAATGAGGATAGTGACACACAGCAGAGACAGCAACCAATCAGTAATCCTTTTCATAAACAGCAAATAAAGAATCAGTCTTCAGTTTCAAGAATCTTCTTGATCTCCTCATCGGTCTTGTACAGTTTGTCCTTGCAGAACTTTATGAGTTCACGCGCCTCCTTGAGGCTCTCACCTATCTTGTCCATGTCGAGCTTGCCGCCCTCTATCTCTGAGACAATCTCCTCAAGACGTTTAATAGCTTCCTCGTATTTCATTGTATATGTGATTTTTAAAAATTATCAAACAATTTCACTCTCCACAGTACCGTCAGCAAGCACTGTTGTCAGGCGGTCACCCGGTTTAAGGTCCGATGCACGGCTCACCACATGTCCGTTACAGCGCGTAAGAGAGAATCCTCGTTTAAGTATCAGCGCCGGATCTGCCGCTGCAATGCTCTTTTCCAGCAGTTCCAGCTTATGGTTCTTTACGGTAAGCAGGTTACGCACCCCGTTTACTGACCTGTTCCAGATGTTCTCAAGCAGTTGCTCATTGCGCACCTTGAGCACTGCGAACAGCGACGGAAGTTTCTGCGCCAGGCGCTCCAATCGCACGGTCTCAGCATTCATTCGCCCGGTAATGGCATCACCCATCCTGCGGGCCAGGCTCTCAAGCGCTTGGGCGGTATCAAACACCCTGCTTATGATGAACTCTGCTGCCGCCGTAGGCGTCTTGACCTTGGTGTGCGCCACCACATCGGCCACAGTATCATCACGCTCATGCCCTATTCCCGTTATGACAGGCAGCGGGAAATTGGCTATGTTGTAGGCCAGGTTGTATGAGTCAAAGCAGCTCAGTTCACTTACTGCGCCTCCACCTCTTATTATTATCACCACGTCAAAATCATCCATGCGCGCTGCCACGGCATCAAGAGCGGCTATCACGCTGCGCTCCACATCATCACCCTGCATTGCGGCCTGAAACAGCTTTACATAGAAGCGGAATCCATACACGTTGCTTGCCAACTGATTACAGAAATCACCGTAACCGGCAGCCGTGGCCGATGATATGACTGCAATCCGTTGCGGCAACATAGGAATCTCCAATTCCCGGTTAAGCCCTATCACACCATCCTTGGCAAGCTGATCCAGAATCTCCTTGCGGCGGCGGGCCATATCGCCCATGGTGTATGTGGGGTCTATGTCCCATACCACTAATGAATAACCGTAAACCTCATGGAATGTTACCGTTACCTGAAGCAGTACTTTCATACCCACTTTCAGTGATTCACCCGTCTCGGCTTCAAAATAGGGTTTCAGCTTAAGCCATGTGTTACGCCAGACATTGGCCTTTGCCTTGGCAAGAAATGTTCTTCCGGTAGTGTCTTTCTGTACCAGTTCCAGATAGCAATGCCCCTGGCCGGACGGACTTATCCCGCTTATCTCAGCCTGCACCCAGTATGCATCGGGCATTTCAAACTGAAGCGTGCTCTTGACACGCCCGTTTAACTCTTGTAGTGTTATCGTTTCCACAATCCGCAAATTTAATAAAAATTAGGCCTCATACAACATTACGGCTTTCAAGTAGCGCACAAAATGAGTAATTTTGCAGCAAATTTGAAATAACAGATGAGTGAATTGAAAACACCCCAGGAACTGGGAACGGAAAAGATTGGAAAACTGCTTATAAGGTATGCCGTTCCAGCCATGATAGCCATGCTGGCGTCATCGCTATACAACATTGTGGACCGCGCATTCATAGGTCATGGCGTAGGTTCCATGGCGCTGTCAGGACTGGCCGTCACATTCCCCCTTATGAACCTCTCAGCCGCATTAGGCTCTATGGTAGGCGTCGGCTCAGGAACCATGATATCACTGAAACTGGGCCAGAAAGACCACAAGAGCGCACAGATGCTGTTAGGTAACTCCGTAACTATGAACATACTGATAGGCGTACTGTTCGGAGTGTTCTCGCTCATATTCATCGACCCCATACTGAGAGTGTTCGGTGCTACCGATGTCACCATAGGATACGCCCGTGAATACATGGTGATAATTCTGGCCGGCAACGCATTCACACACCTCTATCTGGGTATCAACTGCATACTGCGCGCCGCCGGACACCCCAACAAGGCAATGGTAGCCACCATAGGAACGGTATTGCTCAACACCCTTCTTGACTACCTCTTTATAATGGTATTCCATTGGGGTATCAAGGGAGCGGCCATAGCAACTGTAATCTCACAGGTATTGGCTTTCACATGGCAGTGCTTCCAGCTCTCTGACAAGAGTGAGCTCATTCACCTGCAGCGCGGCACCTACCGCCTGCGCGGTGACCTGGTCAAGAACATAGTCACCATCGGATTGTCACCCTGTCTTATGAATGCAGCCGCCTGTTTCGTGGTGCTGCTCATAAACCGCGGTCTGCTCAAGTATGGCAGTGACGTGGCCATTGGCGCATACAGCATAGTGAACAGCTTTGGATTCCTCATAGTGATGATGGTCATGGGATTTAACCAGGCTATGCAGCCCATTGCAGGCTACAACTACGGTGCACGCCAGTTTGACCGCGTACTCCGGGTGCTCTATCTGACCATGTTCTTTGGTACGATAGTAACCACGCTGGGATTTGCAGTCACTGAGTTCCTGCCGGGTCCGTGCATACGCATTTTTACCGATGACCCGGAACTGACCGCCATAGCAATGACGGGCATGAAACTCACCTTCCTGGTATTCCCGCTGGTAGGTTCACAGATGGTAACGGGAAACTTTTTCCAGAGCATAGGCATGCCCGGAAAGTCAATCATCATGTCTCTCTCACGCCAGTTGTTGCTGCTTATACCGTTCCTGCTTATACTGCCGCGCTACTACGGCATAAACGGGATATGGTACAGCATGCCGGCATCGGATCTGCTCTCAGTAATTCTGGGAGTATCACTGCTCATCCCTCAAATCAAGAAACTCAAAAAAATGGCATAACATGGAAAAGGACAAGCACTATTGTATATGCATTGGCCGCAAGTTCTGTAGCGGTGGCCGCAACGTGGCAGCAATGGTTGCCGAGCAACTATGCGTAAATGTGTATGATAAGGATCTGCTTAAGAAAGCGTCCCAGAACACAGGCTTCAGTGAAAAGTTCTTTGATGAGGCCGATGAGGAGAAGACCCGCCGCGGACTGCGCTCCCTGTTCATGAGCCACTTTAACGGCAGTAACGGTTTTTCAGGCAATTACCTGAGCAACGAATCCCTGTTCAAGATGCAGAGCGATGCCATTCACCGCATTCATGAACAGGAGGATTGCGTGTTCATAGGCCGATGCGCAGACTATGTGCTGCGTGAAAGCGACCGCCTTCTCAACGTGTTCATCGCTGCCGATACCGATGACCGAGTAGCCCGTGTGCTGCGTCATGCCGATGAAGGTATGACTGAGTCAAAAGCCCTGTCACTGATAGAGGATATAGACCGCAAGCGTTCATCATACTACAACTATTTTACAGGCCGCACATGGGGTGACCCGGCTGTTTATGACATCTGTCTCAACAGCAGCACCTTAGGCTATGAAAAGTGCGCCCAACTGATAGTTGAACTGGCCAAGGAGCGTCTCGGAATATGAAAAAGATAGGCATTCTGTCTGATACGCACGCCTATTGGGATGACCGTTACGCCAACTTCCTGCAGGGATGTGACGAGATTTGGCATGCCGGTGACATAGGTTCGTATGAGATAATGGAACGCCTCTCACAGATTGCCACCCTGCGTGCCGTATGGGGTAACTGTGACGGACAGGATGTACGACGCTGCACCACTGAGCTGTACCGTTTTAAGGTGGAGGATGCCAATATCATGATGAAGCACATAGGCGGATCCCCTGACCATTATGACCACTCAGTTCGTGAGCAGCTCCTTATTGAAACTCCCGATCTGTTTGTCTGCGGCCATTCGCACATCCTGAAGGTGATGCATGACAAGAAATTCAACATGCTATTCATCAATCCCGGCGCTGCCGGCCTGCAAGGGTGGCAGAAGGTGCGCACCCTTGTCCGCCTGGACATAGAAGGTAAAACCTTCAAGAACCTGGAGGTATTGGAAATCAAACGCTAACTTCCCATCTGCACTTGAACGTGTTTCGTTTCTCCAAGTGCATTTTATTTCGTATATTTGCCAATACTATAGGACTGACATTTATCGGCAGTTCAAGTCATTTACTAACTAAATTCAATACACAAATGAGATTTTTCAAGACAACATTTTGCGCTATGGCTCTTGCCCTTTGCGCTGGAGTACAGGCTCAAGGCCTTAAGGATGCTTACAAGGATTATTTCTCTGTCGGCGTTGCCGTCAACATGAGGAATTTGAGTAATGATAAGCATGTAGAGATAATAAAAACAAATTACAATAGCATTACAGCTGAGAATGATTTCAAGCCTCAGTCAGTGCAGCCTCAAGAAGGCCAGTGGAATTTCCGTAATGCTGATGCCATTGCTGATTTCTGCCGCCAGAACGGTATCAAGTTGCGTGGTCACTGTCTTGCATGGCATAGCCAGGTAGGGCGCTGGATGTTTGAGGGCGCCAACGGCGGTCAGGCTACCAAGGAGGAACTCTATGCAAGAATGAAGACTCACATAACAACCGTAATGCAGCGTTACGGCGATATCATCTACTGCTGGGACGTAGTGAACGAGGCTGTTTCAGATGGCGGTGCAGATCCTCTGCGCAATTCACAATGGAAACAGATTGCAGGTGGTGATGAATTCATCCGTAAGGCATTTGAGTTTGCCCGTGAGGCTGATCCCAACGCACTGTTGTTCTACAATGACTACAATGCTGCAGTGCCTGAGAAACGTGACAAGATCTATAACATGGTCAAGGAGATGAAGGCTGCCGGTGTTCCGATTGACGGTATAGGCATGCAAGGCCATTTCAATGTTTACGAGCCTTCATTGGAGGATATTGAAGCTGCTATCGAGAAATATTCGGAGATTGTTGACCATATCCAGTTTACTGAACTGGACATACGTCTGAATCGTGAGATGGGCGGTCAACTGAACATGAACCGTCAGGGTGAGGAACTGACCCCGGAGAAAAAGAAGATGTTTGATGATAAATATACCGGTTTCTTTGAGGTGTTGCGCCGTCATGCCGACGTCATTGACGTGGTTACTTTCTGGAACGTATGTGATGCGGATTCATGGGTAGGCGTTTCAAACTATCCGTTGTTGTTTGACATGAATTCGGACCCCAAGGATACGTACTATAAAGTTCGTGACTTTACTCCGACAAATGCGGAGAAGGCGGCAGCTGAGAAGTCTAAAAAGAAGGCTGCCAACAAGGCTGCTGATGAAAAGGCTGCTCTTGCAAAGAAAAATTTCAAAAAGTGATTTCGTATATTTCCTGTATAAAAAGCGGGCCAGATTGTTGCTGACCCGCTTTTTTTTGGGTCTGTCTTGACTAAAATGGATTTTTATTATTAAGTTTGCAAGCCTGCAAAGAATTCAATAACCAATTCAATTTATAGAAAAATGAAAAAAATTATCCTTTCACTTATGGCGCTGGCTACACTGTCAGCGTATGCACAGTTCGGTGGCGGTCGTGGCGGTAATCCCACTGTACCTTCAGTAACCGAGAATGTAACTGAGGATTTCAAGCCCGCATCAAACAACCAGGCAAATCATCAGTATCCTATGGTAAACTCACAGCGTATGGTACGTGCTCAGATTTCTGCCCCCAACGCTACTTCTGTAGGACTTGATATAGACGGTAAGATCTATTCAATGAGCAAGAATGAGAATGGTGTATGGACTGGTACTTCTGCTCCGCAGGATCCCGGTTTCCATTATTATCAGCTCAACATTGATGGCGCAAGCGTGCCCGATCCGGGAAGCCTCTATTACTATGGTGCAAGCCGTTGGGGCAGCGGAATCGAGGTTCCGTCAGATGACCAGGATATCTGGGCTGTAAAGAATGTTCCGCAGGGCAGCATGAATGAGGTGTTCTACTGGTCAACAGTAACTGAGAAGATGCGTCACTGCTACATCTACTTTCCCAATGAGTATTATACCAATCCCACCAAGAAGTTCCCGGTTCTGTACCTTATGCACGGAATGGGTGAGAATGAGCATGGTTGGGCAGAGCAGGGTCATACCGCTCAGATCATGGATAACTTGATTGCCCAGAAGAAGGCTGTTCCGTTCATCATCGTTATTGATTGCCTCGATGCACAGCCGGCAGGCCAGCAGGGTGGCGGTTTCGGCGGCTTTGGCGGCTTTGGTGGTCCCAATGCTGAGGCTCAGGCTCCTCAGGGCCAGCGTCCTCAGGGTCAGGGTGGCCAGCGTCGTATGGGCGGCGGCTTCATGATGGGTGGTGCATTCCAGGATGTACTCATCAAGGATATCATCCCCATGGTTGAGAAAAACTACCGTGTAATCGCCGATACTCAGCACCGTGCTATGGCCGGTCTGTCAATGGGTGGTATGACCACACATTCAGTTACTCTTGCCAATCCTACCACATTCGCATACGTAGGCATGTTCAGCGGTGGTACATTCAGTGTATCAGAGCTTGAGGACAATGCTGATTTCAAGAAGACCAACAAGGTCCTGTTCATGAGCTGTGGAAGCAAGGAGAATATGGGTGTAATGGAAGCTGCTGAGAACCTCAAGAAGATAGGCATCAACGCTACCGGTTACATCTCAGAGGGTACCGCTCACGAGTGGCACACATGGCGTCGCAGCCTGTACCAGTTCGTACAGCTCTGCTTCAAATGATCAAAACCTATTTTAACCGATTTATAAAATGAGAAAGTTTACAGTTGTTTTGAGTGCTGCTCTTATGACCGCAGGTTTCTGCGCAGCACAGGAGATCAAGGAGGATTTCAAGCCCTCAACAAAGAATCAGCCCCAGCAGGAGTATCCTATGGTTCACTCTCAGGGTTATG
>JAEEGL010847260.1_pt1 | contig 13901 bp, 14 predicted proteins | sample 9134231 | NCBI WGS metagenome assembly JAEEGL01 (sample SAMN16246548, study PRJNA631951) | gut metagenome | biome: gut microbiome; feature: rumen; material: fiber-attached | host: Bos | place: Iran: Karaj | collected 2018-10
AGGTCTAAGTTTCTGGTTGAATCGTTCCACCTCCTGATCAAAAGTCATAACCTCCTTCATTCCATTCGTATGGCGTTGATAGGAAAGACAGAATAGTGACAAAAAATCATTTTCAACACGACGATTCTGAACACGGCCACGATAAGCTGAGGCATAATCATGTTTCATCTCCTGCTCGTCTTCCTCAACCAACTGGTTATATTTATCCATATCAATGTCAGAAAGCTTGCGAACATCCTTTCGATGCTGATTGCTCCAACGTGGCTGATACCCAAGATGTTTGTCCTGCTGAGCCTTGAAGATACGGAATTCATCCATCTCTGCTTTAGCAGTCATACCGAGACGGCGGTAACAGGATGCACGATACTGAAGACCAGTCCAAAAATTTGGAAATTGGTCGATTACCATCGTATAGTCACGGATAGCACCTCGGAGATTACCCGTTCGGTCGAGAAGCAGGGCACGGTTGAAAATAGCCATGATATTAGTAGGCTCATTCTGGATGATGAAGTCAAAATCATCAATAGCCCGATTGTCATCGCCAACCTGAACACGAAGTTGTCCTCGATTGTAGTGAGCCAGGAAATTATTTGGCTCCAATTCAAGAGCTTTGTCATAGTCCGACATAGCTCCACGTAAATTATTGATATTATACCGGGAAAGGGCACGGTTGATATAATAGCCTGCTACAGAAGGTTTCAAGTGAATAGCCTTGGATATCTGATCATCAGCATCTCTCCATTTCTTACGGCTCATTGAAATCATACCCCGTACCATCCATGCCTCACCATCATATTCATCCAATTCAAGAGCTTTATCCAATTGTTTGGCTGCACGAATGGTATCTTTCTGACGAAGAGAAACCTCTGCCTTTAATTGCCATGCCTTTGCATAATTCTTCCAACGATTAGTCATCGAGTCAAGATCAGCATTTGCCTGGTCGTAATCCTTGTCCTCTATACGACATAGCACCCGATTGTACCATAACCCTTGACTGGTCGGATCATACTGGATAGAACAGTCATAATCGGCAATAGCCTCTTTATATTTCTTCTGACGAATTCGACAAAGACCACGAAGTTCATATTGTCCGGAAATATACGGATTCAGCCTAATTGCTTCTGAGCAGTCATTCTCTGCCCCCATCCAGTCATCAAGATAGAACTTGGCCACTCCCCTAAAAAACCAAGGTTCATAAAGATAAGGCTTAGCCGTAATAACCTGATTAAAGTACTGAATAGACAGCACGTAATCCTCGTAATAGAGGGCAGCACGTCCGGCTGTCAGCACACGGTCAATGTTGTATTGGGCCAATGAGAGGAGAGGACAGAAAAAAAAGAGAAGACTCACTCCCCTACTCCTCCCTGTAAGAAGGGGAGCAATTTGTCTTATCATAAGGTCCTTTATCCTCATATCCTCAATACGAATCTATACTCATTACGTAACCACACCCGCCCTATATAGGGAGGGAAGGGGGTGGATCTTATTATCGTCTGACAGATTTCGTACGATAACTACAATGGTATTTGCCGAGAGTCATCGCCTTCAATTTATTTTTTATCAACTGCCGGCGTAAAGGAGTAATGCGATCGATAAACATCTTAGCATCAAGATGATCAAACTCATGTTGCATCACACGAGCCAAATAACCATCGATCCATTCATCATGTTTCGTTCCATCGGGTTCCATCCACGTAACATGAACACGAGTAGGACGTTGAACTTTCTCATGTATACCTGGCAATGAGAGACAACCTTCCTCCAGATTATCTTTGGGAGACTCCTCGTCATATTCAACAATATGGGGATTAATAAACACTTTCTTAAAGCCTTTGTATTCAGGAAAGTCCTCAGATATCAAGTCAAGGTCAATAACAACCAATCGGATGTTTTTGCCTATCTGTGGTGCTGCTAATCCTATACCCTCACTAGAAGCAAGCGTCTCCCACATATTCTCTATCAGCTGCGTAAGTTCGGGATAGTCGAGGGTGATATCCTGACTAACCTTTCTCAAGCATGGCTGACCATATATATATATAGGTAATATCACTTTGATAGAATTTGAAATATATTTTGAAATGTAAAATAAGGAATGATATTGTTGAAACTATCTCTTGCTCTCCAAATAACTCTGGAGAATGATAGTAGCTGAGATTTCATCGACAAGAGCCTTATTCTGGCGAGACTTCTTTTTCAGTCCACCATCCAGCATAGCCCTATGAGCCAAGACGGAGGTAAAGCGCTCATCCACATATTCAATAGGGATTTGCGGCTGCACCTTTCGCCAACGGTTAACGAACTGTTCCACACGGGCCATATTCTCACTAGGCTCACCGTTGGGCTGCATTGGTTTTCCTATAACAATACGCTCTACTGGTTCACGAGTAACATAGTTTACCAAATAGTCGTATAGAGTAGATGTAGAAACAGTCGCCAACCCTCCAGCTATTATCTGCAGAGGGTCGGTGACTGCTAATCCTGTACGTCGTTTACCGTAATCTATAGAAAGTATTCGCGCCACCTTGGCTTACTGCTGGTTATAAAGCAACCAAGCATCGGGATACTTGCCAGCCTTGAAACCATTACGGCTACGAACAGCACTTGCCTTGTCATCAAAAGTACTAGCAACCACACGATACATATTGCGAGCGCTATTGAAAACAATCTGAGCATCATAGCCGGCGTCTCTCAAGGTCTGCTGCAAGCCCTCAGCATTAGCCTTTACAGAGAAAGAGCCAACGACTACACTGAAATTGCGGAGGCCAGAGCCATTGATAAGCTGAACATTCTCCTGACGAACCACTGCATTGTCAACATTGTCAACAACAGTTGTCTCAGTAGAAGGACGAGTTACCACGGGGGCCACAACAGTTGTCTCGGTTCCAGCAGACTGCTCAAATGCCGTATTAGACTCCTGAGCCTTAGCCTTCTCGTATGCCTTGCGATAGGCACTCTCTGAAGATTTGCAACTTGTGAATGCGAATGCGACAGCCAAACCTGCGCATAATACCATATACTTCTTCATTTTTACAATATAATTTGATTAATTATTTTATAAAATTTGTGCGAAGTTACATAAATTCGAGCGAAAACGTGCCAATTTGGTGCATAAAGTTTGTTAAATGGATAAAATACATAGTTTTTAACGGAAGAAATGTTTGAGATTAAGGAAAAAATGTGTATCTTTGCTCATCAAGAATCATATTAACTATAAAAAAATTGATTATGAAAACATTAGGTTACATTGGCGCTTTCCTCGGCGGAGCTATCGCCGGCGCTGCTCTGGGCATCCTTATGGCTCCAGAGAAAGGACAGGACACTCGTGAGAAGATTACTGATGCTATTGACGACTTCTGCAAGAAGCATAACATCAACCTCTCCAAAAAAGAAATTGGAGATTTGGCTGACGACATCAAGGAGGCTGCTGCAGAGATCGCAGAATAACATCACTCAAAAATTCATACAAATCAGATTAAAGGTTAAAGAATAAACAACTTTGTTTTCTAACGACCAAAACATAGAGACTATAGGTCAGCTCGTAGAGTTGATTCGTCATTACATTGGGTTGCAAAATGAATATCTGCGACTTGATGTCATTGAGAAGGTGGTGAGGCTCATCACGGCATTGGTTATTGCCGCCGTGGTGTCCCTCATCGTCATCATTATCCTTATTTATCTTTCCTTTGCAGCAGCATATGCCATGGCACCTAGCCTGGGTTATCCAGTAGCATTTTGCATAGTGGCTTGTTTCTATATCATTGTCTTGCTCTTTTTCTTTGCTTTCCGCAAATCTTGGATTGAGAAGCCTTTGGTCAGATTCCTCGCCAGTCTGCTTATGGAATAATACAGAGGGATTAGAGTTCATTGAGTATGACAGAGAATACGACTAACGGCCCTTCCTACACAACCTTGCAATCCATAGGAGATCGCAAGGCTCAATTATTAAAGGAAATCAGAAAGGACAGTGACCAGATTTCCAAGTTACGTAAAGATCTTTTCGCCAAGCCAACGTTGCCTGCGAAAAAAAGTGGTTTTATGCCCAGTAATTTAGTGAATAAAGGAGCTTCTGTGCTTGATGGTTTGCTGCTGGTTTGGAAGCTATATAGGAAATTTCACCGTAAATAACTGAAAGGCTTAAATTTCTAAAGTCATATCGAAAAAGAAGAAATTAAGGTACAAGGTTATTTGGGGGAAATAAAAAAGGAGTACCGCTGTACTCCAACCTTGTTAACCTTAAATCTAATACTATGAAAAACACGGTGCAAAATTACGAATTATTTCCCTTAACGCAAACAATTCACATATAATCCCCACTTTATTTAATTATATTTAACCAAATATCAAATATTCAGGAGATTATCGTTAGAGTTATCTATCGATGACTATCACTTGACCATCATAAGCTAACTGTACATCAGGAGGAAGTTTTGCATTAACTTCAGCATGAAGCCCAATATCATGGCATGAGTGTATGAGCCAAGTTTGTTCAGCCCCTACTCGACGAGCAAATGCTACGGCATCATCTACATTTTGATGCGAATGATGGTCGGGTTTGAAGCGAAGAGCATTTACTACCAACATCTTCACCCCCCTAAGTAGTTCAATTTCACTCTCTTCCATATACTTCATATCGGTGATATAGGCAAAGGACCCAATTCGATAGCCAAGGATGGGTAGTTTTCCATGCCACACCTGAATGGGCAATATCTCCAGTTCTTCATTAACTAGTAACACTTGATGCGGCTGAATAGTGTGAAGAACGATAGCAGGTGCTCCAGGATAACGATTCTCTGCAAAACAATAAGGTACAGTCTGCATCAATCCTCTACTGGTTATTTCATCGGCATAGACATTCACTTCACCGAATTGGCAGAAAGGTCTCAAATCATCAATACCTCCAACGTGATCGTAATGAATATGGGTAAGCAGCACTGCATCAATCTTGCGGAAAGGCAGATTCAGCATTTGCTGACGGAAATCAGGCCCCGTATCAATTAAAATCCGAGTGTTTTCTGTTTCTATCAGGGCCGAACACCGGAGGCGCTTATCGTGAGGGTCTTTGCTCTGACAAGTGCGGCACATGCATCCTATAGCTGGCACACCCACCGAGGTTCCCGTTCCCAGAAAAGTCAGTTTCATGCTAAATAATATTCAATTCAGGATGAATCTCTATCCCAAAACGGTTATATACATCCATCCTTATCTGTTCACAAAGATGCACGATTTCCTCTCCTGTAGCATCTCCTTTGTTTACCAACACCAATGCCTGACGATGATGAACACCTGCCCTGCCCAGAGTTTTCCCCTTCCAGCCACATTGTTCAATCATCCAGCCTGCAGGTATTTTTTCGTGGTCCTCATCAATGGTGTAATGTGGCATATTCGGATAATCTGCTGAAAGCCGCTCATATTTCTTACGACTAACAACAGGATTCATGAAAAAACTGCCTGCATTCCCTTCCATCTTAGGATCAGGAAGCTTTGCATTGCGAATATCAATGATGGTCTGGCGAAGTTCGGCTGCAGTCGGATTACTTATACCTTTGTCTTCTAATTCCATGCGGATGTTACCATAGTCAAGATGGGGTTTAAAGGTCAATGAAAGACAATAGGTAACATGGGTAATAAAGAAATGATCACGCCAATCTTGCTTAAAACGGCTCTGTCGATAGCTATAACGACATTCTTCATTTGTAAATAGATGCAAATTGCCCGTTGCTATCTCAACGGCCTCCACTCGTACAATCAGATCCTTGGCTTCCACACCATAAGCACCAATATTTTGCACGGCTGACGCCCCTACATCGCCTGGAATCAAGCTTAAGTTCTCAGCACCATACCAACCACGACTCACACAAAGATCCACGATATCATCCCACCTCTCACCGCTTCCACAACGCAGCAAGACATGCCCATCACCTGTCTCATGGGCTTCAGCACCCATAATAGCTGAATGGATAACGGTACCAGAAAAGTCTTTAGTCAACAGGAGGTTACTGCCACCACCTAAAAGCATCAGCGGTGCATCTTCGCCTCGAAGAGTAGGCAATACATCTTGTGCCTCATTTACAGACGAGAACTCCAAAAAACGCCGGCACTTAGCTTCAATGCCGAACGTGTTATGTCCTTTCAGACTATAATCTTTAATATCTTTCAAATCCTTGTATGTATTATTCCACCAGTTTCACTAGTTTCCAGACTCCATCTACGATTTTAAAAGTCATTTCGAGTTCCTGTCCATTGGCAATACCACGTAGAAGAAAAACTTTTTGAGTATTTTCGGTATATTTCTGACCATAAATAATGTTATAAATAAGGCCACTTGGAAGGTCTGTAGGTCCAATATCTGGCCATTGCTCAGGTAGCAAATCACCCGTAATTGTCTCAAAATCGTCATCAGGATCTGGTCCTGTAAAAGCGATAGGATCATTCAAACTTTTTATCTGGAAAGCCGAATCTGTAGCAAATCGTTCATAGAAATCCAAGAAAGAGGCATTACTGTTCTCCACCATCGCACTATTATCAATCGAGGTCAGCATCCATTCACCATTCTTCCTGTCAAAGTTAAATCTTTTCACAATCTGCTGATCCAAATGAATTTGCTCAACTACAACATGGCTGACACTGGTGTCTTTTGAAAGATTCAGTTGTTTCTTGTTGTCAAGAATCAATGTATAAAACCCTTGAGGCATGAAGAATCTTTCCATTTTCCATTGAGCTTTGGTCACCTTGCTGATCTTTCCATCATTGATGACGCTCAAAGGAAATTGAATGCGCTTCATCTGCAATTTCCGATTACCTGCAAAATTAAAGATAAAATCATCAAACAATTCATCAGCTGCCTTGGGAACAGGTGCTTCGCTTATCAACTCTTCGAGAGAATCAACCTCTAAAGTATCAGCATCAATGCTGTCAGTGACCGTTGTGTCAGCTGTCACCGCCTTATTCTTATCAGTGCATCCTGTGGTCCACCACATCATCGAAGCACAAGCTATCAATATGATTATTGCACTCTTTCTCATTGGTAATTCGTTTTTCTCTCAAATAACGCTGCAAAATTACAAAATTATTCTTAATAAGAATGATATATTCTAAATTATTTCGTACCTTTGCACGCAAATTTTAATTTAGCATCATGTTATTAGAAAAAATAGAAGAACTTCTGAAAGAAGTGAGCGAACTCTCTGCAAGCAATGCAGATGAAATTGAGCAGCTCCGACTGAAGTACCTGAGCAAGAAAGGAGAAATCAATGCGCTGATGGCTGATTTCCGCAATGTTGCAGCTGACCAGAAAAAAGAAGTTGGTATCAAAATTAATGAACTCAAGCAGAAGGCTTTTGATAAAATCAACAGTCTGCGTGAGCAGATAGCATCAGCAGAGACAGAAAGTAATGATATTGATTTGACACGTTCGGCCTACCCTATCGAATTAGGAACACGTCATCCGCTGAATATCGTGAGAAACGAAATTATCGATATTTTCTCACGAATGGGTTTTGTGCTTGCTGATGGACCAGAGGTAGAGGATGATCTCCACGTGTTTACCAAGATGAACTTTGCTGCTGACCATCCTGCCCGTGACATGCAAGACACGTTTTTTGTGGAACAGACAGATCCCAACGATGTAACAAAAAACATCTTGCTACGTAGCCACACTTCATCCGTTCAGGCTCGTGTGATGGAGCAGATGCATGATGAAAATGGAAAGTTGACAGCTCCCATCCGTGTGATTTGTCCAGGTCGCGTTTATCGCAACGAGGCCATTACTGCCCGTGCTCACTGTTTCTTCCATCAGATCGAAGGTCTTTATATTGATAAAAACGTAAGCTTCACCGACTTGAAACAGGTGTTGCTTACCTTTGCCCGTGAACTTTTCGGTCCCGACACGAAGATTCGTCTGCGTCCAAGCTATTTCCCATTTACAGAACCTTCTGCAGAGATGGATATTTCTTGCCATATCTGTGGTGGCGTAGGTTGCGGTTTCTGCAAACATACCGGATGGGTAGAGATTCTCGGTTGCGGTATGGTAGATCCTAACGTTCTTGAACTCTGCGGTATCGACAGTAAGGAATATTCGGGATACGCTTTCGGTCTTGGTGTAGAACGCATCACAAATCTGAAATATCAAGTAAGCGACCTTCGTCTTTTCTCAGAGAACGACACCCGTTTCCTCCGTGAATTTGAGGCTGCAAACTAAACGAAATTCAAATACTATTTATACAATGAATCATGCGGGGCATATTACTGCTCCGCATGTTTTTTTAGAATGACAACCTGAGAATGTAGAGTATTGCAAAAGTATGCTTGAATCAGAGGCTTTGTCTAAATGCCATAGAAGCAATGCTTAAATGCCATAGAGACAACGCTTAAATGCCATAGAGACAACGCTTAAATGCCATAGAGACGACGCCTAAATGCCATTGAAACAAATCGGAAGAAAAAACAAACGAGTTTGTTTTGTTCTTCTCTCGTTTTTCCGTAACTTTGCAGTATGCAGCGGAAAATCATTCACATCGACATGGACAGTTTCTTCGCCAGCGTAGAACAAAGAGACCATCCCGAACTTAGAGGAAAGCCCATTGCTGTGGGTGGTGACTCTAAGCGAGGCGTGGTGGCTACCGCTTCATATGAAGCACGAAAGTTTGGAATTCATTCTGCCATGTCAATGTCTCGTGCAAAAACACTTTGCAAAGACCTGATCGTAGTACAGGGTAACCACCAAAAATATAAGGAGGTCTCTCTGCAGATGCGAGAAATCTTCCACGAATATACGGATCTTATTGAGCCACTCTCACTTGATGAAGCATTTTTGGATGTGACTGTAAATAAGCCTGGTATTGAATTGGCTGTAGACATCGCACAGGAAATCAAACAGAAAATCCAAGAACGTCTCCAACTGACAGCATCAGCTGGTGTGTCATATAATAAATTATTGGCTAAAATTGCTTCCGACTGGCGAAAACCCAATGGACTTACTACGATTCATCCTGACCGTGCACAAGACTTTATCGATCAATTACGTGTTGAGAAAATATGGGGTGTTGGTCCTAAAACGGCCGATACCATGCATAAAATGGGCATCTTTACAGGTGCAGATTTACGTAAAGTTTCACTTGATAGGCTGACACAAGTTTTTGGAAAGACCGGAATTCTATTTTATCAATTTGCCCGTGGCATCGACGAGCGCCCTGTCGTCGTAGATTATGAAAGGAAGTCTGTAGGCTGTGAACGGACATTCGAAAAGGACATTCGTACAAAAACGGCTCTCACTATTGAGCTTTATCACGCTGTTCTTGAGTTAGAGGAACGATTAAACAGATCCAATTTCAAAGGAACTACGCTGACATTAAAATTGAAATATGAAAATTTCGAGCAACACACCCATAGCATCACTTCCGACAGAATTCTCCTCAAAAAGAAAGACATACTCCCTTTGGCTAAGAAGTTATTGAAAGATGCCCCTTTAGAGAACCACTATGTAAGGCTATTAGGTCTTTCCGTCTCCAATCCCATCCATCATAAGTCACAACAGAAATGGATAGAATTGGAGTTGGAGTTTGAACCTTGGGAATAAATATATACAGCCCCCAATAAATACAAAAACTACTTATCTTTAAACATGGGAGCGAAGCGCACCAATGTGTTCCCTCCTTCTTTTCCCAAAAGGAAACGGTCTAAATAAGCCTCCACTTCTGGATATTGACTCTGAGGAAGCATACAATGCGGATGACCTCCTATGATAGAATAGCCCACACGGTCGGCAATACCAAACTTTTCCCATACTGGAATAGCTGCATTCATTGACCCATAGGCTGATTCATCAGCCAACCACTTGTAATCAGTATTACCCAACACCAGAAGGGCCCGCGGACAAATCATCGCACAAAGTTCATGACGATCGTGGGGAAGCAGATAGACGCTGTCACCCTGAAAACGTGTACGCATGCTCTCCAAAAACCAGTGATAATCTGTACGATCTAAACTTTCTACGCTGTCAAGACGATGAGAAAGCCGCCAAGCAGCGGCACCGCCACCACCAGGTTCCTGGGCAATGGTCAAGGCAACACGCTCATCAAATGCTCCGCAGAAGAGGGCCATCTTTCCAGCATAGGAACATCCTGTCACACCAATGTGCTTCATATCGATACGACTTACGGATTCACCTACCTGCTGCAAGCCGTCGAGTAACCGACTAAAACCCCAAGCCCACTCACTATAGGCTCCATTTTCTTTCAGTTCAGGATATAGGCGGTCAAACTCATATTCACCACGGTCGTGTTTTTTCCGCCATTGCGAATAATCGTTCACTTGGTTTTCATGAAAAACCATCGTGGCAATTCCTCTTTTTTCAAATAAATCTTTTGGCAAAGATATGCCACTTGAGCCTATCATTAGCGGATAAGGGGCGGATCCTGTTTTAGGATAATGAATCGTGGAAGAGAGATGAAGAGTCTGTCCATTCACAGTTACATCCACCTTAAGAGTATCTCCTATCATAAATGCTTTCACCTGCTTCTTCTCAACCGTTGGCTTGAGGCCGATTTCATAAGCTTGAATACTTGCACTGATTTCATTTCTCCGCTTCTCCCACTGCTTGAAATTCTTCACTAATCCCTTTCCATTACTCCATGCTAAAGGATTGCGTAAAGACTGCTGGGGTATGAGCTGCTCATAAGGTTTAACGTTTTGAGCATAACGCCCACTATTTTCCTGATTATAAACTAAAGGAATCTGACGCTGAGCACTTGCACCTAGGCAAGTTCCCATCAACAAGACAACAAAAAAGGTCTTCGACATTTTAAGGATATTTTTGTATAACATATTATATATAAATGAGTGAGTTAATTACTTCTGAAAATAGCTGTTATTCTCTTTTAGAATTCAATAATCTGAATATCTTTCCCTTCAGCATAGTTCAATAGCAGATCCTTGACAAACTGGGCATTTTCCATCACAGTCTCACGATTACCATCATAGCCATTGATAATCACAAGAACATGTGTAGTGGAACCATCTATTTTGGTACGCTCATGATCACTGGTAGGAGTTCCGACTCCACCCTTAAGATCACGATACACAGGCATACCCTCAATATTGAGCACACCACGACCAATCCCTTCGTAAGGTTCGTCTTTCTTTCCTACACCAAGCGTCAAAGTGTCACCCTCAAATTTGTCGGCATCAAAGCCTCCAATACTGTAACCAAACTTCATACTAGCCAGGTTAATCAGATCAACAAGTGTATCTATCTGATATAAGTCCTTACCTTGCACTACTCTTCGGATAAGAGCCTCAGATGAAGGACGATAGCGGGAAGGGTCTTTACCACAGGCACGATAAACCCGTCTGGTTGCTTCTACACCTGGCAACAGCTTTATTGACGTCGTATCAAATCGTTGTTTGTATTCTTCACATAATGCATTAATTTCACGCCACAACCCTTCACTGTAATTGCTATTTATTACATGAGCCTCTACAGCCGCCCCGGCAAAATCAGGACAAACCGTCTCTATTTCATTTGATACAATAATGTTCATTGATTTCAAGTGTCAAAAGTAATCTTAACTTTAAATTCTTACACTCATTTTATCATCTCAAGAAACTCATCCTCATTGACGATGGGAATACCAAGTTTCTCCGCTTTCTGGAGTTTAGAAGGTCCCATATTATCACCTGCTAGGATAAATGAAGTCTTACCAGAGATACTGCCTACATTCTTTCCTCCATGCTGCTCTATGAGTGTCTTGTATTCGTCTCGGCTATGATGAGAGAAGACGCCACTTATCACTATGCTCTTACCTGCAAGTTTATCACTGGCACCCTGCAACTGTTCTTCAGAAAGACTCATCTGTAAACCATATTGACGAAGACGTTCAACCATTTTCAGATTCTCCTCATTATGGAAATAGCTGAGAATACTTTTGGCCATCACTTCACCTATTCCGTCTATTTCCAAAAGATCATCTAAAGTCGCATTTATCAGGGAATCAATAGTTTTAAAATGACGAGCCAGCAGCTTGCCTGACGTCTCTCCTACAAAACGGATACCGAGGGCAAAGACTACACGTTCAAAAGGAACTTGTTTGGAAGCGTCAATGCCTTTAATAACATTTTCTGCGGACAAGCGACGGTTCTTGTTTCCTCCTGTAATTTGGATGACAGTCAAGTCGTAGAGATCTGCCACATTATGGATAAGTCCTCGACTCCAGTATTCATCCACTGTTTCAGGACCTAACGACATAATGTTCATGGCCCGTCGGGAGATAAAATGCTCAATGCGTCCTTTAATTTGTGGAGGACAACCTGTATCATTAGGACAATAGTGAACGGCTTCGCCCTCGTAACGAACCAATGGTGTACCACATTCAGGACAACGGGATATGAACTGCACTGGCTGTGCGATGATGGGTCGCTGGTCAATATCCACACCGACAATCTTCGGAATAATCTCACCTCCTTTCTCCACATACACATAATCCCCGATGTGAAGGTCAAGACTTTTGATAAAATCCTCATTGTTCAATGTGGCTCGTTTCACAGTAGTACCAGCTAACTGCACTGGTTCCATATTAGCTACTGGCGTTACAGCACCTGTACGCCCTACTTGAAAAGTCACCTCATTCAGTCGTGTACATGCCCTTTCTGCCTTAAACTTATAGGCAATAGCCCAACGAGGCGACTTTGCCGTAAATCCAAGATGACGTTGCTGACGCAAAGAATTCACTTTCAGCACGATGCCATCGGTTGCGACGGGTAAGTTCTTGCGTTCCTTGTCCCAATAATTGATAAAGTCATATATTTCTTGCAAAGTCTTGACTTTTTTCATCCCTTCAGAGATTTTAAATCCCCACGACTTTGCTGCCATCAGATTCTCATAATGCCCATCGCCGGGAATGTCATCTCCTAATATATAATAAAGGTATGCATCCAATCCGCGTTCGGCTACCACCTCCGACTTCTGCGACTTCAGCGTGCCGCTGGCCGCATTGCGAGGATTCGCAAAAAGTGGTTCTTCGGCAGCCTCACGTTCAGCGTTTAGGCGCTCAAATGATTTCCAAGGCATCAGTATCTCACCACGAATCTCAAACTCGTGAGGATATCCACTCCCCTCCCCTTTACCAGTTCTCTCTTCTAATACTAGTGGAATACTCCGAATGGTTTTCACGTTTCCTGTCACGTCATCACCTTGCACGCCATCACCACGAGTAACAGCTTGCGTAAGCTGTCCATCAACATAGGTCAAAGAGATGCTCAAACCATCGTATTTCATTTCACAACATACCTCAAAAGGTTCACCGCCAAGTCCTTTCTGTACACTCTCATACCAGGATGCGACATCTTGCTCGCTATAAGTATTCGAAAGAGATAACATAGGATACTTGTGTGCCACCTGACGAAACTCCTGATTCAGATCACTTCCTACCCGTTGTGTGGGACTATTGGGATCAGCTATTTCCGGATGACGGGCCTCCAAATCCTGTAGCTCATGCATCAGAAAATCAAACTCCTGATCAGAAATAATTGGCTGATTCTCAACATAATAACGATGATTATGTTCGTGAAGCTCGCGACGGAGTTGTAAGATGCGTTCGGTTTCGTTCATGACTTTATTAGGTTGTGGCTACAAAGTTAGTGCAAATGAGTGGAAAAACAAAATTTATTTTGATTTTTCCCGAATGCAGCCTAATTTCATGGCTCGAAGAGACATAAAATTACAAAAGTTTTTGGTAATTTTGTAGCCGAAAGCGAAAAAAATGAAAATTTCAAACGACAAGCAATATCTGCTTCAACTCATTGCTCAAGGGGAGCATCAGCAGCAAGATTTCAAGTACAAGGTAATGGATGCAGAGAAACTGGCTCGCTCCGTTTCAGCTTTTGCCAACACTGATGGCGGAAGGTTA
>JAEEGL011006601.1_pt1 | contig 13901 bp, 9 predicted proteins | sample 9134231 | NCBI WGS metagenome assembly JAEEGL01 (sample SAMN16246548, study PRJNA631951) | gut metagenome | biome: gut microbiome; feature: rumen; material: fiber-attached | host: Bos | place: Iran: Karaj | collected 2018-10
CATGGAGGCGCCGTAGATGACGCCGCGGACGAATCCCTCGCGCTTCGTGCGCGGCGTGTCCCCGCCGTGTCCGATGCCGAGAATGGCAAGCTGGACGGGAATCATCGGCAGAACGCACGGCGTGAGGTTCAGCGCCATGCCCGCCAGGAAGATCAGGAGGAGTGTCAGGACCCATCCGCGACGGGCCAAGAAGGCCAAGGGCGCGCGCGCGAAGGTCGCCTCTTCCGCATGGCCGCCCGAAGCTGCGGCGGAGCGCAGAAAGGCGAGGAAGGGATCGCGCGTCATGTAGCCGTCCGCCGAGGCCACAATCACGTACCCGGCGTCCGTGACGCCGTTGGTTGCGCCATCAGCCGAAGCGATATCGGCGGGAAAGCACATGTTGCCCACGCAGATGACACCATCAGGCGTGGCGGTGTCAGCAGGAGAGGCCTCCTGCGCTGGGGCGGCTTCCACCGGGAAGCACATATTGCCCACGCAAATGAAGTTTCCGTTGGTTTCGCCATCTCCCAGGGCGGAGACTTCCAGGCCGAAGAGCATGACAAAGGTGGCGAACGCACAACCAATTCGGTGCGCTAACCGCCTTGACAGAACCTTTTGCGTGATTGATACAAGTAAGTCGATCATGTCCGATGCCACTTGATGCATGTGGAATATTATACCACAACATCCAGCGCATTTCGGTCGCAGACGAGGAACGGCGCGTTATACCACAACATCCAGCGCATTTCGGTCGCAAACGAGGAACGGCGCGTCGCAGAGCGGGAGATTGTCGATGAAGAGCTCGCCATCCTTGGCCGAAGCGCCGCGCAGGGAGAGGGCAAAGACGTCGCCCGTGAGCAGATTCACGAGAACTGGGGAGCGAAGGTCGTCGAGGTCGTGGGAGTGGACGATTTCAAGCGTCGTGTGCGCCTCCTTGTCGGCCCATCCGAACTGCGGGTCGGCCGGCATGTAGTAGATGTGGTAGGGCGTGCGGCCCCGCGCGAAGGTGAGACAGCGCACGGCGACGTTTTCAAGGCGGGCGTGGCGCGCCGTCTTCGGACGGGCGTCGTCCTGCCAAGTCATGAAGCGCGGTCCCGCGACGGGCCGGACGCCGTCGCGGAAGATGGCCGCAACGCTGGCGAGGGCGGCAAAGGCCGGCTTGGGCGTGTAGGTAAGGCCGTTCAGGACGCCCTGCCGCGCGACATTCAGCGCCTTCTGCTCATGCTCGCCCATCTGGTAGCCCTTCTTCATCATGTCGGCCGTCTGGAAATACGAGGAGAGCTCCAGACCAAGCGAGATGTCGAGGACGTAGCGGCGGAGAAGCCACACGGCCTGCGCGCGTTCGCTTTCGCGGACAAAGCGCGGTTGCCAGTACTTCTCCGGCGTCCATGAGGCGAAACCGCTTTCGCCCTGCCACACCGAGATGTTGCGTCCGTTGCGTCCGGCTCCTGCCAGAAGGGCCTTGAACCACGCAACATGGGCGGGCCAGGACTGCTCGGGCTGGGGATCGTAGGGGTGGAAGGCGAAGAAGTCAAGTTTTGCGAAGGCGCCCTGCCGCTTCAGTTCCTGCACGAAGGACATGGGATAGCCCGAGAGGCAGCCGCCGCAGCGGGCGTCGGGCTGTCCTTCGCGAATCGCATCGGCCGTAATCGACAGGAGTCGTGCGTATTCGGCCGCATTCGGGTCTCTGGGCCGCCAGAAGCCACGTCCATTCGCTTCGTTCCAGATTTCGAAGCGGCTGACGCGTCCCTTGAAGTGCACCGCAAGCGCACGGCAGAAGTTCTTCCACGCCGTCTCGCATTCGGGACCATAGTGAATTGGAACGAATCCAACGGAGGCTTCGCCGTAGGTGTCGGCCATGTAGAGCTTGTTGCCGAAGCCGACGTTAAACCAAACCTCTATGCCGCGGCTCTCCAGATTGTTGACGATGCCGTCGAGCCAAGTCCAGTCATAGACGCCCTTCTCCTTCTCGCACTTCCACCATCCGGTCTGGACGCGGGCGTGCTTGACGCCTATTGCGGCGAGGCGGTCATAGCAGGGGTCGGGGTCGAAGAGGTCGCGGTCGAGGCACTCGAAACCAATAGAGACGGGGCTCTCCCTGATTTCGGAGGCGGGAATGCGGCGGAGTTTTCCCAGATACGCTGGCGTTGCACCGCCGGGGAGGGGCTGGGGAAGTCCGCGCACGTCTCGGAGGAAGGCGAGGCATCGCTCGTGAAGATCGGAATAGAAGACATGGCGCGACTTGTCCGCGACATCCCAGATGGCATGGCCCTGATTCGTGCGTTCCAAATCGTAGAAATATGTCTCGACGCGCAGTTTGCGGCCGGTCATCTCGCGGGCAAAGGTTATCTGCGACGCGATGGGCACGACCGTGTCGTTCCAGCAGTGCGTGAGGAGGACGGGCGGGGCATCGGGCGAAAGGTGCGCGGCGGGAAAGGCCGCCTGGTCAATCGGTCCACCCGCGAAGAGGGCTTCATAGCGGGCGGGATTGGCGGCGGCATCTGGCGCAGGATCGGCGATTCCCGAGACGGAGAGGATGCCCAGGACCTCTGCGCGCGGAAGGCGAAGACCGGTCATGAGCGCGAGGTGTCCGCCAGCCGAGACGCCAAGAATGGCGATGGGCTGTCCTGCCGCCGCCGCGAGCTCGGGAATGCCGCCGCAGGAGATGAGCTTGCGGGCTGCCGCGAGGCAGTCCTCGCCGAGGACGGGCCAGGCGGCTGCGGGGGCGAGCCGGTAGTCGATGTTGTAAACCACGTAGCCGGCGTCGCGGAAAAGTGCGGCCTCGTCGGAGAGTGTGCCCCGCAGGTACTGCGGAGAACGCCAGCCGCCGCCGTGAATGAGCAAAAGCTTGGGCGTGGCGGCCGTGATTTCCCCGGCGGGGAGAAGCAGGTCGCCCGTTTGCTCGGGTGCATCGCCATAGGCAATGCCAATCCGGGGAGCAGGCGCTACAGAAGAGACCGAGGGGCAAGAGATGGTGGAGGTGGCCATTGTCATCGTCGATGTCCTAATTCGCCGGTTCGTCGGCCAGACGGACGAGCTTAGCCAGCGGCAGGGCTGAGAGGATTACGCAGAGGGAGACGGCAAAGAGCACGCCTTTGCCAATCGTCGCCCAGGGGACAATCAGCTTGACGTCGAGGCCGGCCGACATCAGCCAACGTGAAAGGCCTGTGAAGGACCAGCCGATCAGGATGCCCGAAAGAAGGCTGAGAAGAAGCGCGGCGAGCGTCACGAGCAGGGCCTCGCCGAAGAGGAGGCGGGCCAGCTGCGACCGTGTCATGCCTATCGCGCGCATCATCTCGAATTCGTGTTTCGAGCAGCGGACAGAGGCCAGAAGCAGAACCACAATGCCCGTGGTCGTCACGGCGAGCGACCAGAAGGGAATGCGCGCCATGGCGCCGAGGATGTCATTGCCGTGCGCCAGCGTCCCGTCGCTGATTTCATCGCGGTGGTGGACACGGATGGCGCTGGAGCCGTCGGGGCGCACGGCGGCGCGGATTTGCGCATCAAGAAGGACGGAAGCCTTGAGGGGGTTCATTGCGCGGAGTTCGCGGGAGAGGTTCAGCCAGAGGAAGTAGGTGCGATCCTCGTTGCCCGTGAGCTCGCGGACAAACCGCTCGGAGACAAAGGCGACGCCCGACGTTCTTTGCATTGTTGCGTCATTGCGTCGTTGCGTCGTTGCGTCGTTGGGGCGGCGTGGCGTTGCATCGGTGGGGCGGCGTGGCGGTCGAGAGTCGCGGCCGCCGAAGCGGGTGCGGACGTTGGCGCGTGAGGTCACCATGTGCCAGTTGAGGTCCGTGACGCCGGCGACCTCAAGCGTGCGGCCGGCAACCTGGAAGGAGTCGCCCTTGTGGAGCCCGGTGATGTTCGAGAGCATCTTGGTGATGACGCAGAAGTCGCCCGACGCCAGAGCGCGCACCGCCTCCTCACGGTTGCCTTCGATGAAGCGGAAGGGCGCAAGCGCATCCTCGCCGAAGGCACCTTGCGGATCAGCCCCGAAGAGAAGAAGGACGCCTTCTGGCGACGTTCCGTCGGCAAGCGTCATCGGGAACTGCGTGCACTCAAGGGCAAGTGCGCGCCCGTTTGCGACACCTGGGCAGGTCCGTACGGCTTCGACTTGCTCCTGCGTGAATCCGCCGGGGAGGACAGAGACGATGACGTCCGGCCACTCCGGGCTCGGCACAAAGCTCGACATAAGGGTTCCGCCCCAGATGTGGATGGCCACGAAGCCGCCGAGGCCGAGGGCGATGGTCAGAACCGTGCCGGCGGAACGGGCAGGATCGCGGCTGAGGCGGCGCTGCAGAAGTCGCGGGTCCAAGCGAAGCAGCCAGCCGATGGGGCGCAGGAAGAGGACCTCGACCAGCCGCATGAGCGGATGCATGCCGAGAATCAGCGCCGCGATGAAGCACGGCAGGCAGACGCAGAGCATGAGGGTCGTCTTAAGGACCTCCGGCAATGCCGGTTCCAGTGCGACGAGGGGAAGCGGAAGGAGCAGGCAGATGGCGAGCACCGCGCGAATCGGCGAAATGGGACGGGATGCAACTATGTCGTTTCCGACGATTTCAAGCGGGCTGACGCGCATGGCGCGAAGGGCGGGAAGGATTACGGCGAAGATTCCCACGGCGAGGGCGAAAAGGGCGCTGAAGAGGGGCGTCTGCCAACCGAGGTAGATCACGGACGGCAACTCCCCTCCCCCGCGCTCCGTCCAGAGGAAAACCTGCAGGCCAATCGCGGCTGCGGCAAGGCCCAAAAGCCAGCCTGGCGCGACAATGAGACCTGTCTCGGCCAACATCAGACGGGCGACGCCGCCGCGCGTCATGCCGGCGCAGCGAAGTTCGGCAATGCGCCGCCGCTGAAGGGCGAGACCGATGAGTAGGACGGTGGCCAGGAGGCAGGACGAGGTGATGACGGCGAGCGTGAGGGACATCGGGAGCTGACTCACCAGATGCGAGACGGTGTCACTCCGGAAGCGCGAGGCGACGGCGTCGACCGTATACAGCGAACAGGCGTCCGCTTCGGGCACATCATCGATGACGTTGCCGAGATCGGCGGGGTCGACCCCGGCCCTCGTCACAACGAGCAGCAGGTTCGGCAAGGGGCGCAGGTCGGGCGAGAGGCGGAGTGCAGCATCCATTGTTGCGTGGTTTGCATAGAGGGTCGGAAAAGCGGGAACGAGACCGCTCATCTTGAAAAAGCCCACGACTTTGACGCCGACGGTTCCCTTGGCCAGAACGAAGGGCAGCTCCGCACCAATCTCCGGCTTGGGAACACGTGCGCCGAAGAGGGATTCCGACGCCACGACTTCGGGTGTCTCGGAGGCGGGATCGGGAAGACGCCCTTCGATTGCGCCGATGTCGAAGGGGATGCCTGCCGCAGGCAGTTCGGCCACACGTCCGCTGAAGGGAGGCCCTTGAAGGACGCGGCCGCCGGGGCGCACATCCATTGTGACGCCGATTGTGAAGAGCGGCACAACCTTGTCAACGAGAGAAGATGCAGACAGCGCCTCCGTCAGTCGCGGAGGAACGGGCATGGCCCCTGTGCGCCCCATCATGCGGCGTCCGCGAGTCACTTCCGCCGTGGCGCGGGCGCGGCCCTTCGGACGGGCTGGATCGGCATTTTGCCCAGGCTGCGGACGCGGCCCTGGCGCGGGCGGTCCTATCCACGCGGAAAAGGGGGCCGCGGCGCGCGCGGCGGCATCATGGCCGGAATGAATTGCGGTAAAGGCGAGTCCCAAATGCCAAGAGAGCAGCCCGGTGGCCGCTGCCACGCCGAGCGTGGCCGAGAGCAACCGCGGCCATTCGTGGCGGATGGAACGAAGAAGGAGAAGGGATGTCATGATATCTTCCTTGATGCCATCATGGCCAGATAGCACTCCATGACGCGCTCGACACTGCCGTTCGTTTCGAATTCGCCCGTGAAGAGACCGTCGCGGAGAAGGTGGACGCGGTCGGCGGAAGCGGCGACGATGGGGTCATGGCTGACGACGAGGATCGTGCAGCCGAGCTTCCGGTTCAGCTCCCGGAGCAGGTCGCACAGGGCGCGCGCAGCAGGTGAATCGAGGTTGCCCGACGGTTCGTCGGCCAGAACGATGTCGGGATCGCCCGCCAGGGCGCGGGCGATGGCGACGCGCTGGCGTTCGCCTCCGGAAAGCTTGGCGGGAAGGTGGTGGCGGCGATGTGCAAGCCCAAGCGTGTCGAGAAGTTCCGCCACGTGCCGCCTCTGTGCGGCCTCGGTGCCGTCGAGCAGGAGCGGCAGGGCGACATTCTCCTCGGCCGTCAGCGTGGGAATGAGGTTGAAATCCTGGAAGATGAGGCCGATATGGCGGCGGCGGAAAAGGGTGAGGGCGTCATCGTCAAGGCCCGTCAGCGTACTGCCACCGATTTCAATCGTTCCCGCGTCGGCGCGCAGAAGTCCCGCAAGGAGGTGGAGGAAGGTGCTTTTGCCTGATCCGGAAGGCCCCATGACGGCCTCGTAGGCCCCTTTCTCCATCGAAAAGTCGAGTCCCTTGATGACGGGTACGGCGGTTTCCCCGGCCCCGTATGTTTTGGCGAGTCCAGTGACAGTAACGGCGTTCATGAAATGCTCCATGCCGTCTGCGCCATGACGCAAACGGTTCTATTATGATAACGAAAACGTCGGCGCAATGGTTCAAACGGCGTTCTTTTGCTATACTTGTAGGGAATGTTCGACAACGCCAAAACATCTTTTCGAAGTCTTCGCGCCATAGCCTCGACCACGGCGGCGGAACTCAGCGGGCAACCCGCGGTCCTGCTTCTCACGCTCGTCGGCGTGGTTGCGACGGCGCTCATCCCCTTTCTCCAGCTCCACAGCTTCGGCGAAGCGGGACGTCTCGCCCGCGACGGCGGCCTCGCCTATCAGCTTGTCATCGGTCTCGCCCTCGCGGTCGTCTCGGCCTCCAGCTCCATCTTTGATGAGGTTGCTGGCGGCACGGCTTCCGCCGCCCTTGCGAAACCCGTCTCGCGCGAGCTCTTCCTCGTCGGCAAATGGTTCGGCGTGATGGCAGTCACAACGCGCTTCTGGTTCTCAATGCTGTCGACAACGATGATTGCGGAGCGCGTCGCCGAGCGATTGGACGGCAGCGACTACGTCACGGACAAGCCCGCCCAGTTCGTTCTCTTCCTCATCCCCATCCTCACGTTGACCGTCGCGGGGTATCTCCACAACCGTCGTCACGCGCGCTTCTGCCGCACCGCCCTCGTCATCCTCACCGGCTTCCTTGCCGCCGCCCTCGTCGCCGCCCTTCTCTTCACGCGGACCACGACATTTTCCCCCGCCTTCAACAATCTCCACCTCGCCGTCATTCCCGTCTCGGCGCTCATCCTCCTCGCACTTGGAACATACGCCGCCATCGCGGCGGCTCTCGCAACGCGTCTTCGCGCAGCCCCCGCCCTCATCATCTGCCTCGTCCTTCTTCTCCTCGGCCTGTCGTCCGACACTTTGCTTGGCCCCTCCTCCCCGGTCCCCGTTCGCCTCCTTGCCTCGCTCGTTCCAAATCTCCAGGCCTTCTGGATGTGCGACTCCCTTGCCCCCGGTGGCTCGCTACCGCCCCTCTACCTCCTCCGCGCAGCCCTCTATGCGGCGGCCTTTTCCGCCGTCGCCCTCGGTGCCGCCATGCTCGCCTTCCGCGGAAAGGACATCCCATGACAGACTCCCAGGCCATTGAAATCCGCGGCCTCGAAAAAACCTACCTCGACTTCTGGCGACGCCCGACCGTGCACGCCCTCCGCGGCCTCGACCTCACCGTGGCGCGCGGCGAAGTTTTCGGCCTCCTCGGTCCGAACGGCTCAGGCAAGAGCACGACCATCAAGCTGCTTCTCGGACTCATCGCGCCAACGGCCGGTTCCGTCGCCGTCTTTGGCAAATCGCCAACGGACACCGCCGTCAAGAACCGCCTCGGCTACCTCCCCGAAGTCTCGAACCTCCACCGCTTTCTCACACCAACGGAAACGCTTCTCTACTATGCCGGTCTTTTTGGACTCGACGCCCGCACCACCCGGCGCCGCACGGAGGAACTCCTCCGCATGGTCGGACTCGACAAGGCCGCCAACCGTGAAATCGGCCAATTCTCGAAAGGCATGGCCCGCCGCGTCGGCATCGCCCAGGCGCTCATCAACAATCCCGACCTCATCATCCTAGACGAACCGACATCCGGCCTCGACCCCATTGCCTCGCGCGCCGTCAAGGACTGGATCCGCGCCCTCGCCACAGCAGGCAAGACAGTCTTCATGACCTCCCACCTCCTCGCCGACGTCGAAGACGTTTGCGACCGCGTTGCGGTCATCTGCGACGGCACACTGCGCGCCGAGGGACGCGTAGACGACCTCCTCCAACGCCCGGACGCCATTCGCTTCACCGTCCGCGACCTCCCTGCCGCGCGCATCGAAACTGTCCGCGACGGCGTCGCGGCTGTTGCCGGCGTCGCGGCGGCTGACGTGGCCGTCGACCGACCGCGCGTGAACCTTGAATCGTTCTTCCTCGATGTCGTCGCCGAAGCCGACGCCGCCTCTGGCGGCGGCGCCGTACGCACCTCAGAACTCGCCGAATTCCTAAAGGCTTAATGCGCAAAATCCTATCCATCGCCATCCTGACCTTCCGCGAGAGTGTGCGGACGAGACTTGTCGCCGCGCTCGCGGCGGTGGTCGCCCTCGCCGTCATCGGCCTTCCGATGCTCCTCAAGGGTGACGGAACGCCCGTGGGCATCGCGCGCATGACACTTCTCTACCCGCTCGGCGCGGCCTTCGCCTTTCTCGCCGTCGCGGCGCCGTGGACGGCGGCGGCCAGCCTCGCTTCCGACATCAAGGAACGCACGCTCCAGCTCATCCGCGTGAAACCCGTACGCATGTGGCAGCTCTGGCTTGGCAAGTGGCTTGGCCTTCTCCTGCTCAACGCCCTCATCCTTGCCGGTGCCTTTGCCGCCCTCCACGTGCGCCTCTGGGCCACTGGTGCACGTGCGACAGACGACATCCGCATCGCCAAGCGGCATATCCAACCCGTCCTGCCGCCCCTTGAACGTCAGATTGCCGAAATGATGGCCAAAGTCGCCGCAGCCTCAAAAGAGGGCCTCTCACCGCGCGAGCAACGCGAACTTCGCGCCACGCTCCGACGTCGACTTCCCTACGCCAGCGCCTCACTCCAATCCGGCGATGAGTGGAAGTGGATATTCAAACCACCGCGTCTTCCCAAGGAGGGCGAGACGATCTGGCTCCGCCTCGGACTTCACTCGGACGCGCTCGCCCAAAAGCAACCTGTAGCCAGGGTATCCATTGGCGCAGAGGACGCCAAGCTCGGCCAGAGCGTGCCATACGACATTTCCGACTTCTCCGCGCGCGAACAGGAAATCGTCCTCGCCGCGCCGGCAACCGGAGATTCGCAGCAACTCAACTTGATCATCAAAAACATTGGCGAACGGGATGCCCCGCAACTTCTCGTCCAGCCACGTCAAGGGCTCTTCCTCCTCCTTCGCGCGGGCAGCCTTGAGGCCAACATGGTCCGGGCCTACGCCGTTCTCCTCTCCCTTCTCGCGCTTCTTCTGGCCCTTGGCCTGACGGCGGGCGCCTTCTTCTCCCTGCCCGTCGCCGTCTTCGCCACGACCTGCCTCATCATTTCCGTTCTCACCAGCGCCTACGTCATGAGCGACCCGGACATCCTCGACCCCGAAGCCCTCGCGGCGCTGCCCTTTCTTCAGCGCGTCCAGTTCCTTGCCTCGGCAACCGTAACGCGGACCCTGGCGGCGGCTTCCTCCCCCGCCCTCACACCCGCGCCGCTGTCACGTCTTTCCTCATCGGAGTGGATATCCTCCGGGGAGATTCTCCACGCGCTCGTCGGCAACGCCCTCGCGCTCCCGGCCCTCCTCGCCCTCCTCTCCTCCCTTCACCTCGCGCGGAAGGAGCTGCCCGAATGAAGCTGCGCCGTTCCATGCCCATCATTTTGCTGCTCGGAGGCCTCGCCGTTTCCATTCCCTCGGAACGCGCGCTCCGCGCCGCCCGCGCGGACGCCTCCCACGGCGTCTCCGAAACGGGCTGGGTGCGCTACGTCATGGTCGGGCTAGGCGGCTTCAGGGGCGTCGTTTCGGAGGTCCTTTGGATTCGGGCAGCGATCCTGCAGGAACAGGGACGATACTTTGAACTGGTGCAGCTCGCGGACTGGATTACGGCTCTCGACCCGCGCGCAGCCGAGGCCTGGGTCTTCAACGCCTGGAACCTCTCGTACAACGTACCCGCCATGCTTCCCGACCACCGCTCGCGCCTCAACTGGGTACGCGCCGGCATCGAGCTCCTCAAGGACAAGGCCATCCCGGCCAACCCCGACACCCCCCGTCTTTACCGCGAACTCGGCTGGCTCTACCAGAACAAGGTCGGTTCCAATGACGATGACGCCGCGCCAATCTACAAGCTCGCGCTCGCACGCGAATTCGCCGACCGCACAGCCGTCATTGGACCTGGATCGAAGCTTGACGCCGGGACAGTTGCGGAAATCGAAAAACAATTCGGCGAACTCGATTGGCGCCTCGCGGAAACGCATGCCATCTACTGGGCCTGGCGTGGACTGAAATGCGCCCCCCCTGCCGGCTTCGAGCGCCAGGCCTTGCGGCGCATGGTGCGCCAGAACGCCTTTGTCCTCGTCATGGCTGGCCACTTTACGGGCGACATCGCAGCCGGACGCTTTGAGACGAAGCCGAACTACGGCCTCGTTCCGAAACTCGTTGCCTATTGCGAAGAGACACTCCGTGAAGACCCCCTCGAAGCCGGCATCTACTCCCTGACGCTGGCGCGCCTTGTGCAGGTGCTGGTGACCGTTCACCACGACGATGAGGCGAAACGACTCTATGCACGCTTCGTCGAAATCATGGCCATGAGAAAAGTGCCCGCGCCGACCTACGAAGAGGTCGTCGCGGGCGAAATTGGCGATTAGCGGTGAAACGCCTAAAGCGCGAGGGGTGTCTCGGCGCGCGTGGCGAGGTCCTTGAGCTTCGCGACGCCGGAGGCGACATCATCGGGACCGATGAAGACGGCATGGGCGCACGTCCCCTCCCCCGCCCGCTTGAAGAAGTTCTTGGGCTTCAGGGGCGAGAGGGCGAGATCGACGGCCTTTCCTTCGGCGCGGAGACGCGCCGCAAGGGCGACGGCCGCATTGCGCTGCTCGGGGAACATGTAGCCGACGGCGACGCCGTCCTTCACGATTCCGGCGTCGGCGCCGAGGATGTCCCGGAGGACTTCGGCCACGACAACGTCGCCGAATCCGAGGCCGACGGCGGGCGTGGGATCGCCGCCAATGGAGGTCAGCAGGTTGTCATAGCGTCCGCCGCCGAAGATCGCGCGGAACTTGCGATCGGTGTCGAACGCCTCGAAGACGATGTCCGTGTAGTAGGAGAGTCCGCGGATGACGGCGATGTCGAAGACGAGCCTGTCGGCATAGCCGTAGGTCGCCGCAAGGGCGAAGAGTTCGCGCAGGCGCGCCACGGCGGGAGAATCCCCTCCAAGCATGGCTGCGGCCTCATCCAGCGTCTGGATGGCCATAAGGTCGAAGACGTGCGGGATGCCTGCTTCCGGGAGACCTTCCTCACGCAACAGGGCGGCGATTTCCTCGTCGGGAATCTTGCCGCGCTTGTCAAGGGCGAGAAAAACCGCCGCGTGGTGTTCGGGCGCAAAGCCCTGCTTCAGCAGGAGTTCTCCGAGAAGCGCGCGGTTGTTCACATGGATGCGGTAGGCACCGTCGGGCATGCCCATGAGGCGCAGGGCGTTTGAGGCGGTGTAGAGGACTTCGGCCTCTGCGGCCACGGAGGACTCGCCGATGACGTCGATGTTCCACTGGTAGTGCTCGCGCTTGCGGCCGCGCGTCATGCGCTCGTAGCGGAAGCACTGGGCTATGGCCGACCACTTGATCGGAAAGTGGAGCGAGCCTTGCCTGGCCGCGACCATGCGGGCCAGCGTAGGCGTCATCTCCGCGCGGAGGGCGAGCTTGCGGCCGCTCTTGTCCTCAAAGTTGTAAATCTGCTCCGTGACCTCCTCGCCGCTCTTGCGCTGGAGGAGTTCAAGGCTTTCGACGACACAGGCGTCGTACGGCGCGAAACCGGAGAGAGAGGCCGCGCGCTTCCAGGCGTCGAAGACGCGGTTGCGCCAGGCCATCTCCTCCGGATAGAAGTCGCGCATTCCGCGCGGCGGCTCAAAGGAAAGCGTCTGTGTGCTCATGGTCAATGCATAGTGCTCAATGCAGAATGCTCAATGCAGAATGCAGAATGCAGAATGCAGAATGCTCAATGCAGAATGCAGAATGCAGAATGCTGGAGCGGCTACTTCTGCTCGACGGGAGCGGCTGCGGCGAGGCGCTCCATCATCTTGCGGGAAAGCTTGAACTTCACCATGCGACGAGCGGGGATGACAACCGTGTTCTGGGGGTTGTTCGGGTTCCGGCCGAGACGGGAGCGGCGCGTCAGAACCTCAAAGACGCCAAAGTCGCGAAACTCGATGTGGCGCCCCTGAAGCATGGCGTCGGCCATGCAGTCGATTGAGAGCTGGACGATTTCAAGCACAAGGGAGGCGGGGCACTTCTGGCCGAGCTTCCTGTGGATGTTGACGGCGAGTTCGCGGCGCGTCAGGGTCGCTTCCTTGGCGCGGGGCTTGCGGCCAGCCTTTTTACGGGGCTTGGGGGTGGCGGAATCAGCGTTCATTGTAAGACTCCATTCCTCTTCGAGGACTTGACTTGGTTGTGGTTCAGTGATCACACATCCGTTTTCACAGATGCGACAAAGCTTCCTTGCAGCGCCCGTTGATCCACGCGGCGACTTCCGCGACGGGAACGAGCTGGCTTTCCTTTTCGCCGCGCGGACGGACTTCGAAGCAACCCTTCGCGAGGGCCTTTGAACCGGCGACGATGCGGAAGGGGCAGCCGATGAGGTCGGCGTCCTTGAATTTGACGCCCGGCCGCTCGGCGCGGTCATCCATAAGGACGTCGATCCCCATGGATTCAAGTTCGGCCTCGAGCTTCTCGGCGGCCGCGACGACCTCCGGGCTGTTCGGGTCGAGCAAAAGCAGATTGACGACATACGGGGCGACCGAAACGGGCCAGCGGATGCCGTCGTCGTCGTGGCACTGCTCGACAACGGCCTGCACCGTGCGCGTGACGCCGATGCCGTAGCAGCCCATGACGAGGATCTGCGGCTGGCCCTTGTCGTCGAGGTAGGTGGCGTTGAACTTCTCGGTGTACTTGGTGCCGAGCTTGAAGACATGGCCAACCTCGATGCCGCGCTCGATCGAAAGCGGGGCGCCGCAACGTGGGCAGCGGTCGCCGGCGACGACGGTGGCGATGTCGGCCCAGGCCGCGACCTTGACATCGTCCTCGATGGAGACGTGCTTCAGGTGGAAACCGTCCTTGTTCGCGCCTGTGCAGACGTCGCGCGCATTCTTGAGGCCGATGTCGGCGTAGACGGGAATCGTGACGCCAACGGGACCGATCGAGCCGAAGGGCGACCCGACGGCCTTCTCCGTCGTCTCGATGTCGGCCGGCTCGAGAATCGAGCAGCCGAGGAAGCGGCGGAGCTTGCACTCGTTGACTTCCGCGTTGCCTTCGACGATGGCCATGACCGGTTTGCCGTCGGCGATGAAGACGAGCGACTTGACAATCTGCGTGGAGGGGACGCCAATGGAGGCGGCGGCCTCGTCGACGGTGTGGGCGCCAGGCGTGGGGACTTCCTCGGGCGAGCCGTTGCGGACGTTGTAGCGGGAACCGTCGGTCTTGCGCTCGGCGCGCTCCTGGTTGGCCGCGTAGCCGCAGGTCTTGCAGTAGAGGATGCCGTCCTCGCCCGAGGGGGCGAGCACCATGAACTCGTGCGAGTGGTTGCCGCCGATGGTGCCGGTGTCGGCCTCGACGGGACTCGCGGCGAGGCCGCAGCGCTTGAAGATGCGTAC
>JAEEGL011260333.1_pt1 | contig 13901 bp, 8 predicted proteins | sample 9134231 | NCBI WGS metagenome assembly JAEEGL01 (sample SAMN16246548, study PRJNA631951) | gut metagenome | biome: gut microbiome; feature: rumen; material: fiber-attached | host: Bos | place: Iran: Karaj | collected 2018-10
GAGGCCTATGCTGTGTACAAATCGTTGAACAAGACGCTGTCATTCTATTACGACGACCTGCGCAGCACTCGCACAGGCTTGATCTATGACCTGAACGCCGGCGAGAACGAGCCCGGCTGGTATACCGATGGTACCAATGCCTCGGTCCGTCACGTGGTGTTCGACCCTTCGTTTGCTGGCGCCCGTCCCACGACGACCTATGCTTGGTTTGCCGACATGGCCAGTCTCCAAGCTATTGCGGGTGCTAATTACCTCAACACCTCTGAGGTGACCAACATGATGGGCATGTTTTCAGGCTGCACGAGCCTGACGACACTTGACCTGACGGGATGGAACACGGCGAAGGTGACGGACATGGGTTACATGTTCGGCGAATGCGGCAACTTGACCACCATCATTGTCGGCGACGGTTGGAGCACGGCGGCTATCACCTCGCCCTTCGACATGTTTCTGAACTGTACAAGCCTCGTTGGTGGCAAGGGTACGACCTACGACGCCAACCACACCGATGCTTCCTATGCCCACATCGACGGCGGCCCCAGCAACCCAGGCTATCTGACGGACATCAACGATCCATATGCGGCGCTTTCGGCCGACGGCACGACGCTGACGTTCTACAAAGACGGTTTGCGCGGTACTCGCACGGGCACGACCTATGCCCTGAATGATGGCAGCTATTCTCCAGGCTGGTATTCTGATCGCGCCAACATCACCAACGTGGTGTTCGATACGTCTTTTGCCGCCGTCCGTCCCACGACAACTTATAACTGGTTCGCCGATATGATTAAACTAGAGTCCATCACAGGGATGGAACACCTCAATACCGAGGATGTGACCAACATGTATAGTATGTTCTATGACTGCTGGCGTTTGACGAGCCTTGACTTGAGCAATTTCAACACCGCGAATGTGACCAGTATGAGGGTTATGTTCGCTGGCTGCTCTGGCTTGACGAGCCTTGACGTGAGCGGTTTCAATACGGCCAATGTGACGGACATGTACTGTATGTTCCAGTCTTGCACCAGTCTTACCAGTTTGGATCTGACCAGTTTCAATACGGCCAATGTGACGGACATGAGCTATATGTTCGGTAGCTGCTCTGGGTTGACGAGCCTTGACTTGACCAGTTTCAATACGGCTAATGTGACAAATATGTACTCTATGTTCTGGGGTTGCAGCGGTTTGACAAGCCTTGACTTGAGCAGTTTCAATACTGCTAAGGTGACTTACACTAATGAAATGTTCTATGGTTGCTCTAGCTTGACAAGCCTTGACTTGAGTAGTTTCAATACGTCCAAGGTGACTACCATGTACTCCATGTTCGAGGGTTGTAGCAGTTTGACAAGCCTTGACTTGAGCAGTTTCAATACTGCTAAGGTGACCAATATGAGTTACATGTTCCGTAACAGCAGCAATCTGAGGACCATCTCTGTCGGCAATGGCTGGAGCACTGTGGCTGTGACCTCCTCTCAAAATATGTTCTATTACTGCACCAGCCTGGTGGGCGGCATGGGCACGACATACGATGCCAATCATGTGGACAAGGCCTACGCCCATATCGATGGCGGCCCCAGTAACCCGGGCTACTTCACCGAGGTGCCCCAGCCCCAGGCCTACGCCTGCTACACGCCCGAGAACACGACGCTGACGTTCTACCGTGACGGCCACAGGGACACGCGTCCCGGTACGAAATATGACCTGAACGAGGGTGCCACCCCCCCCGGCTGGTACAACGACAACAGCTACAGTAATGTGACCACCGTGGTGTTTCACCCGTCGTTTGTCGATGCCCGTCCCACAAGCACCTATTGGTGGTTCTCTGATATGGGTAACCTGAGCAGCATTGTGGGTATAGAGTACCTGAACACCAGCGAAGTGTCAAATATGAGCCGCATGTTCTCGACTTGCTGGTCGATGGAATCGATAGACTTGAGCCATTTCGACACGGGTAACGTGGCACACATGGGTTATATGTTCAATTATTGCGAAGCCTTGACGAGCCTTGACTTGAGCAGCTTTGACACACACAACGTGTTCAGCATGGAAGGCATGTTCTATGAGTGCAACAGTTTGACCAGCCTTGACTTGAGCAGTTTTAATACTGAGAATGTGCGTAACTTCAAGGATATGTTTTTTGACTGCGTTGGTCTGAACAGTATGGACTTGCGTAATTTCGACACGCGCAATGCCGGGACTATGAATGGCATGTTCTTGGACTGCAGCGGATTGACGAGCCTTGACCTGAGTAGTTTCAACACGGCAAAAGTGGTGGACATGAGCGGCATGTTCGACTTCTGCCGCAACTTGGAGACAATCTATGTGGGTGACGAATGGAGCACGGACGCTGTGACCAATTCATCCGGCATGTTCAGTGACTGCTTGAGCATTGTGGGCGGCAAGGGCACAACCTACGACGCCAACCATGTGGATAAGGCCTATGCCCATGTGGACGGCGGTCCCAGTGATCCGGGCTACTTCAGTTCGCATGTGACGTTCCTGCGCGGCGACGTGAACGGTGACGGCAGCATCAACATCAGCGACGTGACGGACCTGATTGACTATCTGTTGACCAGCGATGCTTCGAGCATCAGCCTGAGTGGTGCCGACACCAACCAGGACGGCGTCATCAACATCAGCGACGTAACCGCCCTGATCGACCACCTGCTCACGGGAGCATGGTAATGCTCGCGTTGCTCGCAGCTTAGAGCTTAGAGTTTAGGGTTTAGAGAAGCATCCGCATTCACATGAGTGCGGATGCCTTCGTTAAAATAACAACGCTGATTACGCTAATTTTAACTGATTATCATTATACTAGCTTAGCATTAATTCGCGCAATCCGCGTTAAAATCAAAAACTCTCTAAGCCCTAACCCCTAAGCTCTAAGCCGCTCGCGCAGCGAGCATTAAAGTTCCCTAAACCCTAGACTCTAGAGCCTAGACCTCTAATGCTCTCTACGCGAGCATTAGAGTTTTTAAACACATTTTATTTGTTATTTACATTATTTTTATATATTTTTGCTGCAATCAATAGCTTTGCTTATTTTTATTATAATTCATATTACCTAATTGTTTAACTTTAAACCATTTAACCATCATGATGAGAAAACTACTTTTTGCTTTGGCGTTAGGCTTCTCGATGAGTGCAATGGGTCAGGTACTGCAAGTGACCTCGATCGAGCGGGTCAATCTGCCTGACAAAGCTGCAGTGGCAGCCATCAGCCCCCAGGGCGATTACCTGCTGCTGACCAGCGCCACCAACCAGGGCCTCACCAAGCTAGACCTGACGAGTGGCCAGACACAAGTGCTGAGCAATGCGCCCAGTGCAGGCCATAACGTGAAGATTTCGCCCGACGGCCAGACGGTCGTTTACCGCGAGAGCTCGTTCAATGACAAGCACCTGCGTCTGTCCACGCTCAAGAGTGTGAACCTGACTACGGGCGCCAGCCAGGTGCTGGTAAAGCCCACGCGCGACCTGCAGGGCTATGCTGTCGACGCCACGAGCGCCGGCGCCGTGAACAAGGGCAAATTCAGCAAGAAGGCCATCGGCGCTGCCAAGGCCCAGAACGTACCCGTGCTCTCGATCAACAAGGGCCAGCTGATGATTACCGTGAACGGCAAGACCCGCCAGCTGTCGCCCAACGGCACCCAGTTCAGCTACATGTGGGCATCGCTGTCGCCCGACGGCACCAAGGTGCTGTATTATCAGGCCGCCCATGGCGCCTACGTGTGCAACCTGGACGGCAGCAACGTGCGCAAGGTGGGCCAGATGCGTGCCCCGGTATGGTATGACGACAACACCGTTGTGGGCATGATGGACAAGGATGACGGCGAGTTCATCTACGCCTCGACCATCGTTGCCGCCACACTCGACGGCACTACCCAGGTGCTCACCGGCGACGACGTGATCGCCATGTATCCCCACGCCACCAGTGGCAAGATTGTATTCAGCACTCCTGCCGGAGAGGCTTATTTGATTAACGTAACCCAATGATGACCGCTATGAAAAAGATATTGTTACTTGCCGTAGCCGCCATCATGGCAGCAGGCATCATGCAGGCGAAAACCGCCGACGAACTGCGCATCTACCTGAATCCGGGCCACGGCAGCTGGGGCCCCAACGACCGCCCGATGGCGACAATCCCCTACCCCATGCTGGCCGAGACCGGACGTCCCGACACCAACGGCTTCTATGAGAGCAACACCAACTTGTGGAAATCGATTGAGACCTATCATGCCTTGATCAAGATGGGCGTGAAAGCCGAGAACATCACCCTGTCGAGGTGGTTCAACGGCCCGTTCCCATATGTTCAGGGAGCTCCCGATGCCGAAATCTATAACCGCCCCTTGTCAGAGATCTGCGAGGAGGTGGAAGTGGGCAACTACGACATGTTCCTGTCGCATCACTCCAACGCCCTGACCGACGGCACAGCGACCAACTATCCGCTGATACTGTACCGCGGCAATGACGGCGAGGGCGGCGACGGTGCCCCTGGCAGCCGTGCCATGGGTTTGACCTGCTGGCCCATCTTCTATACCAACGAGATTGACCCGATGACCAACTACAGCCCGTCGAGCCCCAACGTGCGCGGCGACATCAACTTCTATGGCAGTTCATCGACCCGCGTTGACCCCAACACGGGCATGTCCTACACCGGCTATCTGGGCGTGTTGAAGCATGGCGCCCCGGGCTTCCTGATTGAGGGCTATTTCCACACCTACCAGCCCGCTCGCCACCGTGCGCTCAACATCGACTACTGCCACCAGGAGGGTATCCGCATCGCCCGCGGTATCGGTGAGTACTTCGGCCTCACCCCCTACAACAAGGGCTACATTATGGGTACCGTGAAGGAGGTGCACACCCACCTTGTCCACAACCTGTACAACTACAGCGCGGGCACCATGGACCAGTGGGCTCCCATCAATGGCGCCGTGGTCATCCTGTACCAGAACGGCACCGAGGTAGCACGCTACACCACCGACGAGAACTACAACGGTGTGTTTGTGTTCGAGGACCTGGAGCCGGGAACCTATACCCTGGCTGTCGAGGCCGAGGGCTACAAGCCGCTGGGCGAATTCACCGCCCCCACGGTCGATAGCGAGTGGCAAGAGTGGATCGGCAAGGCTACAGGCGACATCGTTGTCGAGGCCAACAAGACCACCTATGAAGTGCCCATGCTCGAGGCTACCGACTATGTCATCCCCGAAGACCTCTACCAAAACTATCCCGAGCCCGAGCTGCCCGCCTATGTGATTGCCCCCGAGAAGCTCATCCTGACCCGCGACACGGGCACCGAGTTTGAGCTGGACGGCGCCATCAAGCGCATGATCGTGCGCGGCGACAGCACCATCGTGCTCACCAATGCCGAGGACGGAACGCCCCACCTGTACCTGATCAACAACGTTGACAAGGCCATTGTCAAGGAACTGAGCATCAACGGCATTGCCGAGGCCGAGCCCGAGAACGCCGGCTACTACAGCCGCCTGAACGACATCGCCTTTACGGCCGATGGCCAGCTCGTGGGCATCAACAGCGTTCAAACCCAGTTTGGCGAAGGCCAGGTGAATGAGGGCTATCAGCGCGGCACGCTGCGCCTGTTCAAGTGGGCCGACTTTGACAGTGATCCCATCGAGTGGGTAACCACCCTGAGCTCAGCCAACTTCTACTACTACCGTGCCCAGTCGCTGGCCATCGACGGCGCTGCCGACGAGTGCACCGTGACCATCATCGGCACCAACGACGCTGCATCCAGCGCCGGCGGCATGAGGTTCCTGAAACTGGCTATCGTGAACAACGCGATTACCAGCACCGTCTATACCGAGAAGACCATCAGCGCACAGAGCAACTTCACCAAGTCGAAGGTTGGTGTGCCGCAGATCAACATCTCGCCGCGCAACGATGACCAGGTCATGCTCGACGGCGAGAACACGCTGATGATGGAAGTGGCTACAGCCAAGGCCAACGGCAACGACAGCGAGGTTGTTGCCCGCTTCGAGAGCGACGATGACGACGCAGCCGCCGTGGGTGCCTCGTTCTTCAAGTATGCTCAGCACCAGTTCATGGTAACGCCCTATATGGACCAGGAAGCCGTTGCCGGCATCAAGCTCTATGACATCACGGCCGGCCTTGACCAGGCAGCCCTGGTGGCCACGACCAACACCGACCTTGATCCGCTGGCCTGCGGATTCATGTCGACCGGTGCCGCTGTCAAGGGTCAGGACATCTACCTGTACCTGATGCAGGACAACAAGATGACCAAGTGGCAGACCGACGTCGCCTCACAGCCCGGCGTGCCCGGCATCTACGCCTATGGCTTGACCACCGCCGACAACGAGGACAGCTACACGTTCACCTTCAATGCCAATGACGATGCCCAGGCCGCCTTCATCAACTTCTATGACGAGGAGGGCAACCTGGTGGGCACCATCGAGGTTCCCGGCGTTGTCAAGGGCGAAAACAGCATCGAAATCAAGTTTGAGGACCTGCCCGGCGATCCTGGCGACACTATGTCGTGGGCAGTCACTGTCGAGGGTGAGAGCATCACCACCATCCAGCGCATCAACCCGCTCGTCGAGAACTACAGCGGCCAGCTGTTTGTTGCTGTCGACAAGTCGCCCACCAGCCCCAAGATGGGTACCATCTATGCCGGTAACCGTGCCGGTAGCGGCAGCGCCAGCAACGGCGTTTACGTGTGCGACGCCATGGGCCAGCGCGTGAGCGGTGACCTGTATCGCGGCGGCCACAGCTGGAGCAGCAACTACCGCATGGGCATCGACGAGCAAGGCAAGCTCTACGTGCCCGATTGGGGTGATGGCACCTCGGGCGTTTATATCGCCGATCCCAACGACATCGCCGGCACCTGGACCGAGTTCTTCATCGGTACCCGCAACGGCGACGGCCTGATCACCAACGACGGCCAGAGAGTCGGTTCCTCGACACCTGGCGTAGCCATTGGTGGCAGCGGTGCCGACACCAAGCTGTATGTATATCTCGAGGACTTCGGCAACGGTGTGGGTGTTTACAACATCGGCCAGGAAGACGGCACCATTGTTGACACCTGGTCAACCGCTCCCAACCAGTACTTCGACATCGGCGCATGGCAGCTCAACACCAACGGTAACGTGGTTGCCGATGCCGGTGGCCGCGGCGTTTGGGTATCGCAGTACCGCAGTGCCGGCAACAATGCAGCAGGCGTTCCCTCGCTCATGTTTGTCGACAATGACGGCAATGTGACCTTCAACTCGGGTCGCTCGCCATATGCCGAGATACTCAACGGTAGCGACCGTGCAGGCTTTGCCGTGAACGATGCTGCCGACATGCTCGTCATCAACGACGGCAGCGGCATCCTGCAGTTCTACGACCTGACGTGGGACGGCACCACACCCGCCATCGCGCCCAAGTATTCCTACACGGCCGATGCCCGCAACAGTGCCGGTTCCATCTTCCAGATGGCATTTGACTATGCAGGCAACCTGGTTTGCGCCGGTGGCAACATCGGCATGTACTCGCTGCCCACTACCGAGAATGTACACACCACTCCCGCTTGCGGTAAATACAAGTTCATCTCGATTCCCACTGCAGTCAACGAGACCAGCGTGGCCAAGACCGTGGTGAGCGAGCGCTACTACGACGTGCGCGGTATTGAGTACAGCCAGCCCGTGAAGGGTGTGAACATCATTGTGCGCACCTATAGCGACGGCTCAACCCAAAGCGTGAAAGTCATCAAGTAATCCTAATAGGGCGACGGTAATAGCCGTTCGCTTCATCAATCAGGCGGCTCGATTCCTTGTCGGGCCGCCTGTTGTGTTATTTTTCTATAAATGACCCGCCATTATTCGTGCCCATTCGGCTGTTTTTTGTACCTTTGGCACCCGATTTGCGTTTCTACAATCATTTGATTATCTAATGAAGGAATATGATTGATCTTTTAGACAATATAGATGCCGAGATGAACGATGGCAGCACCCGCGTCGTTCCCATCATCACTGAGATTCACGAAGTGAACGACGGCACTGACATTCAGGATAATAAGGCCAGCGACATCGGCATTTTGCCCTTGCGCAACATGGTGTTGTTTCCCATGATGACGATGCCGGTGTCGGTGGGTCGCGACAAGTCGATGCGCCTCATCAAGGAGGCCGAGGAGAGCCACAGCAGTATCGCTGTGTTCTGCCAATATGACAGCCATGTCGAGGACCCCGTCGAGAAGGACCTGTACCGCCACGGCACCATCGCCTCGATCATCAAGGTGCTGGAATTGCCCGACGGCTCGACCAACGTCATCCTGCAGGGCCGCTCGGCCTGCCAGCTCGAGAAAGTGGCACAGACGTCGCCCTACATGCGCGGCTCGGTCACATTGATCGACGACAGGCTGCCGCTGGCCGGCGACAAGGAGTTTGAGATGCTCATGCAGTCGATTGCCGAGGTCACCCTGCGCATGCTGCGCAATATGGGTCAGAACGGCCGTGACCTGGCTTTTGCCATGAAGAACATCGACAATCCCATCTATCTGATGAACTTCCTGGCCACCAACATCGCCTTTGAGTCCGACCAGAAGCAACACCTGCTCGAGGAACGCGACGTGAAAAAGCGGGCCTACCTGCTCTATGCCATGCTGGCCCGTGAGGAGCAGCTGGTCGAAATCAAGGCCAACATCCAGTCACGCACCCGCGAGGACCTGTCGCAACAGCAACGCGAGCACTTCCTGCAGCAGCAGATACGCACCATCCAGGAGGAACTGGGTACCGATATCGACGACATCGATGAGCTGCAACAGCGCGGCGCCAAAATGAAATGGAGCGACGAGGTGCAGAAACAGTTCGACAAGGAACTGCGCAAACTCGAGCGCCTGAACCCCCAGTCGCCCGACTACTCGGTTCAGTACGCCTATCTCGACAATATGCTCAACTTGCCCTGGGACACCTATTCCGAGGACAGTTTCGACCTCAAGAAGGTCGAGGAGAAGCTCAATGCCGACCACTACGGCCTGGAAAAGGTCAAGGACCGCATCCTGGAGCACTTGTCGGTATTGAAGCTGCGTGGCGACCTCAAGGCGCCCATCCTGTGCCTGTATGGCCCTCCCGGTGTGGGTAAGACCTCGCTGGGCAAGTCGATTGCCGACGCGCTGCACCGCGAGTATGCCCGCATCTCGCTGGGCGGCCTGCACGACGAGGCCGAAATCCGCGGTCACCGACGCACCTACATCGGCGCCATGCCGGGACGCATCATCGCTGCCCTGGCCAAGTGTGGCACGGGCAACCCGGTCATCGTCCTTGACGAAATCGACAAGGTGGGTCAGGACTTCAAGGGCGACCCGTCGTCGGCCTTGCTCGAGGTGCTCGATCCCGAGCAGAACGGCCATTTCCACGACAACTATCTGGACGTGGACTACGACCTGTCCAAGATCCTCTTTATTGCCACGGCCAACAGCCTGGCTACCGTGAGCCGTCCCCTGCTCGACCGCATGGAGGTCATCGAGATCAACGGCTATATCCCCGAGGAGAAACTGGAAATTGCCAAGCGTCACCTCGTTCCCAAGCAGTTGCAGGAGAACGGATTCAAGAAGAACGAAATCAAATTCGGCAAGCAGGTGCTGCTCAAGATCATCGAGGACTATACCCGCGAGTCGGGCGTGCGCCAGCTGGAGAAGAAAATCGCTACCGTGCTACGCCGTGTGGCACGCCACAAGGCCAGCGGCGACCCCTATCCCACGAGCATCAAGGTCGATGACCTGAAGACCTATCTGGGATCTCCCGACTACAGCCGCGACAAGTATGAGGGCAACGAGTTTGCCGGTGTCGTGACGGGACTGGCATGGACAGCAGTGGGCGGCGAGATACTGTTTGTCGAGTCCTCGCTGGCACACGGCAAGGGCGAGAAACTCACCTTGACAGGCAACCTGGGCGACGTGATGAAGGAGTCGGCAGTGATTGCGCTGCAATACCTGCGCTCACACTGCTCGATTATAGGCATCGACCCCGAGCTGTTCGACAAATACAACGTGCACATCCATGTGCCCGAGGGTGCTATTCCCAAGGACGGCCCGTCGGCTGGTGTGACGATGGTCACCTCGCTGGCCTCGTCGTTCACCCAGCGCAAGGTGAAAGACCACCTGGCCATGACTGGCGAAATCACCCTGCGCGGCAAGGTGCTGCCCGTGGGCGGCATCAAGGAGAAAATCCTCGCCGCCAAGCGTGCCGGCATCAAGGACATCATCCTGTGCCAGGCCAACCGCAAGGACATTGAGGAAATCAACGAAATGTACCTGCATGGCCTGACGTTCCACTATGTGAACACCATCAAGGAGGTGCTGGACATCGCACTCCTGCCCGAGAAGGTGAAAGACGCCATCGAGCTCTAACCACGCTCACGGGTTTCGTTTACTTGTAGCAATTAACCTGAAAAATCCCCTGCCTGCATCACTGCTGACAGGGGATTAACCAAATAAATCTAAATGTTATGAAAAATCTAACCTCTTCGTTTCTTTTCTTGACGGATTACATCATGCCGCCCATGCCGCCACCCATGCCGGGACCTCCAGCGGGCATTGCGGGCTCGGGCTCGCGCTTCTCGGCGATGACGCACTCGGTGGTGAGGAACATGCCGGCGATGCTGGCAGCGTTCTCCAGGGCGATGCGGGCAACCTTGGCAGGATCGATGACACCGGTCTCGAACAGGTTCTCATACTGCTCGGTGCGGGCATTGTAACCGAAGTCACCATTGCCTTCCTTAACGCGGTTCACAACCACTGCACCCTCCAGGCCTGCATTGGCCACGATCTGGCGCAGGGGCTCTTCGATAGCGCGCTGGATGATGTGGATACCAGTGGTCTCGTCGTCGTTGTCACCCTTCATGCCCTCGAGGGCCTTGAGGCAACGGATGTAGGCGGTACCGCCACCGGGCACGATACCCTCGGCAACGGCTGCGCGGGTAGCGCTGAGGGCGTCATCGACGCGGTCCTTCTTCTCCTTCATCTCAACCTCGCTGGGAGCACCGATGTAGAGCACTGCTACACCACCCGACATCTTGGCGAGACGCTCCTGGAGCTTCTCCTTGTCATAGGTGGACTTGGTATTCTCGATCTGCACGCGAATCTGGGCGATGCGGTCGGCAATCTGGTCCTTGTTGCCGGCGCCGTTGACGATGGTGGTGTTCTCCTTGTCGACGGTGACCTTCTCGGCAGTACCCAGCATCTCGAGGGTGGCCTTCTCAAGCGTCAGGCCGGTTTCTTCGCTGATGACGGTGCCACCGGTGAGGATGGCGATGTCCTGCAGCATCTCTTTGCGACGGTCGCCAAAGCCGGGAGCCTTCACGGCACACACCTCGAGCGAGCCACGCAGGCGGTTCACTACGAGCGATGCCAGAGCCTCGCCGTCAACGTCCTCGGCAATGATGAGCATGGGACGGTGAGCCTGAACGGCACCCTGCAGCAAGGGCAGCAGGTCCTTGAGGCCCGAAATCTTCTTGTCAAAAATCAGGATAAAGGGACGCTCCATCTCGCATGCCATTTTGTCGGCATTGGTGACAAAGTAGGGCGAGATGTAACCGCGGTCAAACTGCATACCCTCAACAACGTCGCAGTAGGTTTCGCTTGTCTTTGATTCCTCAATGGTAATAACGCCGTCGCTTGTTACCTTATCCATAGCCTCCGCAATAAGAGAACCGATATATTCGTCGGCAGCGGAAACCGTAGCGACTCTTGCGATATCGTCAGAGGACTCAACGCCCTTTGAGTTCGCCTTTACAGCCTCAACGGTAGCGTCAACAGCCTTCTGAATGCCCTTTTTTACTACCATCGGATTTGCGCCTGCGGCAACATTCTTCATGCCCTCGCGTACAAGCGCCTGAGCAAGAAGAGTAGCGGTTGTCGTACCGTCGCCCGCGACATCGTTTGTCTTTGTCGCAACTTCCTTTACGAGCTGAGCGCCCATATTTTCAAACGCGTCCTCAAGCTCGATTTCCTTTGCAATTGTAACGCCGTCGTTTGTAATAAGCGGAGCGCCGTATTTTTTGTCAAGAACTACGTTTCTGCCCTTAGGGCCGAGAGTAATCTTAACGGTATTGGTAAGCTTATCAATACCCGCCTGAAGAGCCTTTCTTGCATCTTCGCCGTAAATAATCTGTTTTGCCATAATTGTCACTCCTTATTCAACAATACCTAAAATATCGGACTGGCGGACTATAGTATATGTGTCGTCACCGAGCTTAACCTCAGTGCCGGAATATTTGCCCGTGATTACCTTCTGACCTACGGTTACGTACATAGTAACCTCTTTGCCCTCTAAGACACCGCCGGGACCTACTGCAACAACCTCGGAAAACTGGGGCTTCTCCTGAGCGGAAGAAGCAAGAATAATACCGCTTGCCGTGGTTTCCTCAGCCTCAACGGGTTTTAATACAACCCTGTCTGCCAACGGTTTGATTGTCATAATAATTCCTCCTATGTGAAATAATAATTGATTAATTTTAGCACTCTAATATCTTGAGTGCTAATTATTATTGTAGCCACTTTTTTCAAAAAATCAAGACCTTTTTTCAAATTTAACAAATTATTCATATCTTTTTTGCCGTTTTCAAAATACGACATAATATTTCGCGCGTATGTTCTAATATATTTATGAAAAGGAGTGAGAAAATATGCCTGCAAAAGTAGTCTGCGACGGCGAATACGTCACCGCCTATCTCTCGGGCGAAATCGACCATCACAACGCGGGAGCCGTAAGGGCGATTATCGACACCTACATTATGAAAGCCAAGCCGAAAAAACTGACTATCGACTTCGGCTCGGTCAGCTTTATGGACAGCTCGGGCGTCGGACTCGTTATGGGAAGATTCAAAAACATTTCCGACTACGGCGGAAAAATGGAGATAACGGGACTGTCCCCTCACGCGTACAAGGTGATGACTATGTCGGGAATTGAAAAAATTGCCGTAATTCACAGAAAAAGAGAGGAAAAGAAAAATGAAAAAGCCGATTAACGAATTCAAAATTCAGTTTCAGAGCAAATCCGCAAACGAAGGCTTCGCGAGAACAACGGTTTCAGCCTTTGTCAGTCAGCTCGACCCGACCGTCGAAGAGATAAACGACATTAAAACCGCAGTCAGCGAAGCGGTGACGAACTGCATTGTTCACGCCTATCCCGATACCGTCGGGAAAATATGCATAACAGTATTCTTATATGACGACGGAAACGTGAAGATAAAGGTGCGTGACACGGGCAAGGGAATCGAGGACGTAAAAAAAGCCCGCGAGCCCTTATACACCACGGGTGGTGAGGACAGGTCGGGCCTTGGCTTTTCGGTTATGGAATCGTTTACCGACAAAATGTACGTGCGTTCGCTGCCCGGCAAAGGGACAACGGTAACGCTTATAAAGAGCATTGAGGGCAAGCCGCGTGACAACCGATGAATTAGTCGAAAACAACCTGAAGCTCGTTCACTCCCTTGCAAACCGTTTCAGAAACAGAGGGATTGAATACGACGACCTTTATTCGGCGGGCTGTCTCGGTCTTATGAAGGCGGCAAAGGGCTTCGACGAAAAAAGAGGCTTCGCCTTTTCCACCTATGCGGTCCCCGTAATTTTAGGCGAAATAAAAAGGCTGTTCCGCGACGGCGGAGCGGTCAGGGTCAGCCGTTCTTTAAAGGAAAAGTCGGCAAAGCTTATGCGGCTTAACGAGGAAATGGCAAAAAAACTCAACAGAGAGCCGACCGTCAGCGAGCTCGCCGAGGAATCGGGGCTCGAAACCGTTGAAATATCCGAGCTGCTCTGTGTTGCGATGCCTCCCGTTTCACTGACGTCAGACAGTGAAAACGAGGAGAAGCAATTCGACGTTCCCGTAGAGAGCGCGGAAAATGAAATCACCGACAGAATCGCTCTTAACGAGGTTCTTTCAACTCTTGACGAA
>JAEEGL013970678.1_pt1 | contig 13901 bp, 10 predicted proteins | sample 9134231 | NCBI WGS metagenome assembly JAEEGL01 (sample SAMN16246548, study PRJNA631951) | gut metagenome | biome: gut microbiome; feature: rumen; material: fiber-attached | host: Bos | place: Iran: Karaj | collected 2018-10
ACTTTGGCTTGTCCTTCAGCGTCTTGAGGCCGGTATTGTCCAGTTCACGCGGTATGAGGTGCCGCTTGGCAATCTCGATCTTCTCCTCCGTAATATAACCGCTCACCTCGATAATCTCCATGCGGTCGAGCAGCGGGCGGGGAATGGTTGAGAGGGTGGTAGCGGTGGCAATGAAGAGCACCTTCGACAAGTCGTAGTCCACATCAAGATAGTTGTCGTGGAAGGCATTGTTCTGCTCAGGGTCAAGCACTTCGAGCAGAGCCGAGGCCGGGTCGCCATTGACGGTAGCCTGTGTCACCTTGTCAATCTCGTCAAGTATGAAGACCGGATTGCTGGAGCCCGCCTTCTGTATATTCTTGAGGATACGGCCAGGCATGGCACCTATATAGGTGCGCCTGTGGCCGCGTATCTCAGCCTCATCGTGCAGGCCGCCGAGCGACATACGCACATATTTGCGCTTCATGGCTTCGGCTATCGACTTGCCCAGCGAGGTCTTGCCCACACCGGGAGGGCCGTAGAGACAGAGGATAGGACTCTTCAGGTCGCCACGCAGCGACAGCACAGCCATATATTCCAGTATGCGCTCCTTCACCTTCTCCATACCGTAGTGGTCGTGGTCCAGTATGCGCTGGGCACGCTGAAGGTTCAGGTCGTCCTTGGTGTACTCGCCCCAGGGCAGCGAGACGAAAGCCTGCAGATAGTTCAACTGAAGGTTGTAGTCGGGACTCTGCGTCTGCAGGTTATCCAGTTTCTCCACCTCCTTGCGGAAACTGCGCTCCACCTCTTCCGTCCATTTCTTGTTGCGGGCCTTGCGCATTAGTTCGGCTCTCTCGGGCGACTGCTCATTGCCCATCTCGGCCTGCAGGTTCTTAATTTGCTGCTGCAGGAAGTAGTTCTTCTGCTGCTCGTCAATATCCTCGCGGGTCTTGTTGCGTATCTCGGTCTTAAGTTTCTGGAGGTTGATCTCGCGGTTGAGGGCTTTCATGGCGCCAAAGAGTCGCTCCTTGACGGTTTCCACGCTCAGTAGTTTTATCTTCTCCTGGATGGTAAAGGGCATATTGGCGCAAACGAAACTCAGCATCATCTCGTCGCTGTTGATGTTGCGGATGGCAAACAGAGCCTCGTCAGGCAGTTCGTCTACCATCTGGATATAATGCTCGGTCATCTTGCGCAGGTCTTCTACGGCTGTACGCCATTCCTTGTCGTGCTTGTCGGGATGAAGGTCGGGCATCGTTTCCACCTCGCCTTCCAGATAGGGCATCAGCCGCGTGAGCCGCTTCAGGCGGAAACGCCCCATTGCCTGCACAATCACGGTGCTTGAACCGCCGGGCAGGCTGAACTGCTTCACCACCTTTGCGGCAACACCTATATCATAGAGGTCGCCGTCGACGGGCATTTCGATATCCGGGTCTCGCTGACACACGATTCCTATTAGCGCTCCCGACTTCTCGGCCTGGCGCACCAGTTTCATGCTCGACTCGCGGCCGAGCAGTATAGGCCAGACAACGCCCGGGAACAATACAATGTTTCTGACAGGAAGGATAGACATGGAAGGGGGCATCTCGCCATCGATAAAATCCTTAAATTCACCCTCCACGTCGGCTATCATTGACATAGCCTTATTGTTATACTGATCACTCATTTTTACTGTAAACTGCATATTTGGGTTGCAAAGTTACACATTTTTCTTGTAATTAGAGTAATTGATGGTTGATAATTAACAAAAAATGTATAACTTTGTAGGCGAAATATGGCAAACGACTATTTTAGATTCAAACAATTTATCATTTATCAGGGACAATGTGCGATGAAAGTGGGCACCGACGGCACGCTGCTCGGTGCTTGGGCGCAAGGGGGTAAAAATATTCTTGACATCGGCACAGGTTCTGGTCTTATAGCATTGATGATGGCTCAGCGATTTCCCGAAGCGCGGGTCACAGGCATTGATATTGACGCGATGGCTGTTAAACAGGCGAGGGAAAACGTCTGCCGTTCGCCTTTTTCCGAAAGGGTAGTAATTGTTGAGGCTGATGTTACCCATTATCTGGATAGCGAAACAGATGCCATGCATCGTCAGGGTCTATACGACTGCATTGTTTCCAATCCGCCTTTCTTCGAACATGCGCTTGGATGCCCCGATGCCCAGCGCCATTTGGCCAGACATACAGACAGCCTGACCTATCGTAGCCTGTTTATGGCTGCCAGGCGACTGCTCACCGCGCAGGGCGTGTTTTCCTTGATTGTGCCTTTCGACTATATACAAAAATGCACTGAGGAAGCCTCGTTGACAGGTTTCTTCCTCAGCAGACAATGTGCAGTAAAGACGAATAGCCGTAAACCGCCCCGTCGCTATCTCATGGCATTTTCCCTACATTCCCCAGTGGCGGTAGAGAGGGGCACTGGCATTCTGGAGGAACCTCCTGGCTGCCGCTCCGACTGGTATCGCCGTATGACTGAGGAATTCTATCTGTATTAGTCTATGTGATATAGCACAACCACCAAGATGGCCATGATGGCAGCAATGGCGCATAGCACACGGAAAGACCATTTCTTGATGGTTTTTTTGCGTTTGATAGACAACAAACTTTCGCGCTTAAAGCGTGATGCATCGTCTTCATGGTGATGATGATGGTGGTGGTGATGATGATGTTGCTGTTCTTCTGACATTTCTTATTAGTATTTTATGAGTTTTACATTAGAGTTAAGACCACTGGCAACAGGTTCCCACTGGTCATATAGTGTTTTCTTGTAATTGATGTCCACGACATTTATTTCCTCCATCTTGCGCCACTGAACGCCGCGGCGGTCCAGGTCGGCAATGCGGTTGGCGGGCAGGTTGGTCACTTCAATGCGCAGTTCATTGTCACCAGCCTTTAGTGTATGCTTGGTGTCGAGGATGAAGGGAACCGACCATGCACAACCGATGAATTGGCCGTTGATATAGACACGGGCGCTCTCGCGTACGTCGCCGAGGTCGATGAGCCAGTTGTCTGCTGCTTCTTTTGGGGAGAGCTTGACATGAGTGGTATAAACGCCTGTGCCCATGGTCACCTTTGTTTGTTCGTCGAGTGTCTCCCAAGTTTGGATTTTGTCGAGTTGGTAGGTCTTGTCTACCTTTGGAGCTTCCTCGGTGAAAGAGAGCGTCCACGGACCGTCAATCGCCTTGTGTATTTCATGTTCCACAAAGCCGTCGGTTGCGGTTTCACATATAGAGTAGGGGGCTGTTATCCGATAAGGTAAGTCTGTAGGTACTGCATCGTCGAAAGTCTGCAATATCATGGACTCACCGCTGCGCAGTTCTATCTGTATTTTCCCGTCTTTGAATTTAGCACGGGTTATCTCTCCATTTAGGGGATTGAACCATAACGCATCCTTGAATGGAACGGCAAGTTGCTGATAAATGACTCCTGTATAGATGTCTTGCGATGTCAGGTTGGCAATGAAGTAATGGTAGCCGTTGGCGTTCTTGCGGCGAATGGCTTTCAGGCCAAGCTGAGTCTTCATCAGCTCGGGCTTGGCGGCCTTGGCCATTGCGGCTTCATCGATACCGTACATGATGTGGGCACCCTGAGCTTTCAGTTGGTCGATGTGCTGAAGGACGGCCTGCGGGAGGTCGGCACGCTGGGAAGCGTGCCCTACTACGATGAGACCTTTGTAGCGGGTGCCAGCAGCGGTTTGTAGCATACCGTCTTTGTAAGTGGTACCCATCAGCAAGCGCTCAGAGATATAGTCGCAGTCGTAGCCGGCCTTGTCAATCTCAAGGATGGCGTCGCGGAACTCAGGCATCAGCTTGCCCATGGCGTGTATGCTGAACTGCATGAGCAGCTTGCCGTTGGGCTTTTTCCAGGCATCGCGAATGGGCAGGAGCACGAGGAAGTCGTTGTCGGGCTGTCCCCACTGAAGGAAACTCTGGCAACGCTCGACATACTGCATGAAGTAGGGCGCATCGCGCCAGATGCTGTTCGTAGGACTCATGTCGATAGAGGCGTAGAACTTCCAACCGGGCCACTCGTCGTCCTTGGGCGAGTAGCAGGTGCCGTGGAAGAAGATGTGGTTCACACCGGCACAGAACATCAAGTCGAGGTCGGGCTTCAGCTGTGAAAGGCTCGTGCGGAAGTGCTCGGTCAGCCAAGTGAAGGTCTCGCTGCTAGTATAAGGTTTACCGCAGACATGAGCCGCCGACGGGGCATACTTGAACATGGAGTAGTCGGAGTCGTTCTTGCGCGTCTTACCGGGGTCGGTGCGCAGTCCCTTGATGCCAAGGTCGGAGAGACCGAAGCCCTCAATCTCTGGGATGTCCACAGCGGCATAGCAATCAATGAGGTTGGCTGGCGAACCATGTGCCTGGTTCCTTGTTATTGCTCCGTGGCTATGTGCCCATGCCGTCCACTGCTGAGTGAAGTTCTCCAGGAGTAGGTCGCCGAGGGTCTCGCGATAATCGCTGAGGACTTGAGAATTGAGGTTTGAGTTTTGAGATTTAGAGTCACCTGTTATGCTTGCTAGCAATTCAGGCAAATGTTCCTCCAGTTTATATCCGCGACGCTTCTCAAACTCCTGAAGTAAGGAGGGTGTCCATGTGGCGGCCTCCACCTCATACGAGTCGTTGAAGAAAGTGTGGGGATAAGGAGTCTTGGTGCGCTCGAAAGCCTGCTCAATGTGACGAAGGTAGTTAGCCACAGCCTTGCGGTCGAAGTGGTCGATGACAAGACCCTCGCCGCCTGGGGCAGCACGCTTCACCTTCATTACACCATATTTAATATATAGGGCGATGACCTTACTGGTTTGAGATTTGAGATTTGAGATTTGAGATTTATCTATATACCATTTACAATCCTTGGCGTTATCCGTCACGTCGATGGCCTTTCCGTCGGCGGTGTATAGCATCACCTTATGAAGGGCTGCATTCTTGGCATCCTTCTCAGATAGGGAGAGGTCGATGACGCTGGTGTCTGTATTATCGGGCTGGAGTCCTTTGCTTCCATTGACGGTGGTCCAAACTCCATCGCTGTCAATGGTCTTTTCCACGAAGATAGCGCGGCAAGCACTCTCTTCCATCGGCACCCAAGGACCTCCGAAGGGCCAGCCTGTGCCCGTAGCCATATCCAGCTCTATGCTGTTCTGCTGGCACTGGTCCTGGGTATAGCGCAGCATCTCCATCCACTTGTCGGAGAGGTAGGGGATATTGTTTTTCTCGTTGCCCTGTACGCCATAAATCGGTGTTATCTCCACGGCTCCGATGCCGTGCTTGGCATACTCGCCGAGATTCCACTGAAGGTTTTCCTTATCCACAGCTGAACCGAGCCACCACCAGCGTGCACCAGGTTTCGCCTCCGTCGTCGGAGTTGGCCACGACTGCGCCATCGCAGTCATGCTCAGTGCTATCAGTGCTATGATGGAAAGGAGTCTCTTCATTATTGCCCTTTTAAATTCTTTAACCTGCGTGTCAAGATTTCTTCGCATATCCCAAATGGTTACAATATGTACTGTGTCATCTGGCTTGTCGTAATAGTATATTAGTTTGAATCTCTGCATTACTGTACACCCTCTGTACATTACAGGATAGCCATTCAGTTCGCGGACAGGTGTATAAGAAGTCGGGAACTTAGAAAGACTTTCTTCATGGTGTTCAATTTGAGATAACCATTTCCTTACAGTCTTTTCTCCGAATTCCTCCCTTGCATACTCAAGGTGTTCTCTCAGTTTGAGTTCAGCTTCTTCTCTCCACTTGACTATAGCCATGGTAAATCATGTTTCAGTTTAGCCCAAAACTCTTCGTGCGTAAGCCATTTGGATGAGTCGTTGCGTTCTTCCCAAGCTTTTTCTACATCAGCTTTCAGTTCCTCCACAGTTCTCGGATACCCAAAGTCCACCTCGTATGGAATTTCCGGCTCTTCCCAGTTCTCCCATTCATCTGTGGCAACTGCTGTAGCCGTTCCCGGCTCGCAGCACATATCTATATTATAATCTTGCTCCATATAATAGCCGTTATTTTAGTTCCCGTCAGGTTTCACGTTCTCCACAATGCGCGAGGGTGCCCACTGGAACGTGTGCCAGTCGTCGGGCTGTGCTGGGTCGAAGTCCTGCCAGTCGGGGCGTAGGTACTGCACGATGGGGAGATTCAACTGCTTCATGCCCATGACCACGCACTTGGCCACCTCATAGGCTCCGTAGGGGTTGAAATGGGTGTTGTCTTCCAACTTCCTGCCATACACCTCCTCTGGATAGTGTACTAATGCCCGCTTGGAGTCCTCGAAGCCAAGCGTCTCGAAAAACGTCTTTGTCATAGCGTTGAGGTCGATAAGTGGTACATTTTCCTTCTCGGCCACCATCTTCATCGCGGCAGGGAAATCGCCGTGGGTGTTGCGCAGCGTGCGCTTGTCGTCGTTGAAGGCTCGGCGCTGAGTAGGTGTGAGAAACACAATCTCGGCCTCCTTTGCCCTTACTTTGTCAATGAATATTTTCAGTTGGTACTGGTAGTGATACCATGCGCCGTCGCCTGCTTTCTTCTCTTTCTCGTCGTTATGCCCGAACTCCACAAGCACGTAGTCGCCTTTCCTCAGCGTGGCGAGTATCTTGTTGAGGCGGTTTGAGTCAATAAATGTGCGTGCCGTAAGTCCGCTTTCTGCGTGATTGCTGACTGCCACTTCCGGCCCAAACCATCGCGTTATCATCTGCCCCCACGATGCCCAGGGCTCATAGTTCTGGTCAACCACGGTACTGTTGCCGCAGAGGTAGATGGTAGGCACGTCGGTCTTCTCGATATGTATGCTCTTCACGGCAGGCTTCTGGCCGTTGAACTCCAGCGTGAGGCGGTCGTCCCAGGCGAGATAACTCTTCTCGCGGTCTTTTATCTTGACGCGGCTGGTCTCGTCAATTTGTGGCGAACGTTTGTTTACCACGAACTCCACCGTGTGTGTGTCGCTGGCTTTCTTGGTCGTGATGTTTTCCATCATGAGCCGTCGGCCTTCGGCCCGCACCGTCGTGCAGGAATTCTTCTTCCCGCCCAGCACTATCCTGACCAGATAGTTGCCGTCGGGCACCTTGACAGAGAAATAGAAGGGCTCCGTGTCCGTCTTCTTTGAATTCCTGTCGGGTGCTGACAATACGTCATAACCACACCCCTGCGCATCGCTATAGGCAGGTTGTGGCTTCGTCAGGTCGAAGTCAAATGTCTGTGCCATCAGCATCGCGGGTAGTAGGGCGAGCGTCAATATCAAGTTTTTTTTCTTCATTGCCGTTTAGCAGATTTCCCCTTTCCTGTTGTTTTCATTCTTGGTGCAAAGGTACGAATTATTTTTTGAACAACAAAATATCCCCCCAAAAAAACGTAATTTTTCCGACTTTCAGGGTCTTTTTGTGGTTGATGCATCCTCTGCACTACGTCATCGCTTTTCTGTCTACCATATAATTGCACCTCACTTTTTTGGTCAGTTCGCATAAAATGATTAACTTTGCAGCCGAAATTGAGAAACAATGAAAGAAATAATAGTTAAAGATGCGGCACTTAGCAAAGCCGCAATGGAGGGGATGGATGCTTTCTTGCAGGTGTTTATCGATGCGCTGCGCGAGGCGGTAGGCGGTGAGCCGACGGCCGAGACGATGGAGCAATTGAATGCCGACCAGATGACGCTGCTGTGCTGGGACACGCTGCATCAGGAGGTGATGGATGGCGGCTTTGTCCAGTTGATACATAATGGCTATGGGCCGTTTATCTTCAAGAATCCCTTTGCCAAGGCCCTGAACAAGATGTGGCATATCCGCGACCTGTCGAAGATGCTCTATGAGGTACACACCTTGTGGCTGGAAAACCGCGAGGCTCTGGAGGCCGACTGCACCGACGAAGAGTTTATGGCACTTTTTGAGCAGTACCCGCAGTTTGACGACTACGACGATATGTTTATAGAAAACGAAGAGCGCTGGACGGAGCAGATAGCGCACTATGTAGACGAGAACATTGAGCGCTTTGCGAAGGTTGAAAATTGAAGGTTGAAAATTGAAGGTTGAAGGTTGAAAATTGAAGATTGAGAATTATAGATGAACAAGCAGCAAGAGGAACTCCGCAAAAAGAGTCCGATACAGATAAAGAACCGCAAGGCGTCATTCGAGTATTTCTTCATCGAAGAGTTTACCGCCGGCATCGTGCTCACTGGCACGGAAATCAAGTCTATCAGGGCAGGCAAGGCCTCGCTCGTTGACACCTATTGCGTCATTATCCGTGGCGAGTTATGGGTCAAGGGCATGTCTATAAGTCCCTATTTCTATGGCTCCTACAACAACCATGAGCAGAAGCGCGACCGCAAACTGCTGCTCACGCGCCGCGAGATCAACCGCTTGGAGAGTGCCACGAAGCAGACGGGCTATACCATCGTGCCTACGCTGGTATGGATTGACGAGAACGGGCGCGCCAAGGTGGATCTCGCCCTGTGTAAGGGCAAAAAAGCCTTCGACAAGCGACAGACGCTGAAGGAGAAGGAAGACCGAAGGGAAATGGACCGGGCCATGAAGATTTACAAATGATACACAACGAAATTACTAAACACATCCTGATACTCGACGGTGCTATGGGCACCGTCATTCAGGAGTATGGACTTAATGAACAGGACTTCCGCAAAGGATGGTTTGAGGATAAGCCGGGAGTGCTGAAAGGCAATAATGACGTGCTGAACCTGACACGTCCGGATGTTGTCTCGGATATTCACAGGAGATACCTCCAGGCGGGGGCAGACATTATCACAACCAATACATTCAATGCGCAGCGTATCTCGCAGAGTGACTACGGGTTACAACGTTCAGTTAAGGAAATGAATATGGCTGGCGCAAGGCTGGCCCGACAGTGTGCCGACGAGTTTTCCTCGCCGGAAAAACCGCGCTTCGTGGCAGGCTCGGTAGGCCCCACCAACAAAACCTGCTCTATGTCGCCCGATGTCAGCGACCCTGCCCGTCGCGAACTGACCTACGACGAACTTTTTGAGGCATACAGCGAACAGATGGAGGCGCTGTTAGAGGGTGGGGTAGATGCTATCCTGATTGAGACCATCTTCGATTCACTCAATGCCAAGGCGGCCATCGATGCGGCCGTTAGCACCCGTGTAAAACGATGTCAGGCTGGAACATGCGCCAACCGTGACATACCCATCATGCTGAGCGTCACCATCAGCGATGCCGCAGGGCGCACGCTAAGCGGACAGACGCTCGATGCTTTCCTGGCCAGCGTGTCGGCATACCCCATCTTCAGCATCGGCCTCAATTGCTCGTTTGGCGCACGCCAGATGAAACCCTATCTGAAGGAACTGAGCCGTCGCGCACCTTATTTTATCAGCGCATATCCTAATGCAGGCCTACCTAATTCCCTTGGCCTGTATGACGAGACACCAGAGTCGATGGCACCACAGATTGCCGAATTCATTGACGAGGGCCTGGTGAACATCGTGGGTGGCTGCTGCGGTACTACCCCCGATTTCATAGCTGAATATGTGCCCCTGGTGGTTGGCAAGAAGCCGCATATACCTGCGGAGAAGCCACAGTCCTTATGGCTGTCAGGACTGGAACTGCTGGATGCAGGCCAGGCAACGTTTGTCAATGTCGGCGAGCGCTGCAATGTGGCAGGCTCAAGGAAGTTCCTGCGACTCATCAAGGAGAAAAACTATGACGAGGCATTACAGATAGCACGCAAGCAGGTGGAAGACGGGGCAATGGTCATCGACATCAATATGGACGACGGACTGCTGGATGCTGCCGCCGAGATGACCCATTTCCTCAACCTCATTGCCTCGGAGCCCGATATTGCACGTGTGCCCGTGATGATCGACTCCAGCAAATGGGAGGTCATTATGGCTGGGCTGAAATGCGTGCAGGGTAAGAGCATCGTCAATTCCATTTCGCTGAAAGAGGGCGAAGAGGTGTTTCTTAGTCATGCCCAAGATGTCAGGCGCATGGGGGCTGCTGTGGTGGTGATGTGCTTCGACGAACAGGGACAGGCCACTTCCTACGAGCGGCGTATAGAGATAGCCCAACGTGCCTACCGGCTGCTGACCGAGCGTGTGGGCTTTGAACCTCAGGACATCATCTTCGACCCCAATATCCTGGCCATTGCCACCGGGATGGAAGAGCATAACGCCTACGCCATAGACTTTATCCGTGCCACCCGATGGATTAGAGAAAACCTGAAGGGCGCGCATGTCAGCGGCGGCGTGAGCAACCTGTCGTTCGCGTTCAGAGGCAACAACTATCTGCGCGAGGCTATGCATGCCGTATTCCTGTATCATGCAGTCCAGGCAGGCATGGACTTCGGTATCGTAAACCCTTCATCAAAAGTGGCTTACGAAGATATTCCTAAAGAGCAACTTCAATTACTGGAGGATGTCATACTGAATCGGCATCCCGAATCTGCCGACAGCCTAACCGAATTGGCCGACCCCATTACTCCCGTCAGTTCCGATAGTCCTACCAGTACCAATAGTCCCGACGCCCCCCTCTCTTTGGAACGTCGCTTGCAGGAAGCGTTAATCAAGGGCTGTGGCGACCATTTGCAGGCCGACCTGAAGGAGGCAATAGAAAAATATCCGCGTGCCGTAGATATTATTGAAGGGCCGTTGATGGCCGGCATGAACGAAGTGGGCCGTCGTTTTGGTGAAGGGAAAATGTTTCTGCCGCAAGTAGTCAAGACAGCGCGTACCATGAAGCAGGCGGTAGAAATCCTGCAGCCGTATATTGATGTCGGAAATTCCGGAAACCCCGGAGATCCCGGAAATCCCGGAGATCCCGGAAATCCTGGAAACCCCGGAACCCCTGGAAAAGTCCTTCTGGCCACCGTCAAGGGCGACGTCCACGACATTGGTAAGAATATCGTGGGAGTCGTCATGGCCTGCAACGGCTACGAAGTCATCGACTTGGGCGTGATGGTGCCGGCCGAGCAGATAGTAAGGCGAGCCCAAGAGGAACAAGTAGACATGATAGGCCTCTCGGGACTGATTACACCCAGCCTGGAGGAAATGGTCAACGTGGCCACAGAACTGCGTAAGGCAGGGCTCAACATCCCCATTATGATTGGAGGAGCCACTACCAGCGAACTGCATGTGGCCTTGAAGATAGCCCCTGTATATGGCGGTCCCGTGGTATGGATGAAGGATGCCTCGCAGAATCCGCTCGTGGCACAGCGGCTGATGACGGATGCGGCGGGCTACTCGGACATATTAAATAAAGAGTACGCGCACCTGCGCGAACATTATCAACAAGAACAACAGCAACTGCTCTCGCTGGAGGAAGCGAGAAAGAGAGGGAAAAGGGAAAAGTGAAAGGGAAAAGTGAAAAGTGAAAAATTTGCTACCGCAATAGATATGATACGAAATATAATTTTTGACCTTGGAGGCGTGGTTATCACGCTTGACCAGTCGCAGTCTGTGCGCCGCTTCGAGGCACTGGGGCTGAAGGATGCCGAACAACGCTTGAATGCCTATACACAGGAAGGTATCTTCGGCGATTTGGAGGGCGGCAAGATAGATGCGGAGACCTTCCGCATAGAATTGAACAAACTGACAGGACGAGAGGCCACCCACGAAGAATGTGCGTTTGCGTGGCAGGGATATGCCAAAGAGGTGCCCGAACGCAATCTGGATGCGCTCATCCGCTTGCGTCAGGAGGGCTATAGGCTTATCCTCCTGTCAAACACCAATCCCTATATGATGGAGTGGGTGATGTCGGATGCCTTCGACGGGCGCGGGCATGGCGTGGACTATTATTTCGATGCGATGTACCTGAGTTATGAGATGAAGGTGATGAAACCCTCGCAGGAAATCTTCCACCGATTGCTGATGAGCGAGCAGGTGTCGCCGTCGGAATGTCTCTTCCTTGACGACGGCCCGCGTAATGTGGCGGCGGCCAGTCAGATGGGAATGCGTACCTACTGTCCTGAGAACGGGGCAGACTGGACACAGGAAATTTACAATTATATATCAAAATAGAAAATGGCTTTAAGAGGTTTATTATTTATTATTCTATCTTTATTATTTAGCACCGCAGAGGCGCAGCAAAAGCGTGAGTTCAGGGGCGCGTGGATACAATGCGTCAACGGACAGTTTCAAGGTATTGGCACGCAGCAGATGCAGCAGACACTGGCCTATCAACTCGACGAATTGCAGAAAGATGGCGTTAATGCCATCATCTTCCAGGTACGCCCCGAGTGCGATGCCCTCTATGCCAGCAGCATAGAGCCCTGGAGCCGTTTCCTTACAGGCCAGCAGGGTAAGGCTCCTACGCCCTACTGGGATCCTCTGCAGTGGATGATAGAACAATGTCACCAGCGCAGTATGGAGTTGCACGCCTGGATCAACCCCTATCGTGCCAAGACCAAGGCTACCAACCTGTTGGCAGTTAATCATGTGGCTATACAGCATCCGGAGCGCTGTTTTGAGTATGACGAGCAGTTGATTCTTAATCCTGGCATTCCCGAAAACCGGGACTATATCTGCGAAGTGGCCAAGGACATTGTCTCGCGCTACGACATCGACGGCATACACATGGACGACTACTTCTATCCTTATCCCGTGAAGGGCCAGACGATTCCCGATGACCAGCAGTACCAGCAGTATTCCAACGGCATCAGGGACCGGGGCGACTGGCGGCGCTACAACGTGAATCTCTTCATCAAGCAGTTCTACGAGACCGTGCATGCCATTAAGCCGTGGGTCAAGGTTGGCATATCGCCTTTCGGTATTTATCGCAACAAGCGCAGCGCAGCCATCGGTAGCAATACCAACGGCCTGCAGAACTACGATGACCTCTATGCCGACGTGCTGCTATGGATCAACAACGGCTGGCTGGACTACTGTGTGCCGCAGATATACTGGGAGATAGGCAACCGCGCTGCCGACTACGACACCCTGATACGATGGTGGAACCAGCATGCCGCTGGACGGCCGCTATATATTGGCGAAGATGTAGAGCGCACGGTGAAGAATGCCGACCCTGAGAACCCCAGTCAGAACCAGCAGCCCGCCAAGCACCGCCTGCACCAGCAGATGCTCAACGTCAAGGGCACCGTGCTCTGGTATGCCAAGGCTGTTGTCGACAATACCGGCAACTACGGCTCCATGCTGCGCAACAACTACTGGCGCTATCCAGCCCTGCAGCCCCTGATGCCTTACATCGACAAGAAGATGCCCAAGAAGCCGAGGGGAGTAAAAGCATTCTGGTCCAGCGACGGCTATATACTTTTCTGGAAGGCTCCCAAGGGCAAGAAATGGTATGACGTGCCCGTGCAGTATGTGGTCTACCGTTTTGACAAAGGCGAGAAAATAAATACCGACGACCCCTCGAAGATTGTTGCCATTACCACGAATACCTTCTACAAGATGCCATACGTTGACGGCAGTAGGAAATACACATACGTTGTCACCACCCTCGACCGCCTGCAAAACGAAAGCAAGGCTGTGAAGAAAAAAGTGGAACTATAATGATTCAGCATCTAAGACTATAGTAGTAATAAACGCAGAAGCCCTGCCTCGATGGAGGCAGGGCTCTGTTGTTTGTTTGGAATAAGTGTTTGTTTGTAAGTTTGAGTGTTATGCCTCAGCAGCCTCGGGTATTACTGAAACGACGCTCTTGTTGAACTTGCCCTTGTGGAAGTTCACTGTGCCGTCGATGAGGGCATAGAGCGTATCGTCTTTACCAATAGCAACACCATTGCCGGGGTTGTGCTTTGTACCGCGCTGGCGAACGATAATGTTGCCGGCTATGCACTTCTGGCCACCCCAGATTTTCACGCCAAGTCGCTGGGCTGCGCTTTCGCGGCCGTTCTTAGAACTACCTACACCTTTCTTATGTGCCATACTGTGTCCTCCTTAAGCGATTACTTGTTTAACTTCTACCTGAGTGAACTGCTCACGATGACCGTTGCGCTTGCG
>JAEEGL015773204.1_pt1 | contig 13901 bp, 16 predicted proteins | sample 9134231 | NCBI WGS metagenome assembly JAEEGL01 (sample SAMN16246548, study PRJNA631951) | gut metagenome | biome: gut microbiome; feature: rumen; material: fiber-attached | host: Bos | place: Iran: Karaj | collected 2018-10
CGAAAACGGAGTTAGAAAATTCTAACTCCGTTTTCGTATCCCCGGCAGCGCCATTATCTGTCGTCAGGGTTGCACGAATGAAGTTTATGGGAGTGAAGCGGAGCAGATTGCCGATTTTTTTTGTATCTTTACACCGTCGTAGGGTGCGAGTAAGCGCAGAACGACAGAAAAAAGCATTTTATTGGCAGAAAAATTGTGCGTTATGAAAGTATTCCGTTATGTATCCGACCTTGGCGACCTGAAGTCGGCCTTGAGCGAGGCCTTTGAACTGAAGCAAGACCATTATAAGTTTCAAACGTTGGGCCGCAGGAAAACCTTGTTGCTGATATTCTTCAACAATAGCCTGCGTACGCGTCTGAGCACGCAGAAGGCTGCGATGAATCTGGGCATGAACGTGATTGTGCTCGACGTGAACCAGGGAGCATGGAAGCTGGAGACAGAGCGCGGCGTCGTCATGGACGGAGACAAGAGCGAGCACCTGCTGGAAGCCGTGCCCGTGATGGCGCAGTATTGCGACCTGATTGGCGTCCGCACGTTTGCACGCTTTGAGAGCCGTGAGGCAGATTACACGGAAGAAATACTGAACCAGTTTATAAAATACAGCGGCCGGCCGGTGTTCTCCATGGAGAGCGCGACGGTGCATCCGCTGCAGGCCTTTGCCGACCTGATTACGATAGAACAGTATCGCCGGGCTGCCCGGCCGAAAGTGGTGCTGACGTGGGCACCCCATCCCCGGGCATTGCCCCAGGCTGTACCTAATAGCTTTGCCGAGTGGATGAGAGCGGCCGATGTGGAACTGGTGATAACCCATCCGGAGGGCTATGAACTCGACCCCCAGTTTGTGGGCGACGCCAAGGTGGAGTATGATCAGATGAAGGCTTTCGAGGGAGCTGATTTTGTGTATGCCAAGAACTGGAGCTGCCCCGGTGTGTCGCGCCCGGAGAACTACGGACAGGTGTTGAGCCGTGACATGAGCTGGACGGTGGACAAGAAACATATGGCGGTGACGAACGATGCTTTCTTCATGCACTGCCTGCCGGTGCGCCGCAACATGATAGTGACCGACGACGTGATAGAAGCACCGACGTCGCTCGTTATTCCCGAAGCTGCCAATCGCGAGATATCGGCCACGGTGGTATTGAAACGAATGCTTGAAACACTTTAAAAGAATTTATGACGATAAACGAACGCCATTTTATCGGCTTTATCCGTTTTGCCCTGATGGGTGGTGACTATCCCCGGGGCATGCTGACGCGGGCCAGTTGGCAGGAACAGCGCCGTCTGGCTAAGGAACAGACGGTGTCGGGTCTGCTGTATCAAACGGTGACCCAGTTGCCGCAGGAATTAAGGCCGCCCCAGCAGATTCTGATGAAACTCTACAGCAAGGTGGTGTATTATGAAAACATGAACCAGTTGCTCAATGAGAGGACTCTGGAGATTTTCAAGAAGTACAGGGAGATTGGCCTGCATCCCATCTTGCTGAAAGGCCCGGCAGCCGCCACGCTGTATGAGCATCCCGAGCAACGTGTGTTCGGCGACATCGACATTTATGTGCCCGACTCGCAAAACCGTCTCTACGATTGGGCCACACAAAACGCTGAGTCTGTTTCTTACGCTCCAGGAAAAGAGCACCTGCTGTCGTTCCATTGGAGAGGTGCCACGATAGAGAACCATTTGTGCCTGCTGAAGTTTTACAACAAGACGCTTGCGGCCCGTATGGAAGAGATTGTAGCGAGCGAGTTGGACGGTGATTACAAGGAAACTTACGTGAAGATTGGTGGTGAGGAGGTGGAAGTGCTTCCGCGCACTCTTGGGTTGCTTTATGATATTGTGCACTTCTCGAAACATCTTATCAGCAGTGGTGTTGGCCTACGCCAGCTTTGCGACATCACGATGGCCATGCACCGTTATCATGACGAAATAGACAGTGAGAAACTGTGCCAATGGTTTGACTTGCTTGAAATGCGTCCCATGGCCAACGCCGTAGCTGCCGCTGCCGTGCGTTACCTGGGTTTGAAGGCGGAAGAGGTGCCTTACAACTTCAAGACCGACGATATCGATGAAAAAGAAGATGAACTGATGGACTTGGTGATGGATGGTGCCAACTTTGGCTATTGGTTGAAGCGCGGAAAGAAGAAATCGTTGTGGCACCGTATGAAACAGACTCTGAAACAGCAGATACGCATTTATCCTTATATGCCCCGCGAGGTTCGCACAGAGATGTGGCTGGGCGTGATTGGCAGGTTGAAGGTATAGCGTTTGATATTATAAGCAGGATGTCCGACTTAGAAAACACTAAGTCGGACATCCGTTTTTCTATATGCGTTTTTCAAAAGGGCAATGCGTATGATGTGCTGCCCTTGTCGTACTGGTTGATGGTGAAGCGGATGCTGTCGTGGCCAGCCGTGAGTTTGCTGTAATAGGGCATGAGATTGCACGAAGCATAGACCTGGCTGGTGAAAGCGGGGATGTCGCCGGCATCGTCGTGGTAGAGCTCGATGTTGAGGAACTGGCATCCTGACTGTCCTGTGGTAATGCCGCGGTCGATGAAGCCGAATGTATGGACTTTGTCTTTTCTCAAAATGTGGAGTGTGAGGTTCACATAGTGGCTTCCGCGCCAGATGGCAACCAGGTTGACTGGCGAGGTGTGGACTGTGGCTTCTTTGTCAAAAGCACGGGGGGAGTCGCACAGGGCCGGACTGGCCGTTGCCAAACGTACGTCAGTGGTGTTTTCTTCGGTGTAAAACGTTGCGTAGCGGTAGGTGGTATCGGCCTTGAGACCATTTACAGGATTGACAACGGTATAGTGCCGGTTGTCGTCGGTAATCATGGTTTTGGCGCTCCCATTGCTGTCTGTCTCGAAGTCAACCAGGGCCAATTGGTAAGCAGGAGACGTGTCGCTGTCGTCATCGCAGGCCAAAAGCACGACAGCGCAGGTGGCGATGGCGACTGTCAGGACAAAATCTCGAATAAGGCTCATTGCTCGTTTATTTCGGCCGCCTTGAGATAGTTCAGCAGCGGGTTGGCGTACATTTCCAGAATGGAGCGGGTGAGGAAATCGTGGTCCGGCTGCGGCAGGTCAATTTTTGCTATTTGTCCACGCAAATAATCGTTGAAGCGTTTTTCTTCTTCAGGCGTATAGAGTTGCGTAAAGCGCTCTGTCTGGTTGAGCTGGTCGTAGGCAATGTAGTTGTTGGCATACAGACGGTAGTGACTGTGAATTTCGTGATCGATGTGTCTTGCCACGAGAGCAATCAGATCGTTCTTGGGCAAGTCGTCAGGCTGTTCGTCAAGCCAATGGTTGATGCAGGCACAGGCCTGGTAGTGCACGTGCCCCTTATAGCCCATGATACCGGTCTGCATACTGATGTTGTCTTCGTTCTCACGCTTTTTGAAGTCAGGGTTGGAGCGTTTTTCCTGTAGTTCGCGCGCTTTCAGGAAATCGCAGGGGTCAAATTCATAGGAAATGCTCAGAGGCACAATGTTGATTTCTTTCAGGCGTTCCTTGATAGAGCCTTCACCGCCAAATGCCATCATTTTCAGTACGGACTCCTGGGTGCGGTCGTCAGATGTCTTGGCGCGTCCCTGGCGCTGGGCTATCCAGATGTTCTCTTTCTTTTCTTTCACCGCAAAATGGATGTATCGTCCGAGCTGCATGCTGGCCAATAGCTTTTCTCGTCCGTGCACCGAGCGCTTGACCTTAAAGGCTTTGTTGAGCCTGACCAGCTTTTTTACCCACGGCAGCGAGAGCAGGTTGTCGCCGATGGCAATCTCTACCGTATTAGTGAACCCGTTGTCAAGCAGTAGCTTGCTCAAGAAGGCCGAGTCGAGAACAATGTCGCGGTGGTTGGAAATGAACGTATAGTTTTTTGTCTTGTCCAAGTCGTTTATGTCCATGTCAGTGCCGTCAGTGAAGCGCGTCATGAGCATTTGCATCAGGTCATACGAGAATGCCTTTTGAAAATCAAGTAGAGAGTGACAGGCACGTGCTTTCTGCATTATGGCGGCAAAGGGAATGCCTGGCATGACCTGCGCCACAACGCTCTTGAAATGCTCGTCTTGTTCTAACTCGTCGAATACGCCTGGCAATTCTTCAGGGATGTAAGGACGGATGTCGTCAAATTCAGCTGGTATATTCATAGTCGTTCTGTTTTTTCAGAATTTGTTTTCTATAATGTCTTCCAATACCTCAGCCATAGTCAGTCCTGCAGCTCTCACTTGCTGCGGGATGAAACTGGCGGGGGTCATGCCGGGAGTCGTGTTGACTTCGAGGAGATTTATCTTTTCCTCGCCTGGTTCACCACTTAATATGTAGTCAACGCGGATGATGCCCTCGCAGCCTAAGATGTCGTAAATGGCCGATGTGAGCTGGCTGACTCGCTGGGCAGTGCTCTCAGCTATGCGGGCGGGGGTTATTTCCTGTGAAGCACCGTTGTATTTTGCTTCGTAATCAAAGAATTCTTGCTCGGTTACCACTTCGGTGATGGGGAAGATGCGTTGGCGGTTTTTTGTCTTGTAGCAACCACAGGTGACTTCGGTTCCGCTGATGAACGTCTCAATCATGGTTTCGCTACCTTCGCCCATGGCTTTTTCTATGGCCGGCCGCAACTGATCTTTTGTTTTAACTTTTGTGACGCCAAAACTGCTGCCGTCGGCATTTGGTTTGACAAAACAGGGCAGGCCTACCTTCTCAATAATGTCTTCGTCGCTTACGGCGTCTTCTTGTCCTTTTCGAAGCAGCACGCTCTCGGCGACACGCACGCCCCAGGCTTTCAGATATTGGTTCAAACTGAATTTGTTGAACGTCAAAGCCTCCACAAGCACGCCGCTGGTTGAGTAGGGCAGACGGATAAGGTCGAAATAGCCTTGCAGGATGCCGTTCTCGCCTGGTGTACCGTGTATGGTTATATATGCAAAGTCGGGACGAACACGTCCGTCGGGTGTCTCAAACGAAAAGTCGTTCTTGTCAACCGGAGTCTTCGAGCCGTCGCTGAGCATGGCTTCCCAACGTGTGCCGGTAATGATTATGATGTAGCACGCGTATTTGTTCTTGTCAATGAAAGAGTATATGCCCTGCGCGCTGCGCAGTGACACTTCGTGTTCAGAGGAATCACCTCCTGCTACAATGGCAATGATGCGTTTCATGTCTTTTGGTTGTCGTTAAAATCGTTGTTCAGTATATTTTTCCCAGGCTTCTATCAGGCCGGCCATATCGTTTGGCCATTCTGAGGTGAAGTCCATTTCTTTGCCAGTCGCGGGATGCACGAATCCCAAGGTACGTGCGTGGAGCGCTTGTCGGGGGCACGTCTCGAAAGCTTGGGCGATGAACTGTCTGTAACTGCTTTCCGTCGTGCCGCGCAGCAGTTGGTCGCCGCCATAGCGCGCATCGTTGAAGAGCGGGTGCCCCAAGTGCTGCATGTGTGCGCGAATCTGATGCGTACGGCCGGTCTCAAGGACACATTCCACCAATGTGGTGTAGCCGTATCGGCGCAGCACGCGCCAATGTGTCACAGCACTTTTGCCAATGCCCGAGTCGGGCGGAAACACGGCCATTCGCTGGCGGTCGCGCGGGTCACGCCCGATGTTACCTTCTATGCGTCCTTCCATGGCGTCGAAATCGCCCCACACAAGGGCGTTGTATTTGCGGCGGGTGGTCTTGTTGAAGAACTGCACTCCCAGTTTTGTCTTTGCCTCCGGCGTTTTGGCTATCACCAGCAGGCCGCTCGTGTCTTTGTCAATGCGGTGTACCAGCCCCACACTCGGGTCCATGGGGTCGAACGCCGCGTCTTCCTTCATGTGCCATGCCAATGCGTTGAGCAAGGTGCCCGTCCAGTTGCCCACTCCAGGATGTACCACCAGTCCGGCTGGCTTGTTGACCACCAGCAGAGCCTCGTCCTCATAGACAATGTCGAGAGGGATGTCTTCTGCTTCGATGGTCGTTTCGTAGCGTGGGCGGTCGAGCACTATGGTCACCACGTCGGCGGGCTTCACGCGGTAGTTGCTCTTCACCGGTTGGTCGTTCACACGCACGAACCCGGCCTGGGCCGCCTTCTGTATGCGGTTGCGCGACGTGTCGCGCAGGTGGTCTATCAGAAATTTGTCAATGCGCAGCAATTGCTGCCCCTTGTCAGCCACTATGCGGAAGTGCTCATACAGGCCGTCGCCTTGGTCACCGTCCAGCTCCGTGTCCAGTTCCTCGTTGGTCTGCAACGGGCTTGGCTTCAACTCTTCTTCGTAGGGGCGCATGGCGTAGAACCTTATGGAGCCGTTTCTTGTTTGGGCGCGGGCGTCACTTCTTCTTCCGAATACCAGTCCACGCTGTCGGGTGCAGCCACTTCTACCAGGTCAATGTCGTCTTCCGCGTAAGTACCGTTGCCCACTACCAGTACGATGGGCACATCCGAGGCGATATGGTCTCCGTAGGCCACGTTGCGCCCGCGTGCTTTCACTTCATACACCCAGTCGCGCTCACCATGAATATACTCCACCGGCCCCAGTTTGAAGCCGAGGGCACGCAGTTTGGCCGTGGCCTCGCGCTGTGAGCTGTTGTCGGCAATATCGGGCATTATCAGTTTCGGGGCACTGCCCGAATTGATGGTCAAATAGATGATGCGGCCTTCCTTCACGGGGTTGCCCGCTTTGATGGACTGCTCATACACCACGCCGGCCGGTATGCTGGGCAGATAGACCGAGTCGTCCACCTCTCCACGCAATCCTATATCCGCCAGTTTCGACATGGCGCTGGCCGTGGGGATACCTTTCACATCGGGCACGGTCACTTCGCGGCCGTGGTGCGTATATAGTTGGATGCCCCAAAGGGTAAGCATCAGCAACAATGCGCCCAGCAGCAACATAGCCGCCAGATGCAGCCCGAAACGAGCCCAGCTCATGCGCTCACGGCCTCCCTGTTTTTTCCTGTTCTTCGATACCGTCGTTTTTGTTCCGGCCATAATTATCCAATTTCTGAAATACAAAAATACAAACTTTCGGCGAGACTGCTGTATTAAACGGCCACAAAAATCGGAAGAAAGCCAATGTTTCCGCATGTCTGTCCTGTGAAAAACGGAAACGCACATGGAAAAAACTATCTCCGCTTTCGTTTCAACGAAAGCGGAGATAGTAAAAACGGGGATGGATCTGGTGCCTCCCGCAAGCCAAAGCGAGCCTTTTGCCTTGGGACGCGCTTGCAGGATGCCAGCCCTGGCCACTGCCGTCTGCCGCCGTGTGTCAGGCTGTTTTGCATACCAAAAGAGCATGGCCCGTCTGGGGCCATGCTCCTTTATGTTTTGGCTTAATCTGCAGATTATTTGCCGTGACGCTCGTCGGCTACGGTGAGCTTCTTGCGGCCTTTGGCGCGGCGGGAAGCGAGAACGCGACGACCGTTTGCGGTAGCCATGCGCTGACGGAAACCATGCTTGTTGTTCCGTTTGCGATTGTGCGGTTGGAATGTTCTTTTCATGACTGTATCTTATTTTTGTTTATTTCTGCTTTTGCGTAACGGGTTGCAAAATTAGGAAGTTTTTTTGACATGGGCAAACTTCTAAAGCAATTTTTGCAAGGCTTTTTCAATTTCTTCGATGCTGGCGGTCGGTTCAAAGCGTGCGACCACTTTTCCGCGCCGGTTGATGAGAAATTTGGTGAAGTTCCATTTGATGTCGGGGCTTTTGGCATATTCAGGGTCTTTCTTGAGCAGCATCTGGTGCATGAACTGTCCGTTGGAGCTGTTTCCGAATCCCCGGAAGGGGGCTTTGCGCTTGAGCCAGACAAAGAGGGGGGAAGCTTGGGGGCCGTTGACGTCGATTTTGCCGAACTGGGGGAACTGGATGTTGAAGTTGGCGGTGCAGAACTGGTGTATTTCGGCGTTGCTGCCCGGAGCCTGTGCACCGAATTGGTTGCATGGGAAGTCCAAAATGCAGAAACCCTGCGGGGCATATTTCTCGTAGAGGGCTTCAAGCTCATTGTATTGTGGCGTGAAACCGCACCGGGTGGCCGTATTGACAATCAGGAGCACCTGGCCTTTGTATTCGGAGAGAGTAACCGGCTGGCCGTCGGCATTGGGTGCGGTTACGGTGTAAAGACGTGTCTTTGAACTGAGGTTGAGGGTGCACAGGGCGGCCATCAGAAGGGCAATTTTTTTCATTTGATGGTTTTTGAGATGGCTTTTATGGGGCAAAGTTAGTAAATTGTGCGTGATTCATTGGATTTTATGAAATAAAAATTGTAACTTCGCGCCGTCTTTTCGTACGACAATAATAAAAAACAGAATAGAGTTATGATTAAATCGCAAGACATCAAGAACGGAACATGCATCCGTTTGGACGGCAAATTGTTTTTCTGCATTGAGTTTCTCCATGTGAAACCCGGTAAGGGCAATACCTTTATGCGTACGAAGCTGAAGGATGTTGTGACCGGCCTGGTGCGTGAGCGTCGCTTCAACATCGGTGAAGTGCTCGAAGACGTGCGTGTGGAGCGCCGTCCCTATCAGTTCTCTTACAACGAAGGTGACACCTATCACTTCCTGAATCAGGAAACGTGGGACGATGTGCCCGTCAACAAGGCGCTCATCACGGGTGTGGACTACATGAAAGAGGGTGACGTGGTGGAAATCGTGACGGATGCTTCCACGGAGACCATCCTTTACGCTGAAATGCCGGTGAAGACCGTCCTGAAGGTTGTTTACACGGAACCGGGCCTGAAGGGCGACACGGCCACGAACACGACGAAGCCTGCCAAGTTGGAGACCGGTGCCGAAATCCGCGTGCCTCTTTTCATCAACGAAGGTGAAATGGTTGAGGTGGACACACGTGACGGCTCCTATGTGAACCGCGCCAAGTAGTTGGCTGAAAAACTATTTCATAATGCTTAGGCAACGTGGTGGCTACCGGCCAGTGCGTTGCCTATTTTCTTATCCAATATAACCAAGACCGTCTGTCGAATGCGTGGAGACGGTCTTCAGTGCTCAGCTGAACGGGCAAGGGAAACAAAGATCCCGTTTCGGGGTATCGAAGCGGGACTTGTATTTTCCTAAATCGGACTTGAGCTTTTCCAAATCGGACATGTGTCTGACGACCGCAAACCTATAAGCAGAGGCGACCCTTTGGGGCCGCCTCTTGTATGGTTTGATATGGATGTTACCTTTATTTATTATAAAGCAACCAAGCGTCGGGGTAGGTGGCGCGGAGCTGGTCGCGCGAACTTACGGCGCTGGCTTTGTCATCAAAGGTGGAGGCTACCACACGGTAGAGCTTGCGGGCTTCGTTCAGCACAATCTGGGCGCTGTATCCTTTGCTCTTGAGCGTATTCTGCAAACCTTCAGCATTAGTCTTGAGGCTGAAGCTGCCGCAAATGACACTGAATGCCTTCAAACCGGTACCGCTCACTACAACGACCTTTTCGCTGCGTGTGTCGCTGGTGTCAACGGGCTTGGCAGGGGTTACGGGCGTAACAGGCGTTACCTGTACCGGAGCGGGGTTGTCAACTTTAACTTGAGTCTGCTGTTCCGTCTGAGCTTGTGCCTGGGCTTTTTCATAAGCCTTCTTGTACATGCTTTCATTGGATTTGCAGGATGAGAAACTAGCAATAGTGCAAATGCCTACTGCGACAATGGCCATTTTTTTGAATGCGTATTTCATTTCGTTTAAAATTATAGTTTCGACATAATTCTTTATTGTGTTAGCAAAGTTACAACTACTCTTTGGGATAGCGCACATGTATTGGTTAAAAAATTCAAATCAAATAGGCATTTTCGGTCAAAAAAAGCCTTTCTGCACCATAAAAGGGTCTTTTAGGCATCAAAATGGGCCAAGAAAAGTATTTTTAAGAAACAAATTTGGCCTCGTCTCAGAAAAAATGGCTAAGTTTGGCACGTAAAACTTAAAACTTCGAATAGAAATGAGAACAGCAAGTGTTTTGGCAGCCCTTCTGGGCGGTTTTGCCTTAGGTGCAACCATCGGTCTGCTCTTTGCCCCCGAGAAAGGCGAAGATTTGCGCGCCAAGATAGCCGAAGCTATCCGTGCACGCGGCATTAAGCTCAATCGCGAGGAGATGGAAAACCTCGTAGATGATATTACCGAGGAACTAAAGGCCGCACAAGACTAAAAGGATGGAGCGTACGGACGGCCTTGTCTCGCGCCTGTATGCCTCGTTGCGTGAATACCTGGGCCTGCAGCGCGAATACATGACGCTGGGTCTGACTGAGATGCTGACACGGTTGCTTACCGTTGTCATCTTGTTTGTCGTCCTGTTTGTCGTATTCGTAATCACTCTGTTTTTCGGTGCGATGGTGCTCGTTTCATTGCTCCGTTCACTCACGGGAAACGACCTGCTCGCTTATGGGCTCGTTGCCCTGCTTTTTGCAGCCATAGGCGTGTTGCTCTATGTGATGCGCAAGCCGTGGATAGAAACACCTCTTACCAATTATATCGCGAACGAATTACTGAAAGACGAGGATGAAAACTTATAACGACAACGCGGCCCGTCCCAAGGTGACCTACGAAGACATCCAGCGCCGCAAGCAAGAGGTGCTCTCGCGTATACGCCGGGAAGAAAACAACATCAAGCGGCTGACAGACGCTTTGATCGACGATTACAGGCGTCCCGGAAGCGGAATCATGTCTCTGGCCAGTATGAAACGCACCGGAAGTCTCATCGGATCGGCACTTTATGCTTACAAAGTGGGACGAAGCGTGTGGAAACTCTACATTAATTTGCGCAGACGTTAGTAACCGGAAGTAAAGAAACAGGAGTTCGGCGTCACAGGTGCCGGACTTTTTTTGTACTTTTGCCGCATGAGACTGATGGCAATCGATTATGGGCAGAAACGCACCGGCATAGCCGTGTCTGACCCCGCTCAAATCATAGCGCAGGGGCTTACAACGGTAGAGACCTCGCGACTGATGGCTTTTCTTGCCGACTATTTCGGCCACGAGCCCGTGGAACGTGTCGTTATAGGCCGTCCGGTGCAAAATTCCGGGGCAGATTCTGAAAATGCAGCCCGTGTGGACGCTTTCATAGCGCGTTTTCGGAAAACGTTCACGTCAATACCCATTGAAACGGCAGACGAGCGTTTCACTTCCGTGCTTGCCCACCGCACGATGATTGATGGCGGGCTGCGCAGGCAAGCCCGGCAAAACAAAGCGTTGGTTGATGAAATAAGCGCAACCATCATTCTTCAGTCTTACATGGAAAGTCAACGTTTGAAATAATAAAAAATACAAGATACATACATGAAATTACCTATTTATATTTATGGGACGCCCGTTTTGCGCGAGGTGGCACAGGATGTGGAGCTCAATCGTGAAGTTCTGGTCCCTTTGGTTCAAGACATGTTTGATACACTTGACGCATCAAACGGCATCGGGTTGGCTGCCCCGCAGATAGGCAAGCCTATCCGCGTCGTAGTGATAGATTTGAATGTTCTATCTGATGATTTGCCTGAATATAAAGATTTCCGTCATGTGTATTACAACGCCCATATCTTGGAAACGAACGATGAAACAGAAACGATGGAGGAGGGATGTCTCAGCTTGCCGGGCATAACCGAGAGTGTGACGCGGCCAACCCGCATCCGCGTGTCTTATTATGATGAACAGTTCCAGCCACACGACGAATGGGTCGACGGATATCTGGCACGGGTCATGCAACATGAGTTTGACCATTTGGAAGGCCGCGTTTTCACTGACCGAATCTCCTCTTTCCGCAAGCAGATGATAAAGAGTAAACTGACGGCATTCCTTAAAGGGAAGGCCCGTTGCTCATATAAGGTAAAGACCGTCAAAAAAGGTTGAAACGCTATCTGTTGTTATGCTTACTGATACCCCTTCTGGGAAAAGCACAACTAAACGCCGACGGGGTTATCACGATAGGGCGCAATGCGCTCTACTATGAAGACTATGCCTTGTCCATCCAATATTTCAACCAGGTCATTCAAGCCAAACCCTATCTCTATGAGCCTTACTATTACCGCGCGGTAGCCAAATACTATCTTGGCGACTATACGGGTGCAGCCTCAGACTGTTCGTTGTCTATTGAACGTGATCCGTTCATTGACGATGTATTTCGCCTGCGAGCCATCAGTTACATCATGAATGCTGAATATGCCAAGGCTTCAGACGACTATCGGCTGTTGCTGTCACGGCGTAACGATGACAAAGACGTTTGGTACAATCTGGTTCTTTGTCAAACGTCGTTGGACAGTCTGGCAACGGCCGATGCTTTGCTTGACACCATGATTCTGAAGTGGCCTTCGTACACACGATGCTACATGCTGAAAGCTCAGATAGCCTTTGAGCGCGCCGACACGGTCAGTGCTGACACGCTGATTGAACGTACTTTGCAAATTGATCCCTACGATGTTGACGCTTTGGGCGCACGTGGCATGCTCCAAATGAATCATGGCGCCTTTGCCGATGCGGAAAAGACATACGATCGTGCCATAGTGCAGTCTCCCAAGAAATCCGGCTTCTATTTGAACAGGGCTATGGCGCGGTTCCGCCAGAATAATCTGCGCGGTGCCATGGATGATTACAATATTGCCCTTGATATTGACCCCGACAATTATCCCGGCCACTACAACCGCGGGCTTCTGCGAATGCAGGTGGGCGAAAACAATTTGGCAATCGAAGACTTCAATTTTGTTCTTAAGCGTGAGCCTCACGACCGCCTGGCTCTTTTCAACCGTGCCCTGCTTCTGGAGAAAACGGGCGATTTCAAGGGGGCCATCAACGATTATACAGCTGTGCTTGAGGACTATCCGAATTTCTGGACGGGATATGAAAACCGCGCCAAGTGTTATCGGCTGGCCGGTATGAACAAACAGGCGTTGGCCGACGAACGTAAGGTTTACATTGCCCGGCTTGACGACATGTTTGGCACAGCAAGGCGCAACCGTCAGAAACCTACCCGCAAGCAGAAGGAACAAGACATCGACGATTATAAGAAAATGGTGGTCGAAAACGACGATGAAAACATTGCCAAGTTCTATGCCAGCGATTATCGTTGCCGCATACAGAACCGCGACGTGGTCATAGAGCAGCAGCCGCTCTATCTGCTTACGTTTACCCCGAGGGAAAACGGACTGACGGCGCGTCTGTCGTATGCCCAGTTCCTGGAGCAGTTCAACAACTCGCGTGTTCTCAGCCGTCCTCTCTATCTTGCTCCTCACGAGGAAGCGCTCGATGCCGACGGCATCAGGTCTGTTGACGAAGAGGCCCGTCAACTGGCCAACCGTTTGAGCCATCAGCAGCGCGACACCCGTCTGCTCTTTGCCCATGCCTTTTGCACTTCAAGCAAACGCGACTATACGGCGGCTATTGATGACCTCAACCAGGCGCTGTCGCTCGATTCGACATTTGTTGCGGCACTTTTCCTGAGGGCGGTGGTCCGTGAGAAACAGTTGGAAACCTATCGTTCAAAGCAGCACAAAGAGGCTGGCTTACAATCCGAAGACATGCGGATGGACTACCGTCCTGTCATTGCCGACCTTTCCAATGCCATCCGTCAAGAGCCCGCTTGTGCCTTTTTCTACTATAACCGCGGCTGCATCTATTCACGTATTAAGGCCGACGACGAGGCCCGGCGCGATTATGACAAAGCCATTCAGCTCAATCCTTCATTAGCCGAGGCCTATTATAATCGCGGCTTGTTGCTCGTGGGGCAGCAGAACTATCAGGATGGTTTTGCCGACCTCAGCAAGGCGGGTGAACTGGGCATTTATTCGGCCTATAGTCTCATTAAGCACTTCCGGAGGGTTCAACAAGGGAAAAAGTAGTTGTTGAAACCCCTTTCTGCTTCGTCAAACCGTAATTTTTGCTCCCAAAAGGGCATTTTTGGCGTTTTAATCAAAAAATATTCGGTAGAAACCTTGCCGTTTAAGGATTTCTTCCTAATTTTGTTTGCAAGAA
>JAEEGL016828739.1_pt1 | contig 13901 bp, 15 predicted proteins | sample 9134231 | NCBI WGS metagenome assembly JAEEGL01 (sample SAMN16246548, study PRJNA631951) | gut metagenome | biome: gut microbiome; feature: rumen; material: fiber-attached | host: Bos | place: Iran: Karaj | collected 2018-10
AAATAATTCCCATACGAGGGCGAATTATAGTGATTCGCCCATACGGGATTTATGCGTTGGTTTCCAAGAAACCTTGGTTGCCACTTTTATTGTACTAATAATAGTCGTGATTTGTCAATCTTTGATTTTATCAGTGATGGAGACGCCGCCGAAGCCGCCGGCTGCGTCGATGTAGATGGTGTATTTGCCTTTTTCGGTAGCGTTTTTGCGGTCGTCAGAAAAACCGCCAAAAATGAAACCGGATTTGAGTTTGACTTTGACGTCGTCGGGAACAATGATGTCGATACCGCCAAAAAGAGTGAAGGCTTTAATGACAGTGTCTTTAGTGAACTTGGCCTTTTTGAGATTTAGTTTAGCGCCGCCAAAAACTGCGACAAGGTTGGAACCCTGGAAGGTTTCGTCGTTGTAGACGCGGTCGCTACCAGAAAAGATGGCCATTTGGGAATCCATGGTTTTGCCGTCTTTTTCGGCTTCTTTTACTTTTTTCTCGACTTCTTGGTCGTTTTTGTTGTGGAAGGTTGATCTAATAATGATGGTAAGGCCGGCGACGACTAAGAAGACGGCAAGGATGACTTTCCAGGCGATGTCATAAGAAAAGACATCTTGGGCAGCAAGAAGAAGGATGATGCCGACGGCGATGAAGCCGAGACTGGCTAATTTGTCTTTTTCGGTGATGAGGCTAATGACGCTTGGAACGATGATGAATAGGGTCCACCAGCCGTCGAAGAAGATGTTAAAGTTGAAAAGCCCGAGTGCGTTGAGGCCAAAAATTAAACCTAGCGCAATGATGGCTACACCCCAGATAATTGGTTTGATTTGTTTCATTTGATAGCTCCTTTATGGGGTAATTATAACATAGAGTAGTGATATAATGAGAAAAAGGAGGTGAGATGGATGAATTAGAATTAGAACGGACGTTTCTCGCGAAGGAGTTGCCGAAGGAAATTGAAGGAGCTGATTTTGTAGAAATTGTGGATACTTATATTCCGGATGGACCAGAGCATTCGCATCTGAGACTTAGGAAAAAGGGAAATAAGTATTCGATCACGAAGAAAAATCCGATTGAGAGTGATGTTTCGGAAATGATGGAATATACGATTGAACTAACGCCGGAAGAATATGAAGCGCTGGTTGGTTGTAGCAAGAAGTGGGTGGTGAAGAAGCGATATTTTGTAAAGATTGATGGGTTTGATGCAGAAGTGGATGTATTTGAAGAGGGTCTCGCTGGACTAGTATTGGTTGATTTTGAGTTTTCGGATGTGGAGGAAAAGAATAAGTTTAAAATGCCTAAGAGTATGCTCGCGGATGTAACACCGGAGGAGTTTATTGCTGGTGGGATGCTAGCGGGGAAGAAGTATGAGGATATTGAGGGGGAACTGAAGAAAAATGGGTATAAAAGGATTGGGAGTTAAATGATGGAAATAAAATGGGAAGATGATTCTGAGATTAGTGTGCGCGTTGAGGAGGATGGGGCGGTGGTGCTGTCTGGGAATAAAGCGGGGCTTCTAACTTTGTCGCGGATGATGGCGGATTTGGCGGAATGTGAGGCAGGAGAGCATGTGCATTTGGATGAGGGGGATGGGCTGGAGGAGGGGTCGAGGGAGATGATAGTGGAAAAAAGATAGGTTTTGATTAATTTGAAAAAGTAAAACTGTGACTTATGTTCATAAGTGTTTCAAATTCAAATTGTTCTTGTTCAGTTAATAAGTCTGAACAGTCATAGTATATCGGGAGAAGAAAATTATAAATATCTTGGTCCGTAGCGATCCATTTTATCTGGTTGTTATTCAGTGTCGAACGAATAATGTCAGCTTTGTTTTCTTTGGTTAGAAAAACTTTGTTTTTATTAAGTTTTTCAATGAACAGATGTGTTTTTTGAAATGTAACACTATTACGCAGGTTGGTGAGCATTTTTTCGATTTTCTTTTCTAGATCTGTCTTCTCTCTAATTCCTGCAAATTTTACATCTATTGTTTTGCCAGTTTTTCTTGTCAGGCCAACATTGTGTTCTATGAGTTCTAATACGCCACTAATTTTGTCGGTTGTTCTAACTCGATTATTATTCTCATAATATTCTTTTAATCTACTGTCACTGGTAACTAAGATTATTTTCTCCTGTGCGTCTATCGATTCCAATAGTTTATCTACGGAGTAGGCAATAAACGCATCTTTTATACCTTTGTCGCCGCTTGTTTCGAATGGTGGTTCGTTTCTGAAAAGGCGTTTTTCGAACTTGTCAAAAAAGTTTTCAATGTTATCAATCCTTAGGACATGATATGGTATATCTTCGAGATCGTAATCATCTTCAATGATTGTTGAGGCGTCTAGAGAATTAATAGTCGCTATGTCACCGCCAGCTATTTTAAAAAGGTCATTTTTGATTAATTCACTTTTTTTCTTGTAGAACTCTTTTCTTTTGTGTTCTTTTATCTCTTTTATTACTGTTTCTGGCACATATAAGTCTATTTTTTCGATTATTGCTTCTAGCTCTTTTCTGTTACCAAAGAGTTTATTGCCAAGCCCACTATTATTTATCGCATTTGTGTCAACTACTACTTTTGTCTTCATGATAATGTCCTCTGTCTGGAGGGGGGGTATTATCCCCCCTCGATGTTTTAGTCATATTCTGGGAGATTCGATAGATTGTCCTCTGGATTACTATTTGGGATGGTTTTGAGATATTCTACCCAATTAGGGGAGACTTTGACTGTACATAACGCTCCATGTCTGCCGTTAGGGTACGAATAGGCAATAACTCCACCGCTTTTAACTTTATCAACTAAGTTTTGACGCCAATCCCATCTTTTCACCCATCCACCGGAAAAATCGGTCCTCCAGTAGTGATACTTATTAATGGCGGCATCGGGATCGTCTGAGTAGCCGCTGTCTTTGGTTATTCCAAATATTAAGAATTTTTTAGCCATTTAAGCTCCTTAAATTGTTAGTGTTTGATATTGCGTGGGGCTTGTGATATACTAAAAAAGTAGGGGTAATATATAACAAAGCCCTAGTGTAATAGCGCTGCATTACTTTAGACGGTAGCAGTGCTATTTTTTATAAAATTTTGTACTCATTTTACCTCCTTCTGCCGATTTGCACCTAGCTTTCGGCTGAATTTATATTGTTATGCTCTAATTGTAGCACGTATATAGAGCGATTGTCAAGTGCTCCTTGTAATTTACTGTAGTCGTATCTTCCGGTTCTAATTTTTCCTACTAAGCCATTCATGGCGAAGAAATTTTTGGCAGTTATGTAGCCGCCATTTTGGCCATCGTTCGACCTAGTAATCTTGAATCCTCTGACATCTTCATCATCTTTAAACTCTATGCCAATTTGAAAAGTATTTTTGTTGTAATAGAGCAGGACGATCTTTTTGTTCTCTAGATTGTTAATTTTGTAGAATGCTGTTGGGAAATTAATTAAATAATTTTTAGTAATTGTAATTTTGTCGACTACCCGATTGATTGATTGGTTGTCGAAAAGTTCAAATCCATCCATTATGGGCTCCTTTCATAGCTCCATTATAGCATACTTGTATTTTTCTGCGTATTTATTTATTTTACTTATTGGCTTATGTTATTTTGTTTATGCTTATTATAATGGTTTTAGTTGGCGACATGAATCATAAAGTATGGGCTCATACTGTGCTTTGAGGCTTCGGAAAGCGAGGCTCCCGAAGAAAGAACTGAACATTTTGACATAATATCGCTGTCGGCGTTCTCGAATTTCGTAACCTTAAACCATGTTCCGATTCGGTCAGCTTTATCGGCGTAATATGACGGAAACTCTGACGGCTTTGGTGTATTTTTACTAATCTCTTCCACGTATACCCAGTATCGCTCTGGATATCCACTATGTATAAGTAGGAACTTCGGCTCCTTATTCGCCATGATCATCTCTGCAGCTTTTTTGGAGACAGCTGTGCCCATTTTCCCATACCAGACGAAGCCTTTTTCTCGAATGATGTCTTCATGTGCCTTAATCGTTCCGCATTCGGGAGCAAAGTTATTGGTAAAGCGTAGCGAGATTGTGTCCATCAATCGCTAACCTTAATCTGCCCATTCATCAACATTGGTAATAACCAATCGCGAAGAGAGATTAGTTCAACATTTTCTTTTCTAAGAATGTCGTTTTTGGTGAGGTAAGCGTTAGTAATGTCGGAGTATTTTTTAAGTGTCGTCTCGTCGGGAATTAATATTTTAATATTCTTAACTCCATCATTACTTATTGCTTCCATCGTAGCTCCGTTGGAGTTGAGGTCTTTAACTTTCTCAAAGTAGTTGCTATAAATAAAATTTCTAATATATGGTAGTGTTTCGGATTCACATTCAAGCCCGAAGAAGCCAGTTGAAAATACAGATTTTTCTAGCAAGTCATTAGATGTTGGCATAACCGTTATGTGCTTAATACTATTTTTCATCTTCGCAAACCAAACACTATTTGGCTTCGGTTGCATATTTGCTCTGCTCTCTCTATTATCGTAATCGATTTGCGTGCCAATACCCATTTCGCCACCTATCACATCAGCAGTTGCGTAATACGTTTTAACATCATCGAACTTATCTATACCTGGTTTTATATCTTTACATAAGTCGTTTTTTAAGAGATTCTGCACCTTCCATCCCTTAGGGATCTCTCGTTTGAGTTTTTCGTTATAAACCATCTCCCCACCAGAAGATTTGTATGGGCGGCCTTTTTCATCAGGAAAATCGAATTGCATGAACCAATAATCGTAAATTTCGCGCATGAGCTTTTCGGAAGCTTCGATAGTTTTATCATTAACTACTATTAGTTCATCAATATCTTCTAATATAGCTACATCTTTTTTTTGCTGCTCCAGTGGGGGAAGTTCTATCTCGATGTTCTCAAAGGTTTCTCTTGAGATATATGCTTGGGCACAGCCAACCGATTTATTCACGAATGCCTTTGTGTATAACTTCACGAAGTAATATAAATAGTGATTATAAATACCGTCGTTGCATACTAAACCGGCAAAAGTTTGGTTCGTTATTAATGGAGTTTTAGTTATTGCATAAGTACCTATTGATGCTCCGGTACATGCGCAAATAACTGTTCCTGGTGGAAAGATTTTTAGTTTCATTTTCTGAATAGTTTCTGCATCCACGTATTGATTCGATGTTGTTCCGTAGAGGTATTTACCTTGTATATCTTCTATTCTACACCATGGTATACCCGATTCTTTGTTGACAAAATGTTTAGGTTTGTCACGCATTGGGACTATCACTGAGCAAGCCTCTTTTAATTTAGTCTTGACCATATTCTATTTTTCCCAGATTCTCTTTTATTATTTTTTCTAGGTTGCTCGAATTGTCGAATAATCTGTTCAACTTCGTTTCATAGCTAGAAATACGATTATTAAACTCTTCCTTGGTAATGTCTATATGTTCAATTTTTATATTAAAGTATTGGCCGGCAGACAAGGAGTAATTATTCTCTTGGACGTCCTTATTGCTTGGATGGACTGAAAAATCTTCGATATCTTCGCTATTAGTGAATGCTTCAATAATCTGCCGCTCTTCTTTGGGCGAAAGAACAGTGCGTTGATTGTTGCCCTCTTTAATCTTCTCGCCGAGTTTAGAAGCGTCAACGAGAGTAATATTGCTATCACCGTCTTTGTCTATAAATATAACCGAAACATTTGTGCCAGTAGTTGCAAAAATGTCAGGTGGCATAGATATTGCGCCTTTTAACCAATGGTTTTCGACTAGTCGTTCTCGGATAGTTCTTTCTATACCTTTTTGCGCAGCGATGAATCCTTTGGGTACAACGATTGCCGCTTTACCATGTTTACCAAGTGAGTATATGATGTGCTGGATAAAGAGTAGATATATTTCCATTTTTTCTTTATCCTTTGGTTTAATCTTGGGTACACCTGCGAAGAATCTCTCGGTATTAGCTTCGCTATTAGCTACCTCGTCACGATATTCAGAGAAGTCTAGCTTAAATGGCGGATTGCTTACAATATAGTCAAAACCCTTGTCTTTGATGATGTTTAGGTGGGCTGGGTGTGTAATTGTATTACCCTCCACCACATGGGAAATTGAGTGAGCGAGGTTATTTAAGATAAGGTTTAGACGGAGTAAGTTTGAAGACTTCTGGGAGATGTCTTGTGAGTATATACTGCAATTTTCCGCACCAATTTTATGAGCAATACTCATAAGGAGTGTGCCTGAACCCGCACTTGGATCTAGAATCTTTACATTGCTTGGTTTTTCATCGCCCACGAGAATGTCCGCCATAATTCTTGCGACTGAACGAGGAGTGTAATACTCAGCGTAAACACCGCCACCGTTTGCGTTGTAATCCTTAATCATATATTCAAAGATAGTAGAGAAGAAGTCGAAGCCTTGATCAAATGCCATGGAGAAGTCTAGCTTCTCATTAGCGAGTAGGTTGATGACAGCTCTAGCGAGAGAGTTGCGTTTACTACTATCGCTTACCGAGTTAAAGAGCTCATTATCGAAAAGCAAGACATCGGTACCCTCGTCGGTATGGACGGAGAATGTACCTGTATTCTGAACGGCGATGTCGTGGAGTGTATCGTTGAAGAGCTTATAAAAATCATTCTCGTTTTGGCGATTAAATAAAGTTGTGATTAGATGTTCGGGTTTAAGTTTTGCCGAGTTGCCACCTAGTCTTGCGAGCATAAGATTGTAATCATTTTCGCTCATAGACTCTAGGGATTCAGTGATATTGGCAGTATTAGCTAATTCAGGTTTTACATTAACGACATCATGTAGGAACTTGTCGTTTAGGAATTTATAGAGGAAGCTCTGCGTAATAACTTTATATTCGTTACCGTCACCGCCAAGGCCCGCACTATTGCAGCGTGCCTTTAGATTATCGATTAGTTCTTTGATTTTTTGAGTGTAGTTTAACTCCATTTTTACTCCTCGCCCTTATATTCTTTAATATATTCGTCAAACAATTGGGTAGATGCATAGTTTAAGGCTGGATAACTAATTGTAGTTTCGGCCTTATCAAAGGAATCAAGTACAGCTTTCATTATTTGGCCCATGAAATAACTTTCGGAATCAAGAATGCCAGAATTGTGAAGAATTTGTTCGTCTAGGGATTCGACTGCTCCACTTAAAATAGAATAGCGTTCTATAGGATTAATAGTGCCATCAAAAGAAGCCAGGCGTTTGTCTACGCGAGCGGCTTTGTGATTGCCATGATATTTATCTGCTAGGAGATTGTTTTTACGATTCAACTCAGTTATTTTTTTGAGGATTGCTTCGTATTTTTTATTAAGTTCTCTTTGGGTTTCGTTATTGAAATCTGATTCTTGCTGAGAGATGTTTTGTTTTCGCATGACATCGAGGAATGCCTCGTAGAGTGAAGTATATTCTGGATCTTTTGGATCCCAGTTTTCGCCGATTTCTTTGCGGATTTTACCTACGAGGGCTTGGCAGTCTTCGGTAGCAAGACGGAGTTCTTCTTCGTGGATTTTCTCGAAATTAAACATAACATCTTCGATTGCGATATTTACTATTCCTGATATGTCTGCATAACTATTGAGTGCTTCTTGCGCATTGATAAGGGCGATTCTATCGTTGACTATATTTAGGGCTTTACCTAATTTATGGAAGTCCAATTCTTTTAATAATTCTTCATGGCCAAATAGACGGATGAGATTTGACAATTCTCGAGAGGTTTCCAAGGCTTTACGAAGGTTATTGAGAATTTCAGGGTCTTGGATTTGGGAAACTTGGTTGTTAAATACTTCTAGGTTGTCTAGCGTGTAGTCAAAAACAGCTTCTTTGACACGACGGATTTCTTCTTCAATTTCTTTTTTGCTCATGAAGATGGAGCCAAATACATTGTCTGGGTCGTCATCCATACCTTCGCCATATTCTCCTTTAAGTTCATCGAGATAGGCTTTGTTGGTGAGGTCAAATTCGTGCTGGATATTCACAAAGTCTACGACATAGCCCATGCGGAAGTTTTTATATGGACGATTGACGCGAGTGAGAGTTTGAAGAAGATTATGAGCTTTGACTATTCTGCCTAAATAAAGTTTCTTAAGGCGCGGGCAGTCGAAGCCGGTTAGAAGCATATTATATACGAACAAAATATCGATTTTGCCATCTTTGAAATCACGGATGTTGTTTTTGCGAGATTCTTTGTCGCCTTCTTCGTTGGTGATAAGTGCGGCCTTGAATTTATCACCATATTTTTCGTTGAATTGGTTGAATAGCTCGCGAGCCTGATTGGGTTTACCTTCGGCTTCGATGGCAGAATTGCAAACTACCATGGCGCCGATGGTATTGTCACCATATTGAATACGGCTCTTGGTGAAATCTTCCATGATAAAATCGAGCATGCCGGAGACATATTTTGGATGAGCGTAGATGAGGCGTTTGTCGACATCGCCAAGCTCTACTTCGATTTTCTTGTAGATATCGTTGATTTTTTCACGGTAGGTGGTCTCGATTTCTTCGCGAAGAAGCCTTAAAGTGTATCCATCGCGAATGGATTCGTTGTAATAGTATTTATGAATATAGTCGCCGAAAATATCTTTGGTAGTGTGATGGCTCAGCTTTTTACCATCCTCTGATTCGCGGATGATTAGCGGTGTGCCGGTTAAGGCGATTTTTACTGATTCTTTGTCGGAGCTGTATAAGTTAGCGAGGAAAGAGCCTTTTGGATTATAGGAACGATGTGCTTCGTCAAGGAAGAATACGCGTTGAACCTGTATGTCGTAACCACTATTGTTTAAGACGGTCGTGTCGTCTTTGAATTTTTGGATGTTGACTACGCAGATTTCGTTTTGGCCAGAAATGTTGGCGGTGTTATTGGCAAATTCTTGGTTTAGCTCGTCGCGACTATTGACAGTGCGGACTTTGAGACCGCGCTTGTTGAATTCGCTGGCCGCCTGAATAGCTAAATCAATGCGGTCAACGATGAAATAAAATTTAGGAATGATGTTTTGCTTGGCATAGTAATCGTTTAGAATATTGGTACTGAAATAAGCGAGGGCAGTTTTGCCTGAACCTTGGGTGTGCCAGATGATGCCACGTTTTTTGCCTTCGTCTAGCTTTTGCATGATTGCTTTGGTGGCAAATAGTTGAGGGTAGCGCATGATGTGTTTTTGAATTTCGGTATCACCGGTCTTTTCGTCTATTTCGTTGACATATGCTAAACCGTATTTAAGTAGGAAATGGAGACGAGGTTTAGAAAGAAGGCTGGTGATGATTTTATTGGTAGGGGAGCTGGGGTTTTTATTAGTGATATATTCTGGGCTGTTTTTAATGATGACATGGTTGTTGTCTTTTAGAATGAAGTCTTCGGTGTCTTCGTTGATTTCTTTTACTTCTTCGGCTATTTCGCTTTCTTTTTGTTCATAAAAATGATTGTAGCGAAGCTTGGTTTTACTACTTGTGGTATAGTAGGCGCCGACTAGGTGGTTGTTGTCATCGTCTTCGTATGGCATGTTGTTGGAAAACATTAAGATTTGAAACTCGTTGAAGAATCGACGGAATTTGCGGTTAGAGACACGTTTGTTCATGCGATCGCGCTCGGCTTTGATGCCGTCTTTATTGTTTGGTTTTTTGACCTCTATAAAGCCCAATGGAATGCCATTGACGAAAAAGGTGATGTCTGGGCGGAATTCGTCTTCGTTGTTTTTGCAAGTTTGCTCTGTGGTTATATGGAAGACGTTATTGTTGAAATTATCAAGGTCGATAAGTTTAATCTCTCCACTTTTGCCCGTAAGACGTTTGAAGAATTCGCGTCCGAGATCGTCGTAGTCTAGTTCGAGCTTGATGTCTTCGAGTAGACGGTCGATGGCTTGCGGGTCGGTAATATTCGGATTTAGCTTTTGAATTGATTCTCTAAAAATGTTTTTGAGAATGTTGGTTTCTGGGTCTGATTGTTGTTTGGCTTCAGACCTTGAGATGTATTTGTACCCCAGTCGAGTTAAGTGGACTAGGGCTGGGAGTTTTACGCGCGTGTCTTCGTTGAACATAGTCTAATTATACCATTATTTTGTTATTTGCGAAGATGCTAGAAATAGTATATAATATAATTAATTGATAGTTAGAACAGGCAGAGACATAGTTGCTTGTTGTTTTGAGGAGATAAAGTATAGCGATGGGTTTGAAAAATGGTATAGATTATATCAGATTAGAAAGAGTTTTGAAGAAATATGGAGTTGATACTCTTCAAGAACTAAGCATCCGACGTGATTTAGGGTTGTTGTCATTATCTAATGCCGACAGCGATTATCTTGATGAGATGCAAAAGACGTGTTCAATTACTGGTAATGAGAATCAGAATTGTGTGGCGCATGATTTTAATAATGATGGTTTGTTGAATGTCGACGATTATTCTGATTCAAAGATTATTTCGTCTGTTGGAAGTCTTTGGAAAGAGAAAAGCTCAAGCCAAAGAAATTTTATGATTTTAATTGATTATTATAATAATCGTCCAAAGATAACTTTACAAATTTTGGGAGATCGTTATGGATTAACGCGCGAGAGAGTGCGTCAAATAATTAGTAATGGGACAGAAAAGTTGAGAGGTATGTGTGATAAAGAATCGATAAAGACTATTCTTTTACCAATGTTAGATTATTTTGCTAATGAGGCGGTAATGATAGATTCTTTGGCGGTCGAGGATAGGTATTTTACGAATAGGGGAATTGCCTATTTGTTTTCCATGATGTATCCACAACGGTATGAAGTATTTATAAACAATAGACTGTATGGCGAGTGGTGGATAAAGCCAGATGGTAATTTGAATAAATTATTACATATTCTTTTGAAAGATTTAAAAAATAAGACTGATCCGATGTCTTTGAATGATCTTGAAGGTAATTATTCAATTAATACAAAAATGGGTTTGAGATTAGATGGGGTTGTTGAGAAAAATGGTTATATTGCCTTGGTGATAAATAAGGAAGCTATGAAAAAATTGGATGAAAATGAAAATTCAAGAAAGAGTAAAAATAAAAACTTGGCAAAGAGTAGCTTGCCTGACGAGGTCTATATAAAAAAATACAATAGTAATAGTGGAGTATTGGCTAATAGCGACGATGGGACGATACACAATCAAGGATCTTTAATGAAAGCTATTATGCAAGTTTTTAGAGATTCACCGAATAAACTATTTGATTATAGAGTCATACAAAGGATTTTGAGAAAAAAATATGGCAATAGAATGCTTCATGATCTCGCGTCAATTAAACAGAATGTGGCCGAGTTGGAAAGTAAAAAACTAATAGAAAAAGCTGATATAACTGGATATTATGTTTTTCATAAGCCTGGTCATAAAATAAAAGAAGAGGAAAAGCTGAAAGAGTTTATTAGAAGACATATCGGTAAGGAAATTGAGCTTAGATATAAAACATTTCAACCTAGTAGCGATAAACTTTGGAGACATGTCTTGGTGAACGGTCAAAATGAGCAGTTTGTTTTTGCTAGGCAGTTATATGGTAAAAATATGTGTTACGATAAGAGAAGAATAATAGAATATAGAGAACCATTGGAAAAATATTTTTAGGGATAGTGATTTGCATTATTAGAATTTGATGATTATATTGGTATTAGGATTTTGCAGTTACTTGATATGGTATGTGATGGAGTGGAGGTGGTTTGGGTTGTGATAATGTATAATAGATAGTATGAATGAGGTTTTCGAAACAGCGTTAGAAATTGCCGTGAAGGCGCATAAGGGGCAGGTGGATAAGAATGGGGTGGCGTATATTTTGCATCCGCTGGCGGTGGCAGGGCTTCTGGATTCGTTGGAGCTGAAAACCATTGCGGTTTTGCATGACACGATTGAGGACACGGACGTGACGGCGGAGTATTTGCTGGAAAAGGGAATTCCGAAACACATTGTGGAGGCGGTGCAACTTTTGACGAAGCCGGAGGATGAGGAATACGAATCGTATCTTCGGCGGGTGAAGGAAAACCCTTTGGCGAAGCAGGTGAAGCTGGCGGATCTTGCGAATAATACCGACCCGAAGCGGGCGAGTGGGTTGAATGAGACGCGCAAAGCAAAATATGAGCTAGCAAAGAGAGTGTTGGAGGAGTAATAAGATTTTAAGGTAAAATGATTTATGATCATTCTCGAATATAAAGTTTTGCCGGCGTGGGTGTGTGCAAATGAAGAGCCAGAGACTTCTTTTGTGAGAGTGACGGATGATGCGAAGGATAATGTGATTACTATGTTTCATGGGAAGGAATACTTGCATACAATTTCGCAGAAAGATATAAAAAAGATTATTAAAATCATTGATGAGTATCCGGAGATTTTTGAAATCCCTGAGAGTTTAGAACCAAATGATGTGCTGGATGGAAGTGAATACATTTTTAAGTTCGCAGATGGTGTGCGAAGCAATGAGTTCAGCGGGTTTAATATATTAGATTACGGAAGAAAACCACGCAAAAACGCGACTTTGGCGCTAAGGGTGGCAAGGAGAATTAAAGAAGAAGTGCTGATGGATAACAAAATACGGACGATGATTCCAAGTAGATTGCAACACTGGCCGAAGTATCGGAAGCCATCCAATATAATTATAATCTGATTGTGATACTATATATTATATGAACAATGAAATTGAAGCGCAGTTTTTGGATATTGATAAAGAGATAATTCGCGCGAAACTAAAAGAGGTTGGGGCAAAGTTAGTAAAACCGGAAGTGATGATGCGGCGGGTGGTGTTTGATATAGACGAAAATCGTTATGCACGAGTGCGTGATGAAGGTGGTGGTAAAATTGTGATGACTTATAAAAACGTTGAAGACGAAGGTTCTATTCTTGGTGTGAAGGAAGTGAATGTTGAGATTGATGATTTTGATAATGGAATTATGTTTTTGAAAGCTTGTGGGCTGAAAGCGAAGGCTGAGCAGGAAACTTATCGTGAGGTTTGGATGCTTGGCGAAGCCGAAATATGTATTGATACTTGGCCATGGATTCCGACTTTTGTGGAGATTGAAGGACCGGATGAAGAAACGGTATGGGAAACAGCTAAGAAACTTGAACTTTCGCGTGAAAAGGCAAAGTATGGATCGGTGGGTACAACTTATCAGCATTATTATGATGTTGATACAGAAATAGTGAATCGTCATACGCCGAAAATTTTGTTTGATATGGAACCGCCGGAGTGGGCGAAGTTGCGAAAGTAGTGTAAAATAAAAACATGAGTGGAAATAAAAAATCATTGAAGTCAGTTTTTCGTGATTATATGGCGGGGAAGATCAAACTTGAAGCTTACCAAAAACTTGGAGTTTTGTTTTTGGTGGTGGTGTTTGCGGGATTTTTTGGTTGGGTGTATGAAATGATTTTTTATTTCTTTGATGGTGGAACGGGGGAATTTTATATGCAGGGAGGGAACTTTTTGCCGTGGATTAATATTTATGCGATTGGGGCGGTGTTGATCATTCTGCTTTGTATGAAGTTTAGGAAGAATCCGTGGCTGGTGTTTTTGCTGTCAGTTTTGGTGAGTGGTGTTGTGGAATTTGTGGCGGGGTGGTTGGTATATACAATAGGGAATGGCACGAGATACTGGGATTATAATACTGAGATTTTGAATTTTGGGAATATTGGTGGGTTTGTATGCCTTAGGAGTGTGTTGTTTTTTGGAGTTTCGGCGCTGTTTTTGATATATATGGTGGTGCCGTTTTTTGTGTATTTGGCTAAGAGGATGTCTAAAAGAGCGTTTCTTACTTTGGCGATTTCGTTGTTTGCGATAGTGATGGTGGATGAAGTGTATAATATTTTGGCATCAAAAATATTTGATTGGCCGGATGCGATGGATTTTTGGCGAGCGATGGGGTGGAAATATCTAACGTAGACTCGTATTGTAAAAGATAGAGTTTTATGATATAATTGTCAGAGTGAGCGGGCCGGTAGCTCAGCTGGTTAGAGCACGA
>JAEEGL010340788.1_pt1 | contig 13900 bp, 12 predicted proteins | sample 9134231 | NCBI WGS metagenome assembly JAEEGL01 (sample SAMN16246548, study PRJNA631951) | gut metagenome | biome: gut microbiome; feature: rumen; material: fiber-attached | host: Bos | place: Iran: Karaj | collected 2018-10
ATTCTGTACGGATAAGTTTAGTATATTCGTTAATACTAAGTTCATTTTTAATATCCCATTTATTAACGACAATTACTAGAGCTTTTCCTTTTTCAAGAGCCATACCAATAATATGTTTATCATATTCAATAATTCCGGTTTCACTATCGATTACTAAAACACAAACATCGGAGCGATCAATCGCTTTCATACTGCGTAATAAACTATATTTTTCAATATTCTCGTAAATCTTTCCCTGTTTACGAATACCCGCTGTATCAATAACAACATATTCTTCATTATTATATTTAAAGACACTATCAATAGAATCTCTAGTCGTTCCAGCAATATTCGAAACAATACTTCGCTCTTCTCCTAATAAAGCATTAACTAAACTACTTTTTCCAACATTAGGTCGTCCAATTATGGAAAATTTCAATCTTTTATCTTCAATAATTTCACTTTTTTGATCAAAACCTTCACATACTAAATTAATTAATGGATCAAAACCACGACTATGTTCACTACTGATTTCTACATAGTTTTCAAAACCTAATTCATAGAAATCATATTTATAATCTTCACTCTTTTTAGAATCCGTTTTATTAATCGCAACGACAACTTTCTTACCGCTTTTCATTAACATATCACGAACAGCATAATCATTTTTGGTAAGTCCCTCAGTTCCATCAACCACAAAGATGATGACATCACTTTCATCAACTGCTATTTGTACTTGAACCTTGATTTCACTATTGAAATCACCATTTGTAACATCAATACCACCAGTATCAATTAAATTAAAGTGATAATTATCATAATTAACTTCTGCATAAATACGATCTCTTGTTACCCCTGGAGTATCTTCAATAATCGAAATTCTTGTACCAACTAATTTATTAAATAAAGTACTCTTTCCAACATTGGGTCTTCCTACAAGAGATACTGTAGGTAATTTCATAGACACCTCACACGTAAATTATACCATATAAATGTTGCTTTTACAAAAAAAATGAAAAACTATTTTTCATTTTTTAAAACTAAAATTGTTAATCTTATTTTTTTATTTTTTCATCTAATTTAAAGAAATAATCAATATCTAAAGATTTAATTTTACTAACAATATCTATAAAAGGAATTATAGCAATATCATCATCTTTATATAAACAAGCATTATTGGCATTATCTTTAGCTACCATAACATATTGATTTACTTGTTTAGCAACTCCAAAAGGAAATTCATTATTGATAGCCCTAATAACCATTCCTTTATCTCTAATAGAGGAAAGTTTAACTACTCTTACTATAAAAGGACTATTAAGCCATTCATTATATCCAAAAAAAGATAATTTAACTTTAGGATCATCAACTTCAACAAGATATAAAACATAGAATTCGGCTTTATTACAGGAATCTAATTGTTTTTTGGCAAATATTTTAATTTTTCCATAAGGATTAATTTTATAAAAAAAGATATTTTTTTCAGCATTAGATTTTATATCTACATTATCAAAAGACTTAATAATTTTCTCAATAGCATCTTTAATATAATAATGATTCTTCATTGACTTCACCGGGATTATTATATCATATAAAAGGATTTATACAAGAAAAAGAATATTTTTCTTGTATAAAGATAAAGACACATAGTTGTTACTTACATTACACTATGTGTCTTTTATATCCATTTATAAATTATTTTATTATTTTATTTTGATATTCTTCATATTGTTCAACATGTAAATCACCAATCATTGAACGTGCTTCACAACCTACTGCAAATTGTGCAATTTTCATTAATTCTTTTCGTGGAGTACCTTTAAGATATTTTATCAAATCAGCATCAACCATATTTGATACCCCATCAAGATTTAATCTTTTTATCTCATCAGGATATTTAGTAGAATCATATTTAAATGAATTACTTCTTAAATAATTATATATTTTATAACGTACTTCATTAACTTTAGCTTTTCTAAATTCTGCATATAATTGACGACCATAATATGCAACTATCTTTTGTTCATCAACAGTTAAACCATCTTTATGACCAATCTCTAATGCAGCATATGTCCCTTTATCAACGAAACTACCCTGACTATGATACTTACCATTTTTATCTGTCATAAAAATCTTATCATGAAGAACTGGTTCATTAACTTTTATTTCTTTATTAATTAATGTTTTTTCACTCAAATGATCAATATTATTATCAAAATCATCATTTTTTTCTGTATCTTTATCATCTTTAATTAATTTATTCATTAATGGTTTAAGATCTTCTTTAGCTAAATCTATAAAATTATCTTTAGATTCACTTTCAAGAAGTTGATTACATTTTTTAGAGAATGTATATAAAACAAATCTTTGTTCATTTAAAGATATTTTATTTTTTTCACAATAATCACGTAATTCATCCATTGTATCTTCATATTTTAATTCATATGAATAATCAGTTGGCCATTTATTACTAATATTATATTTTGTATCAGTAATCATTAAGTTAAGACTCTTTTCTGAAATATTCAAAATTATTGGATTATTAGACATTTCTCTTTGTCTATTAGATTTTTTAATAATCTTTTCTAGAATAGTAGCCCTATTAGGCAAATTAACTCTTTTTCGATGATCTTCCAACTTAGGAGCCTCATTCTCACGTTTTTTTCTTGCCTCTTTATCTATTTCAATCGTAGCATTATACTCAACACTTAAACGATCACCTAGACTATTTAATAAAGATTTTTTGCTCTTATTACTATAATCTCTACCACCAGAAGATTTTACGCGATATGTTCCCGAAAATAATTCTTCCGGCACGTTTTTTTCAGTCTGGTTAAAGATTGTTAATCGATTATTAAGATAACCTTTCAAATTATTAACATTCATCATATATTCAAATTTATTATTAGATTCAATTATTTTTTTAAATAATAATCCTTGTATACTAAGAATATTGACAATTTCTTTCTTATCTTTATAACAACCCATAGCTACTTCACTAATCATTTGTCGATTGTCCTGATAAAATTCAACTAATATTTCTTTTAATTCCGTATTCACAAAACCACCCGTTTACATACTATAACACTTTTTTAGAAGAATATCAACATATTTTTTTACACAAAAAGTGTCAAGCGACACTTTTGATATCAATAATCTCTTTAATAGAATTATTGTTAATATAATTAACTATATATGTTTCACCAGTTTTAATAAAAGGTAATATATCACTGTTAACTTTAATTGACACTCGATAGTGTCCATCTTCTCTGTCAACAAGATAATAATATGTATTACCATCAATAATAACACTAGTTATTTCTTTAATAGTTATTTTTATTTCATTACCTTTTTTAGTATAACCATTATTCTTAATATAATTCTCTGATGCTTTTACGATTCCTAGAGAAGAATCAGTAACTACTACTTTTTGATAATCCGCAACATCGACAAAAGCATACATTTTAACAAGACCGGCATTATCTTTTAAACTGATTAAATATGTTGGTCGATTATCTAAATTAATTAGTAATGGGAATGATGCTACGTAATCCATTTGTTGGACTTGCCCCATTGCACTATCCATCGCACTATATTCTTCGGCTCCTGGACAATCATAATATTTGGTTTCTTTAGTACGTAAATTGGTTAAAATGAAACCTAAGTTACTTTCATCACTAACAACACTTGTAATTCCCGTATATAAATAGACATCATCATTCATTGCAAGATAATTATAACCGGTTGTTGTCATCGTCATTTCTTTTTGACCAAAAATGGTATTAAAATAACCATTTTTATATGCTCCCCAATCATTAACTTGTTCAATGATTAAATCAGCATCATAAACGTGATCAACCCAAGTTGGTACTTCACTTACATCATATTTATGTGTTTCTCCAGTAATAGCATTAAGGGTAATAATACTCGAAACATCTCTTCTTTGACTTAAACCATGATAACTGATTACTTGCATGATCCAATATGGATTACCTTCATTATCAATTTCAAAGTTTAAATCACCAAAAGAACATAGTGGATATTTAAATCGTAAATATCGATTTACATCTTCAAAGAAAAGTGCACTTGGACTATATTTCATTCCTTTTTCTAACTTAACTAATTTACTTTCACCATTAACACTATTAACCGTAATATAACCTTTAATACCGGTACTATGATTTGTGAAATATTTAATCATATCATAATATTCTAGTGGTGTTACTCTAAGTATGTCATCATTATAATTAATTTGCGTATACATATCACTAACATAGAATTGACTAACTAATTCACTCATTTGTCCCATTACACGATCACCTAGTTTAGTACTAGAATCACGATCAAGTAAAGCTAAAGTATTAAAGTTTACCTCTGGGATATCTTCTTTAAAATCACTATTAGTAATCGTAATTCTTTCATAATATCTTTTTGACATAAATAATGGACTATTAATTATAATAACTAAGATAGCAATAATAAAAGGTAAAAAGACTAATAAACCTTTCTTAGAAACAGTCTTAGGTACTTGTAAATTACGTATATTAATAAAACCATAAATTACTAAAAAGATAATAATGATATTAATAATAAACATCCAAGAACTAATATTATGAATATCAATACTTGGTAACATAAAATAATATTCAATAAAGCCTAATAATAATGTAATAATAATGCTAATAATTAATTTTTTTAAGTTCATAAACTCTCCTATTCTCCTTCAATAATCCATTCGCCATTTCTTTTACCATTTTTTCTTGATATTAATCCCTTCTCTTGCATCAATGACATGTAATTTTTAACACTTCTTAAAGATTTATTAATTAAAACGGCTATTTCTTCTTGTTTAATCATTGGATTATTTTTTAAAATATTTATTATTGCTTGTTCTTCTAAAGTGTAATGGTTATCTTTAACATCTATATCATTTTCACTTTGATTATAGTTAATATGCATATACTTATTCTTTAATTCATAATTAGAATTAGTAAGTAAATTATAAAAGAATTTTTCAAGAAAAGATATATCTTCAAAAACATTTTTTTCATAATTATTATAATTAGCTCTAACTAAAGCGTTTCTAAAATACCAAGAATTATTTTTAAAAACATCTTCATTTATATTAAAGCCAAACGTTTTTAAATACTTAATTATAAAGACTGCTGTTGTTCTAGTATTTCCTTCACAAAATGGATGAACTTGCCATATATTTGAAGTAAATCGACATAAATGCTTGATAGATTCATTAATGTTTAAATCTCTATATGAAAAATTCTTTTCTTGTTCAAAATCATATTCTAAAGTTTCTTGAATACTTTCATATGACGAATATGTAACTGTATCATCATTTAATATCCATTCTTTCTTGGTAAAATTATAAGTACGATATTTACCAGCCTCATCATATATCCCATCAAATAATTTTTTATGAATACGTAATAATTCTGTTACCGAAAAATTAAAAGCTTTCTCATTTACTAATTCTGTTATTATTGATGAAACCTTATCAGCTTCTTCAGTTAATTCAATTTCTTTTCTTTTATTTGATTCTTTCTCGTAATAACGATTTATACGTTCTTTTACATCTTCAATACTAATATTACCTTCAATATGTTCCTTAGCGTTTTCTAGTAGATAATCAGATACTGTCAGTCCATCAACATCTTGTAAACCAATTGCTATTTCCCATGTTTTAGCTTTTTCTTGTTTTTCAGGTTCTCCTTGCTTTATATATTCTGAAAAATCAACTATTTCTTCATCGATATTCATCATCCCTCCAACATAATAATTATAGCATTTATTATCATTTTTTTCAATTCCAAAGTGCAAAATTTGCACTTTGGAAAGCAGCCTTTTGCACTTTAAAAATAGCATATATTAATATAGGAGGTGAATATTAAAAAGATTATTATAGTAATGATACTTATTTTATTAATACCAATAACTATATCAATAATTAAGATAATAAACTGGAATATTGATAATAATAAAATTAAAGAAGAAATAATAATTATTAACAATAATGTTAATATTATAGAAAGCGATTTATTATATGTTGATTTTCAAGACTTATTAACTATTAATGATAACACAATTGGTTGGATAAAAGTATTAGGTACTGATATAAATTATCCTATTGTTCAAACTAATAATAATTATTATTACTTAAATCATGATTTTAATAATAATTATAATAAAGCTGGTTGGATATTTTTAGATTATCGTAATAATTTAGATTTTTTATCTAAGAATACTATTATTTATGGTCATCAAAGAAAAGATGGTAGTATGTTTACTAGTTTAAATAAACTTTATTCTAAAAAATGGCAAGATAATTACGAAAATCATTATATTAAATTAGTTGGTCTTAATTATACATATCTATTTCAAATTTTTTCTTTTTATCATGAAAAAGTTAATAATGATTATTTAATTACAGAATATAATCAAGATTTTATTAACAATATTGTGGATAAAAGTTTATATAATTTTCACATTTCTGTTACAGATAAAGATTATATTTTAACTTTATCCACATGTTATGGTAATAAAGAAAGAACTATTGTTCATGCTAAATTATTAATTAAAGATTTTAATAATAAATAGTCAAATTTAGTCTATTTCTTGTCATAATCTATATTAATATAATAAAATAATATTAGATGGAGATGATATTATGAATAATAGTACCGTTAGTATTAGTTTTCGTGTTGATAAAAATTTAAAAGTTGAAGCTGATGAATTATTTAAACAATTAGGTTTAAGTACAGGTACAGCTTTAACAATGTTTTTAACCCAATGCATTCGTGAACAAAGAATACCCTTTTCTATTACAATGAATACTCCATTTAATAAAATAGAAAAAAAAGAAGAAGTTATTGATAATTTAGAAGATATTTAAAAAGAAGTTTAGTCATTAAACTTCTTTTTCATATAATTATTAATAGTATTTTCAATAATAGAATAAGTATTATTAATATCATCTATTTTATTAAGATATTCGCGATATAACGGATGATTATTAAGTTCATTTATGATGCTATCCAATTCTTCTTTAGAACAAAGATGATGAGCATAATCTTTTTGTTTTAATTTAACTTGATTAATTAATAAAATTATTTCTTCATTATGATTTATTTGTTCTTGTAATTTTAGATATTCTTGATAATCATCACTTGATTCAATGAGGTTAATGATCTCATCAACTTTATTTAATATTTCATCATTATTCAACTAATTCACCATCTAGTGAAAAACTTTTAGCATCCGTTATTTTAACGTTAACTAGTTTACCTATTAAAGATAAATCACCATTAAAGTTAACTAATTTATTAGTCTTTGTATAACCATATAATTGGTTTTCTTTAACACTTTCTCCTTCAACTAAAACTTCTTCTACTTTTCCTAAATATTCTTTATTATGCATTAAAGAATATGAATTTACTAAATCATTTAATTCATATAAACGTTTTTCTTTTTCATGAAGATCAACATGATCATTCTTCATTAATCTTTCGGCTGGTGTACCAACTCTTGGTGAGAAGATAAAAGTAAAGGCACCATCATATTTACAGTAATTAACCATATCTAGTGTTTCTTGAAAATCTTCTTCCGTTTCTCCAGGGAAACCAACAATAATATCAGTTGTTATAGCAACACCATCAATCTTCTTTAATTTATCAAATAAACGAATATAGTCTTCTTTCGTATAACGACGTCCCATTAATTTTAAGATTTTACTACTACCAGATTGAAGTGGTAAATGAATATATGGCATAATATTGCTATTCTTTTTAATAACATCAATCATTTTATCGGTAAAATCCCAAGGATGACTAGTTATAAAACGAATTCTTGGTATACCGATATCACTTACTTTTTGTAATAAATCAGATAGATCATAACCAAGATTTAAATCTTTACCATAAGCATTAACATTTTGTCCTAAAAGCGTTACTTCCATAAAACCATCTTGTTTTAACTTCTCTACTTCCTTTAGAATATCTTCCATTAAACGACTTCTTTGTTTACCACGAGTATAAGGTACTATACAATAAGTACAAAATTTATCACAACCATAGATGATATTAACATAAGCTTTAAAATTATTTACTCTTTTAACAGGAAGATCTTCTATAACATCACCTTCAATAGATAAAACCGAGATATTTGTTTTTTTATTAGTATTTGTTTCAAATATTAATCTAGGTAAATCATAAAGATTATGGGTACCAAAAATAAAATTAACATTTCGATATTTCTTTTTTATTTCTTCTACAACAACTTCTTCTTGTGCCATACAACCACATAATCCAATAATTAAATCCGTTTTTTCTTGTTTTAAATGCTTTAATCGACCTAACATACCAAAAGCTTTATTATGAGCATTTTCCCGAATAGAACAAGTATTTAAAATGACAATATCACTTGATGCCATATCCTTAGCTTTGGTATAACCAATACTTTCAAGAAGACCACATATATTCTCCGAATCATGTTCATTCATCTGACAACCATATGTTTTAACATAATATTTTTTATTTTTACCTAAATTTTGATATTTATCATCTAACTCATATTTAATATAATTAACTTTCTTATTACTACGTTTTTGAGCTTCTTTTAAATTAGGATATTCCATTATAATCCCCTCTTTTCTTTAAATAGTATATTATAATTATAGTAAAAATACAAATAAAAAAACTCATTATTTAAATTAATGAGTTTTTTATAATTTATAAACTTTTTGTGGTATTTCTAAACTAGTTTTATCAATAATACTATTTAAGAAATTTCCATAAATATGCTTTAAATTTGGAAAATAACCTTTTTTAATAATCTTATTATCTTCTAAAAAGTTAGTACCTATTTCTTCTAATAATGGAAGAGATATCTCTTCTAATGCTATATTACATCTTAAAAAATTATAGCCAATTATACGAATTATTGGTAAATAAACACTATTTATTATTTTATTATTTTCTAAACAACCGCTGCCAATTAATTCTAAATTAGGGAAAGAAATACTTTCTAATCCATAATTACATTCTAAAAACAAATCACCAATAGTTTTGACATTAGAAAGTTCAATATAATCTAATATCTCATTAGAAGATAAAAAACCTCCACCAATTGTTTTTACTTCATTTAAAATAATACTTTTTAATGATTCATTATTTTTTAAAAAGAAGTCACCAATTTTAGAAACCTTAGGCATTTCAATATAATCAATACATTTATTTCTTTCCACGAAAAAATCACCTATCATTCTAACTTCTGGCAGAGATACTTTTTGCAATTTATTATTTAATTCCAAGAAGCCACTACCTATTTCTTTTACTCTTGGTAAATATATATTTTTTAATACTTTATTTTGACAAAGAAAGAAATTACCTATTGTTTTAACTTTAGGTAAAGCTATTTCCCGTAACATTTTATTGTAAGATAGGAATGAATATCCTATGTATTCAGCGTTTTTTAAAAATATACTAGTTAATTTTGTATTTTTATGTAAAAAACAATCACCTATATTTACGGCATTAGGTAAATAAATACTTGTTAAAACATTGTTATTTTCTAAAAAATACTCCCCTATATTACGTGCTTTAGGTAAAGATATTTTATTTAAAGACTCATTAAAGCGCAAAAAATCTTCGCCAATATCTTCCAAATTAGGTAAAGATATTTCCAATATTGTTGGATTATGATATAAAAACCTATTATATACACGTTTTAAATTATCCAAAGAAATACTAATTAAATATGGTGAAAGCCATAGAAAATCATCACCAATTACTTCAACATAATTATTTTCATATCTAATTATATAATTATATTTACTGATTTCAACAATGACACTTTTATCATAATCATATCCAAATCTAATTATTTTGTCATCACCATTTTTGGTTACTTCAATTTTTCTAATTATACCAACACCTTTTATACTTTGAATAAAAGAATCAATATTATATTCATCACCTGCTAGCATAATATCTTTTTCTTGAAAATCAACAACATAGTCTTCCATTAATAAGTATCTTTTTTTATTAGCATATTTTGTATAAACTCTACCATATTCAATAATAATATTATTATCACAATAATATTTTCCATTACGTTCTAAATAATAATGATAATAACGATTATCGTTTGCTAAAGTATAACTTAAATAATCATAAAAATAATCATATTTACGATTACCACGTTTATCATTTTGGTGAATATTTAATCCATAATAATTTTCAAAACTTTTTGTTAATCCGGGAATAATATTCTCTAAATTATTAGAAAAAGTAGCATCAGGATTAACAACAGTGTGATTATAACGATTTTTTATAGATAAAGAATTACATTCTCCACGAGAGAATTGAATACTAATGACACTAGTTCCATATTCATCTTCTCTTTGAGGATTATCGAAATCTTCTCTTTTAATATCATCAACATTTTTCTTTACGGCAAAAAAAACGTAACAACGATTTAAACGATTACCATTATAGATAGTACATAACACTTCATCTTTTTCGTAATATTTTTTAAAAGATTGAATATCGCTCTCACAGTGACATTCATATAAATCATAACCAGCTTCATTCATCAGTTGAAATGGCGTTTTCCCAGTATCAATATATTTAATTGTTTTTAAATTAAGGAGACTAAATATCCATTCTTTAAAAGAATCGTTGTAGCCATGTAGTTTCAATTCTTTCGCTAATTCCTTGGTTGACGCAATATGATCTGTTAATATTTTTAACAAAGAGCCTTCGTTTTCTAAGATTGTTGGAAACGATTCACGACATAGGTGCATCATATCTTCACCATATATCTTTTTAATTTGTTTTAGTTCTTCGGACATAGTACACCTCTCGGTGCGTTATTATATCACAAAATAGTAATTCATGCATTCTTTTCTATATATTTCTCCACTTGAATTACTTTAAATTATATGTTATTATCAAATTAACAAGGAAACTTGTTAAATTTTGAAAGGGAATATTCAGTTTCTCGTATTGAATATCTACCCCCAAAATATAGGCCTTTATTCAAAACTATGAGTGCCTATTTTTTTATTACTAGTATCAATAGAGATAGAAGAAATAAAATGATGGATGTATATTTTAGAATATTTATAAAAAAAATTAATTTTATACAAGTTTACAAAAAAGATAATTGCTTTAACAATTATCTTTTTTATATTATCTTAATGTTCTTCATTAATATCAATTATGGAGTACAAATTTTTATTATTATTTAGTTCTTTAATATTAATTACGACTCCTTCACCAACAACATTTCCTTTTAAATCTTTAATCGCATCTTTTATTGCCTTCATGGTATTACCGGTAGCGTAAATATCATCGATTATATAGAAATTCTTATTCTTATAATCATCATTAACAAGAATTGGTAATTCTAGGAAATCTTCACCATATTCTTTTTCAAAAGAAACGGTTTTACATACACATGTTGGTGGTATTTTACCTTTTTTACGAACAGGGATTAATCCTAAATTTAGTTTAGTAGCAACAGCGGTACCAAATAGAAAACCACGGGCTTCTGGAGCAATAATATAATCTACTTCTTTGTCTTTAATTTGTTTACAAAAAGCATTAGTTATTTTTTTAAAGGTCTTTCTATCCATAATAAGTGGCGTTATATCAATAAACTCAATTCCTTTAATAGGATAATCATTTTGCGTTCTAATACCTAAATCACCTTTAATTTCGCTTTTTAATATTTTCATTTTTCCTCCTCTAGTTTATCTATAACTTTTTTTAAAGTTTCAAATGGTAACATCGCACAATGTTTACGATTAGGTTGTTTATATAATTCATCATAAGCATTTAATTCTTCTAAACTATCAGCATCATAATCTTGTTCATTCAACATATTATAGTAATTATTCATTAAGGTTTTCGCTTCTTCAATCGTTTTACCAATTAACATTTTTATCATTATACTAGTAGCACTTGTAGTAATGGCACAAGCTTCACCATTAAAATAAATATCGACAATTTTGTTATTATCAAATTTAACATATAAATCGATATTATCGATACAACTATCACTATGCGTATTCGCGGTTAAAAAACTAGGATCTTCAATCGTTTTACGATTCATAGGATTTTGATAGTTATCAATAATAATCGCTCTTCTTAGTTCATTATCCATTATAATATCACCTTAAAGATATCTTCTTTTTTCTTTAATACATCAATTAATTTATTAAGATCATCATAATTATTATAGAAATATAAACTGATTCTTAAAGTATTATTCGTACCTATTTCATCTTTAACCATCTTAGCACAATGATTACCTGCACGAACACAAATATGATAATAATTTAAGTAACGAGAGGCATCTTCAGGGAATATACCTTTGATATTAAAGAGAATCGTATTATCTGAACAATTTTCATTATAAATGATGATATCATTAATCTTTTTCATTTCATTAATCAAATAATCTCTTAATTCTTTTTCATAATTTCTTATTTTATCCATACCGATTTCTTTTAAATAAAGTATGGCTTCTCTTAAGGATAAGACACCAACAATATTTTGCGTACCAGCTTCTAAACGTAATGGTAAACCTTTATATTCAACTTCCTTTGAACTAGTGAAAATAGCATTCATTCCCCCGCCATAACTTAATGGTTTCATTTTTTCAAGAAGTATTCTTTTACCATATAAAACCCCTGTTCCTGTACATCCTAACATCTTATGTCCAGAGAATGCTAGAAAATCAATATCTAAATCTTGAACATCAACCATCATATGCGGAACACTTTGAGCACCATCACAAACAACTAAAATATTGTTTTCATGGGCAATTTTAGTTATTTCTTTCATTGGTCTAATATCACCAATCGTATTCGTTACATGAGCAAGAGCTATTACTTTAACTTTATCATTAATCTTCTTTTTTAAATTATCAATTGAAAAAACATAATTATCTAGTTCAATAAAATCGACTTTAATACCAATCTCTTTCTCTAATTCAAACCATGGTAAGACATTACTAGCATGTTCTGTTTTCGTTATTAAAACAATATCATCTTTATGTAAATAATATTTCATAAAACCAAAAACAATTCGATTTAAACTATCTGTTGTTCCACTAGTAAAAATAACTTCTTCTCTTTCTTTAGCATTAATAAAATCTTTAACAATATCTCTAGTTTCTTCATATAATAAATCGACTTTTTGTGATATATCATAATCTCCACGATGAGCATTCGCTGAATAATTAGTTAAATAATCATTAATACTTTTAATAACACAATTTGGTTTTAATGTCGTAGCTCCATTATCAAGATATATTAAATCATTCTTTAATATTGGAAAATCATCTCTATTCATATTCTTCACTCCATTCATTAACTAATTTATTAAATATATCTTTTTCTTCTAATAAATCCATATTACCTAACATAATACTTTTAAATAATAATTTATTAATATCTTTACTAGTTAATCCTCTTGATGCTAAATACATTCTCAATTCATTATCGAGATTACCTATATAAGCAGAATGATTTGCATTAATATCATTACTATCTATTATTAAATTAGGGATTATTTTACTATCACCATCATGATAATTAATTATTTTACTTATTTGTGAACAATTAATATTAATAAGATTTTTATTAATAATACCATTTATATTAAAATATAATTTTTTATTATTAATATTAATACCATTATTATTAATAAGACTATTACTATTATTACCTAAATGATTAATATTAAAGTTATTAATACTATCATTATTACTAACAATACTATAATTAAAGATTATAGAACTATTCTCTAAAAGATCAACATTACTATTAATATTACTATTCTTATTAATGGTATTAATAGTAACATTAATATTCTCATTAACTTTAATATTTAAATTATAATTA
>JAEEGL010722669.1_pt1 | contig 13900 bp, 12 predicted proteins | sample 9134231 | NCBI WGS metagenome assembly JAEEGL01 (sample SAMN16246548, study PRJNA631951) | gut metagenome | biome: gut microbiome; feature: rumen; material: fiber-attached | host: Bos | place: Iran: Karaj | collected 2018-10
CCTTACAGGTGTTCCGATGTATGCTGATATATTCGGGACGATTCCGGTAGCCGAGGCTCTTCTTGGGAAGGGGGCTCTGCTCGGAACCGTGCTGAGTTTTATGATGGCGGTGACTACTTTAAGCCTGCCGTCAATGGTTATGCTTAACAAGGTCATAAAGCCTAAACTTATGACTGTCTTTGTGGCAATCTGTGTTGCCGGAATTATAATTGTCGGTTATGGATTCAATTTGTTCCAGAACCTTCTGATGTAAGAGGAAATTGGCTATGAAACTGTTTCAGATTTTTAAGAAGGACAGAAAGTCCGAATCCCCATGCTGCCGTTCAGACGAAACCGGTGATAACGGCGGTTTATCATGCTGCTGTTCTGAAAAGTCTGCTTCAGAAAGCGTCTCCTCCTGCTGCTGTTCCGGTGAGGGAAAAATCATCAGTATCAGGGTTCTCGGCGCAGGCTGCAAGTCATGTCACATGCTTTATGAAAACACTCAGAAGGCTGTTGCGGACAAGGGACTGAAAGTGGAGGTTGAATATATTACCGATATGGAAAAGATCATGAATTACAACATCATGAGCATGCCTGCACTGGTGGTTAATGAAAAGGTTGTTTCATACGGCAAGGTATTAAAACCTTCTGAAATTGAGGATCTTCTTTAAGATAATGCTACGCACAACGGCATAATCATTCCGCATTCAGTGCTGGTTATGACTTTTTTTGTGTACGTCATTCCTGATAATCTCCGACAGCGTCAGGAATGTAAATGGAGTTTCGTCCTGCTCCTTTTCTTATCAGGATTCCAGCGTCAGCAAGATTCAGTGGCAGGGCCTGTTCGTTCCAGGTGAATTCAGTCCGGCTGACGTTCCGGTAAATATACATATTCAATCTCCGCATAGTATACGCTGATATAATCTGTAATCTCCGCAAAATTCACGATAACGCTCTAAAGTTAAACTCCATACCTTAAGTCCGTATTTATTTATCAACGGTTACCCAATTATTGAACTGTGTCAGAAAAGTGAATGATGAACGCTGTAATTTTGTGATATTAAAGCATTTTATCGGAACAGCAGGTTCAATCATAGGTCAGGTGATCATAGAATTAAATAAGGAAAGTTGTTTGTTCAGATAATCATAAATACAGCTTACGACAGATGAATAATAATTGTTAAGAAGGAAATATTTTAAATCGTAGGATAGGGGTTAATTTTTATGAATTTAAGTCGTGTTCTGCCTCTTTTGTGTGTTGCTGCATTTGTCATGACGGATGTATCCATTGCCGACACTCCTCAGCCGCTTGCCTGGAATGACCAGAATTCCTCAACCGTTTCCAATCAGAAGGGAAAATCAAAGTATCCGTCTTTTGCGGATTCTCCCAAAAGAGATTACGCTGATGCCGTGATGCTTCTGCCTCCTCCTCCCGGAGAAGATTCCAAAGCCTTTGAAATCGATATGGATATCTATAAGGATAATCTGAAAAAATATAAGGGCACCAAGACATGGGAGGATGCCAGACTTTCAGCAAGACTTGACGGTAATTCAATTGCCGCATTCTTTTCCGACGCCATGGGTATCAGAATGAGCCGTGAAAAAACACCTAAGCTTGTATATCTTATCGAAAACAGTCTTGGTGATTTTCTGGAGCCGGGCAATAACGCCAAGCGCTACTATAAGCGCAAGCGTCCGTATGTGTATTTCGGAGAGCGTACCTGTTCTTCCGTTCGGGATGATCAGGGACATGCCAAGGACGGATCATATCCTTCAGGATATTCAACCTACGGATGGGGTGTTGCCCTTATTCTCACTGAAATCAATCCGAGAAGAAGCAACCAGATTCTGGAAACCGGACTCAGACTGGGACAGAATCGTGTAATCTGCGGGTTCCACTGGCAGTCTGATGTTGACTGGGGACGTACCCTGGCGTCTTACGTGGTCGCTGAACTTCATACCGTGAAGAAGTTTAATGAGGCTCTGGCTGAAGCAAAGGCTGAATTTGAAGCTGCTGTCGAAGAACAGAGAAAGTCAAAACGGTTTGCAAGATAATCTGCTTTATCAGACATCATAAAGAAAGAGGAAGGTGCCGGTGCGCCTTCCTCTTTTTCTGTGTGTCCTGTAAAAAACGTAAAGCTTCTGAAAACTACTCTTCGCAGACTTTGCCTTCTTCGGCTGCGCCGGAACCTTCGGCATCGGCTGCCGGAGTTTCTTCAGCCGTACTGTTTCGGTTTGCGTATCTGTTTTTGGCCTCGTTGGCACGATCAAGATCCTCGCCGCATAAAGGCCAGCCGCCAAGTTTTCTGAATCTGTTGACGAAATAGCAGAAGAGCTCAGCTTCACGATCCGTGTCATAGGCGGCATCATGTGCGCTCCCCGCATCAAACGGAATGCCGGCTGTTTCGCATGCAACCGAGAGAACCGAATGCCCCAGAAAGAGTGAAGCCAGCGTTGCGGTGTCCATTACGGTGAACGGATGAAACGGATTACGCTTGAAATTCAGTCTTTCAGCTGCGGCCATGATGAATGAATGGTCAAAATGGGCATTGTGACCGACAAGAATCGCTCTCTTGCATCCTGCCTTTTTAACCTTCTTGTTCAGCTGTTTGAAGATTGGCAGAAGGCCAACCTTTTCATCAAGTGCTTCACGAGCCGGATCAAACGGATCAATTCCCAGAAATTTGATGTTGGCTTCTTCAATGGCTGAATTCGGAAAAGGTTTGATATTGCAGTGAAACATTTCATCCTTTTCAAAATCTCCGTTTTCATTGATTTTGAGTGTGCAGAATGCTACTTCAAGAAGGGCGCTGTTTTTAGGATCGAATCCGGCGGTTTCCACGTCAACCACTACCGGGTAGTAGCCTCTGAATCTCTGGGATATGTCCTGAAGGTTGTCGCTGTTTTCAGCTGCAGTGTTTTCTGTCATCTTTATGACCTTTGACTTGTGTTTGAGTATTACGATCCGGCATGCCGTACAGGGGCCGGAGCGTTATTCGGCGTAAATGATACAATATAAGAACTTTTATTACAATTTTTTTGCCCCGCGGCAGATTATTGCGGAAATTCTGAAAACGGGCCGTATGTAAGCTTTTTAGCAAAAATTATAATGATGATATGTTTTTGAAATATAAAAATTTTTTCAAAAAGGTAATAATTTGACCTACCATTTTTTTAAATTGCTGTTATAATCATCAATGCGCATCTTGATGCGCTTTACTGGTTTAAGAATAGCATGAGAAGCAAGATACAGACACAGCGGCTCATGTGATGTCTTACAGTGTGTGTTTATAATAATGATAATATGTCGTTCAGCGTTTCGGGGATTCCTTTGTTCTCACCTGTCCGGACATGAATAGATCAATCAACAAATAAAGCATCTAATGAACTAACTGAGTTTTAGTTTTAATGAGGAATGTTTGTAAATGAAAAATAATATCTTGGCCGCAGTCGCCTGTCTGCTGGCTCCAGTTTCTTTTGCCGGTGAAATGAATTTACCTGATGGATACGAAGTAGTTTCTTCAGAAGAAGCATCCATGGTTATCGCAAATACCTCAACCCACGGTTTAATGTCTTACAACAGAATTTCTGCTGAAGGCAAAAAATCTTTTATCGAAAATGATATCGCAGAGATTATCGACTCATTCAGCTGTCAGGAAGGTACTCTTTTTGATTCCGTTAAGCTTATCGGAACCAAGTGCAGTTTCGGCGGCGGCAAGGCTATCGATATTGTAATGTATCTTGACGGCGGCAGAGACGTGATTCACACCGTTTCAGTAAATGAGAAGGTTAAGAAGAGCGATGTTGTGACATTCACAGAAAACTTTGCTACGGAATAATACATATTATTCCGAGATAAGGTAACATATAGACTGTTAACTTCCTTTTTGCTTTCGCGGAAAATAAAAGCAGATGAATTCCCTCAGGCGTTTGTCTGCTTAGATCGATAGTATAATTCTATTGTATTAACATTTTACCCGTATGATTTTCTGCCGATGGTTGAAGGGTGGTTCAGCTAAAGGAACGTAACCGGAGTTATCCGGTTACGTTTTGCTTTTTCTGGCCGTCGGAAAATTTTAATGTGATAAGCCCGGGTCTCTAATAATCTGTATTCAGGCGGATGCTCAGAATTACCGCCTTTATTTATTTCTTTGATGCGTGCCGGGTCTTATTATTCTGATTAACCTGTAAGACATGCCGGATCAAATACGTATCTGCGGTTTAAAAAGTCCTGCAGTTCTCTTATCTGTATCAGTTCTCTGTTATCGGCACCGGCCTTGAATGATTCAAGTTTCGTGAGAAGAGATTCCTTCATTTCTTCGGTAAGTTCAGGAAGAGGAACTGAAGCAAACATTTCTGAATTGCTTCTGATGAAATCAATGAACTCCCGACTCTGATTCACAGAAAGTTTCTGCAGGGCGGAGGTCACGATGTCTTTGTCGTCATCAGTCTCCAGAGCTTTTGACACGGATGCCAGCGGAAAGAGGTTCAGAAATGTCTGCTTCATCGGATTGACCGCGATTCCGGAAGCAAGATTTCTGATGTTATGTCTGTTGTTAAAGTGCCGCAGATAGAGATGGTCACTGGCCTTTTTACCGTCATTTACAGGATAATTGTCCCAGATGAACGGTTTTCTGCCGAGAAGTTCTGCGGCAAGTTTCAGATCATCGGCGGTATAGTCGGTACTGATAACCTTTGAGCCCGTCCAGAAAAAGTCCACGTCCCGGGGAATATCACTGAGAAGGTCCTGATAATATGTTTCCGGCATTCTGCCGAATACTTTTTCAAGAATCGGATCCGTGGTATAGAAGCTCGAGCAGGTTATAAGGTGAATTCCGTGCGGCCTGATGATGCGGTAGCATTCTTTTATAAAGGTGTTCTGCAGAGCTCCCTCATGCTCCAGAGAAATTTGCATGTCGTCAAAAAGAAGCGCGAAATACTCCGGCTGCAGTTCAGTGACAAGCTTCTGCACCTGTTTCATGAAAACGGGAAGATATTTATCGGGCTCTGCTGTTGCGCCCAGCGGAGAAAAACCGATGCCGAATTTCATTCCGCATAATTTTACTCTGTCAGAGAGACGTTTAAGTTCAGAAAGGTATTCTTTTGTGAAGTCCTCAAACCAGATCCTTCTGAGACAGGAATCGTTCTTTGGCGCGTATATATAGAAGTTGAGTCCGAATCCTTTCAGATTTTCTATAAATGCCATTCTGGTTTTCATGTCCCACGGGGTTCCAAAAAATCCTTCTATTATTCCGGCCGGAAAATTTGCCTGTGAAGCGTTGTCAGTCATGATTGTTCCGTTTATGATGCAGATGAGGTGAAAAGCGGTAAAAACGGTATTTTTAAGTTTCCGGGGAACGGAAAAACCTCATGTCCCGATGCCTGTGGGGAAATGTACATACCGTTTAACATAATATGTCTGTCATATTAACAGCAATGTCTGCAGGAATACAGTCCGGGAGCTCTGATATAAGCAGTGCTGAACAGTTTTTGAATTTAATTTGTTTAAAATTTAAACATAATGTCTTTAAAAACGTCAAAATGTTGTTTTTTGTGAAGTCTGTCAGAGGTGACTGGGGTATTTTTGAGTTTACACAAAACCTTTGTCGCATTATAATGCGGTAATTTTTAATACTTTTAAGTATGTTTCCTTGCTATAGGCGTAAGGAACAAAACATTTTGACGTCTTTGATTCTAAATGCTTTTTAGAATCTTATAGAATTTGACTACTATTATTTTGAGGTGAAAACATGCAAGTTTCAGTTGAATCATCAGAAGGTTTAGAACGTAAGATTAAGGTTGTAATTCCAGCAGAAGAATATAAGAATACATATTACAAGGTAGTACGTAAAATCGGTAAGACCAACCGTATCCCAGGTTTCAGAAAGGGTAAGGTACCTGATGATGTAGTAATCAAGCAGTTCGGTTATCAGGTTAAGGATGAGTCTGTAAATGAACTCATCAGCAAATCAATGTATCAGGCTCTTAATGAAGCAAAGATTGAAAACCTCGCAGATTCAATGCCTTTAATCGAAAACATTGAAGATACCGGTATCAGCAATGACTTCGCATATACCTTCTCTGTAGAAGTATATCCTGTTGTTGACCTTTCAGAAGGTGTTGACACCGTTGAATTCAAGAAGGTTGTTGGTCAGATCACCGATGAAGACATCAACAAGATGATCGACACTCTCTGCCGTCAGCAGGGTTCATGGGAAGCTTCAGAAGCTGAAATCGCCAAGGAAAACCTCGTACGTATCGACTTCGAAGGTTTCAAGGACGGTCAGTCAATTGAAAAGACCAAGGCTCAGAACTACCCAATCATCATCGGTTCAAGCCGTATGATCCCTGGTTTCGAAGATCAGTTACTCGGTCACAAGGTTAATGATGAATTCGAATTCAACATTACTTTCCCTGCTGACTACCACGCTGCTGATTTAGCCGGTCAGGAAGTTTTATTCAAGGTTAAGGTAAACGAAGTTATGCTCCGCAAGCCAGCTGAACTCAACGATGAACTCGTTAAGAGCTTCGGTGTTGAAGGCGGTGTTGACGCATTCCGTGCCGACGTTAAGAAGAACATGGAACGCGAACTTAACCAGGTTGTATTCAGAGAAAACAGCGATGAAGTTATTTCCAAGCTGATCGCCAAGTACGGCAACATCGAATTACCTTCAAGAGAAGTTGAAAACATGTTCAACAACATCAAGAAGAACCAGCAGGATGCTGACGAAGCCAAGTTAAAGGAATCTTGCGCTAACATGATCAAGCAGAAGATCATCATCGGTGCCGTTTGCAGAAAGTACAACATCACTCCTAGCGAAGAACGCGTAAATGCATTCATTGATTCTATCGCTTCAGCTTACGATCAGGCAGATGAATTCAAGAAGGCTTTAGCTAAGAACCCAGAACAGCTCAACAACATCCGTAACCGTGCCATGTTCGAACAGATCGTTGACGAAGTTCTCGCAAAGGGTAAGGTTACCGAAGAAAACAAGAGCTTCTACGAACTCGTTAACCACAATTTCTAATTGATGATTCACACTGTCTGACGGCAGAATGAATTACGATTAAATATAATCATGAAAGGATTCGCACAGTAGCTGCGAATCCTTTTTTGTTTCCGAAATGATGAATAATCCGCTGATTTTTCCGAAAAAAGCATGGCTGTGTTTATGGGACTGAACTGACATGCTGGAAACGCATATGCAAATACAGGATATAAGAACGACGGGGCGGTAAACAAAAAAAACGGCGGTCACTCTGAGGTGACTGCCGTAAACACTATCAAAGAAATAAGAGGCTTATAATTATGATAGTTCAAATCTCTTTGAGATGGCATGCAGGCACATAACCGTATCTGCACGCTTTTACATAATAATTCTTTGCCTTGTTTCTTTTTCCAAGCCCGAACTGATAATGAACGCCTGCCTGATAGCAACCGCCCTTGTTTCTGTATTCATCACAGGCTTCCCTGTAATAATCTATGGCGTCAGCCAGACGATTCTTATTGCTCAGATTTTCCGCTTTGGTCATGCAGTCGGATGCGCTGTCGCAATCGGGACTAAAGAAAGCGGCTGAATCTGCGCTGATAAACATAAATGCTAACAATACCGCGATTCGTTTCATATGACACTTCTCACGAAAGGCTATTCGACAAATACCGCATATTTACAAGTATATCCAAACTCATAACGAATCCTTATAAAAAAGTGTCGACTGATGCTTATAATTTTAGTTAAGTCTAATTTTTGAAGTGTGATTCAACAATTTTTTAATTAGTGTGAGAATGTTCAAAATATAGGCGCTGCAGAGATTTCAGGATCTGTTTTCTGTGGGTATTTACGGTTTGAATTTTAATTTCTTTATACGGATTTACGGGATCTTTTTCCATGGTGAATCAGTCAGTATTTTCTCTCTCCCTGATGCTCAGTTTTTCAATCAGATACCGGGGCTGTTTACTGTTCTCCGATGTGAGGAAGAATGAAGAACGGTCTTTACGAACCGACTGCGTTATGATCACCGGTAAACCGGTTTTAACGTACGAACTGAGGTTCGGATCTTTAATTCTGTCGTAATTTTAAACAAATAGACGCCGTGCGATATGTAATATGTGTTCTATGGTGTGTTTTGAGGCTGTCGTTATGTAATTATTTAACATTTTCATATATAATTGTGCCTCAGTTATTCTGCGGGCTTCATGTTAGGTTCCGCCCGTTTTCTGATACAGAATTTTTTTAAGAATTTAGAGGAATTGGATTATGTCAGCAAACACTGATTCAACCACTATGTCCACACTGGTTCCTTACGTTATAGAACAGACTGCAAAAGGAGAAAGATCATATGATATCTACTCCCGTCTGCTTAAAGACCGTATAATCTTCCTTACCGGAGAGGTAGAGGATCATATGGCCAATCTGATCTGCGCTCAGCTGCTTTTCCTTGAATCAGAAGATCCTGATAAGGATATCTACATGTACATCAACTCTCCTGGCGGTGTCGTTACCGCAGGTATGAGCATCTATGATACCATGCAGTTTATCAGACCTGATGTTGTTACCGTATGTATGGGACAGGCCTGCTCAATGGGCTCATTCCTTCTTACTGCCGGTGCAAAGGGCAAGAGATACTCTCTTCCAAGTTCAAGAATCATGATTCATCAGCCGCTCGGCGGATTTAAGGGACAGGCCTCCGACATTGAAATCCATGCCCGTGAAACTTTAAGAATCAAGGATGAATTAAACAAGAAGCTTGCTTTACACACTGGTCGCACCTATGAGGAAATTCTTGCGGCAACCGACAGAGATAACTTCATGTCTGCCGAAGAAGCAAAGGACTTCGGTCTGATTGATGATGTAATTACCAAGCGTCCATAATTCATTAAGGTTGTCAAATGTCAAATAATAAAGATAATAAGAACGAACCGTTACGCTGCTCCTTCTGTAACAAATCTCAGTTCGAGGTACGCAAGCTTATCAAGGGGGTAGACCAGGGCGTTTACATCTGCAATGAATGTATTGACCTGTGTAATGATATTATTACCAAGGACCGTCTCAAGTCTGAAGCTTCAGAACGCAAGGGCGATATCTCCAAGGAACTGGAAGCTCTTCCTACTCCGCATGAAATCAAGGAACATCTTGACGACTATGTAATCGGTCAGGAAAGAGCCAAGAAGATCCTTTCCGTTGCGGTATACAACCATTACAAGCGTCAGCTGGTTAACGACAAGTATGACGGTGTTGAACTCAACAAGTCCAACATTCTGCTGATTGGTCCTACCGGTTCAGGCAAAACCCTGCTGGCACAGACTCTTGCCCGTCTGCTCAACGTTCCTTTCGCCATGGCCGACGCCACAACCCTTACAGAAGCAGGCTATGTCGGTGAAGACGTTGAAAACATCATTCAGAAGCTTCTTCAGAACTGTGACTATGACGTTGAAAAGGCTCAGCGCGGTATCGTGTTCATCGATGAAATCGATAAGATTTCCCGCAAGTCCGATAATCCTTCAATTACCCGTGACGTAAGCGGCGAAGGTGTGCAGCAGGCACTCCTCAAGCTTATCGAAGGCACTATCGCTTCCGTTCCTCCTCAGGGCGGCAGAAAGCATCCTCAGCAGGATTTCGTACAGGTTGATACCTCAAAGATTCTGTTTATCTGCGGCGGCGCGTTCGCAGGTATCGACAAGATTGTCGAAAAGCGTGTGGAAAAGAACTCAGGTATAGGCTTCAACGCCACCGTTTACGGCAAGGAAGACGAACTTAATTTAAGTGAGAAGATTGCCAAGGTTGAACCGGATGATCTCACCAAGTTCGGTCTTATTCCTGAATTCATCGGCCGTCTGCCTGTAATTGCAACTCTCGACGAACTCGGCAAGGAAGCTCTCATTAACGTTCTTACCGAACCTAAGAATGCGATTACCCGTCAGTTCAAGGCTCTTTTCAAGCTTAACAAGGTAACTCTCGACTTCACTCCTGACGCTCTTTCAGCCATGGCTGAAAAGGCAATGGAACGTCATACCGGTGCCAGAGGCCTGCGTTCAATCGTTGAATCAATGCTTCTTGATACCATGTATGATCTTCCTTCAAGCACTGAAGTGGCCAAGGTTATTATTGACGGTGAAGTGGTTAACGGAATCAAGGATCCGGTTCTTATCAGAGATGATGAGTTCTTCAAGAAGTAACCGCTGAGACTGCCGGCACCGCTCCCGCGTCAGACCGGCTGCAGCTCTTTAATTCAGTAGAAAATTAGCCGGGTATACGAATATCCGGCTTTTTAGTGTGCCGGACACATGCGGTTTTATGTTGATAGGTTGATTAATAGCCAAACGCACCTTAAAAATGTGCTGTTCTTCTTGAAATTAGCTATTATCAGCCATATTTAAATACTGTATATTATATTTAACATAAGATATAAAAGGGCAATAAGGAAAATTTTATGGTCCAGAGAAGAAGAAAAGTGAATTTTTTACCGGTGATAGGGATAAATTATCCCGTAATACCGATGTCAACCCTTCCTATTACCCCGACTGCACGTACACAGAAGATACTGGAAGAATCATATGAGTCTCAGAGTGAACTGATAATAATCTATCACGCTGATGAGACGCTCAAAGACTGTTCTGTTGCCGAAATGCAGGAATGCTACGGCTGGCTTGCACACGCTGACAGCAGGGAAACATTCAGTGACGGCTCAGTATCATACGTACTGAATGTCGGCAGTCGCGTTACCGTGAAGGATATCAATCGCATTACTGATTTTGTGAGCGACGGTAATTTCGAAATCAAGGCTACTCATGAACCTCTGTATCTCGTTCCTTTTGATGAGGAATTCGCCAGCGAAAGTATGGTACGCAAGGAACTTCTGGACCAGTTCAAGAAGTTTAACCAGAGTCATAACGCTGCAGGTCCTGATTCCGTAAGACTTCTTGAAACATGCCCGTCTTTCAATCTCTTCTGTGACAGTATTGCCATCACCATTCTTTTCGATGAAAAGCAGAAGGCCGAGTACATCGCTCTCAAGAGTGAAAATGAACTTGCTGATTTTCTGATGACCGTGATGACCATGGATGCCAAGAATCAGAAGATGATGGACAAGATTCGCGATCGTGCCAAGGAAAGCATTGAGATAAACCAGAAGATTTATTTCCTGAGCGAACATCTCAAATCAGCTCAGCAGGAACTCAAGAATCTTAAAAATTCCAAGGCTTCCATTGACGGTGTCGAAGTACCTCTCAATGAAGACGGTCTTCCTGACGACGGTGACGAAGTCGCTCAGCTCAGAGCCAAGATCAAGGAAGCAGGCATGCCTGATGACGTTACCGAAAAGTGTAATTCAGAACTGCGCAAGCTTGCAATGCAGCCGGGATTCAGCCAGGATGCCGCCATCAGCAGAAACTATATTGAAACCATTCTTGCTCTGCCGTGGAACAAGAGCTCCGAACTCAAGAAAGATCTTAAGGGTGCTGAAGAAATTCTCGATCACGACCACTACGGTCTCGACAAGGTAAAGGAAAGAATTCTTGAATATCTGGCAGTACAGAACCGTGCCGACAGACTTCATGCTCCTATTATCTGTCTGGTTGGACCTCCGGGGGTTGGTAAGACCTCTCTCGGTATGTCCATTGCTAAGGCTACTGGCAGAACCTACGTGCGTGTTGCTCTCGGCGGTATGCGTGATGAAGCGGAAATCCGCGGTCACAGACGTACCTATGTCGGTGCTCTTCCGGGTAAGATTATCCAGAAGCTCATGAAGTGCGGCGTCAAGAATCCGCTGTTCCTTCTTGATGAAATCGATAAGATTTCAACAGACAGCTACAGGGGGGACCCGGCATCAGCACTTCTTGAAGTACTGGATCCGGAACAGAACAAGAACTTTACCGATAACTATCTTGAAGTCGATTTCGACCTGTCTGACGTAATGTTTGTTGCTACCTCAAACAGCCTGAACATTCCGCCTGCACTGCGTGACCGTATGGAAATAATCGACCTCAGCAGCTATACCGAGGAAGAAAAGCTTCATATTGCCAGAAATCATCTGATTCCAAAGCAGATGCGTGACAACAATGTGAAGGAAGAGGAAATCACCTTTACCGATGATGCCGTTCTCACTCTGATCCGCAACTATACCAGCGAAGCCGGTGTGCGTAATCTTGAAAGAGAAATCGGCAGACTATGCAGAAAGACCGTAAAGGAAATCATGCTGAGCGGCGGTAAAATTACTCATGTCGAGATCAACGGTGAAAGCGTTAAAAAGATGCTCGGTCCGTGGGTGTTCGATCATACCGATATTACTCTTGATAACAAGGTGGGTATTGTCAACGGTCTGGCATATACTTCAGTCGGCGGTGAAATTCTTACCATTGAAGCTTCATGCATTCCGGGGTTTGGCAAGCAGGTTTATACCGGTAAGCTCGGCGAAGTTATGAGAGAATCAATCTCTGCAGCCTTTACCGTGGTTCGTTCATTTATAGCAAATCTCGGATATACCCCTAAGTATTTTCGTCAGAACGATTTCCATATTCACTGTCCTGAAGGAGCAATTCCCAAGGATGGTCCGAGTGCGGGTATCGCCATGTGTACCGCTATCATCAGCGCCATCACTGGCACTCCGGTGCGCGGTGACGTGGCCATGACCGGTGAAATCACTCTTCGCGGTGAAGTTCTGCCGATTGGCGGGGTTAAGGAGAAACTCATCGGAGCCGTAAGAGGCGGGGTTAAGAAGGTTCTTATTCCGTTCGGCAACGTTAAGGATCTTGAAGATGTACCTGAATCAACCCGTAAAGCATTAACCATAGTTCCGGTTAAGCATATTTCAGAAGTGTTCAGGGAAGCACTGGCCGGTGAAATCAAGAAGTACGTGCCTAAGGATAAGAATGCCGATTCAGGCGCGGATCTTCCTAATGATGAAGATGAAGGTGATAATGCTTTTGACGATGCTCATGAAAAGAGTGCTAAAAAATCTTCAGCCTCTTCTGCAGGAAAGAAAGCTCCGGCTAAGAAAACAACCAGAAAAAGTCCTTCAGCTTCCAAAACCGGAAAAACATCCGGTACTTCCGTAAAAAAGGAAGAAGAAAACACTGAGGCCGGTGAGTCTGGTTCTGAAAAGCCCACTGCCAGAAAGAAAACTTCCACGGTCAGAAAGACTGTAAAGAAGACTCAGGCAGCTCAGAGTGAGCAGAACGGTCTTGATGCCGGCATGGGAGATAAGCTCTCTAAGGCCGGGGATGAATTTATCAGAGGCGGGGATGACATGGTCAGATCCGGAGATGAATTTACCGACGGTCTTGATGATGAGAACCTTGAAATCTCTTAAGCTCTCTGAATCTGTCGCTGCGGATAAATATATCGGTAAATCCGCAGGTCTATAGGCATATACTGAACTCCCGACTGTTTTACTATAGTCGGGAGTTTTTTTGCTGACATAAAAGCAAAGAGTCTCCCACAGTAATGTAAGAGAATCTTTAAATGTACTTTTTATGAGAAGTTATTACTAAGATATTCCAAATTTTCCTGTATCCGGTTTATTTCAGTCTTGATTTCATTAATCTTTTTCTTGGCATTGTTCATGCTGTCGACAAGATCGTTAGAGTTCTTTACCAGATTTTCATGCTGACCTACCACGCCGTTGTCATCTGAACATGAATATTTGAAGTTGGCAATAAGCGCGCCTATCTCATTCTGTGCTTCAGGCATTTCGGAATAAAGATTGTCAGCCCATTCCTCATATTCAACAATGAACACGCCCACCGACTTGCGGTCCTTGACGATTTCGTCATAGTTGTCGGAACCGAGGGCTTCAAGCACCTTCTTTTCAACCAGGGACTGGTAGGTCAGAAGGTTAAGCATTACATTATCAACGTAGTCATCAAAAACCTTAAGCTTGAGTTCCTGAATCATCTGTCTGAAAACGGGGAGCCACGCAA
>JAEEGL010729371.1_pt1 | contig 13900 bp, 7 predicted proteins | sample 9134231 | NCBI WGS metagenome assembly JAEEGL01 (sample SAMN16246548, study PRJNA631951) | gut metagenome | biome: gut microbiome; feature: rumen; material: fiber-attached | host: Bos | place: Iran: Karaj | collected 2018-10
ACCGACATCGACCGCCTCCGTCCCTACATAGAGTTTTAGCCTTTAGCTTACACAAGTGTCATCGCTCAACTACACACGTTAAGTCGTCCAACTACACACGTTAAGTTGGCAAACTATACGTGCCTCGTTTTCATTCGTTCCACGTGTCCTTGCAGCAGCTTTATAACGTGTTCTGTAGGAAGGCATCAACCTTCTTGGCGGTGTCGAGGCCGGAGGCGATGGCACGGACGACAAGCGAAGCTCCGTTGGCAGCATCGCCGCAAACAAAGACGTTCTTCGGATACTGAGGATGCTCCGGTTTCAAGAAGCCCATTGCCAAAAGGACAAGCTCTGCCTTGATGATTTCGGGTTCGCCTGCCTCAACCATCAAAGGACGACCAGGCCCCCCTCCCGTCCCCCCTTGGGGGGAAGCTGGCTTCCAATCAATAGGCTGCACCTTGACGCCCGTGACTTTGCCATTCTCGCCGAGGAACTCAAGGGTGTTGATGTTCCAACGACGCGTACAACCCTCTTCGTGACTGCTGGTTGTCTTGAGGATGACAGGCCAGTTAGGCCAAGGGGTATTGGGGTTGTGTCCGACAGGAGGCTTCGGCATAATCTCAATTTGAGTGACACTCTTGCAACCTTGCCGATGAGCAGTACCGATGCAGTCGCTTCCAGTATCGCCCCCACCAATAACGAGGACATCCTTGCCTTTTGCAGTAATGCGCTCGTCTTTCGAGAACTCCATGCCTGCAAGGACGCGATTCTGCTGCGAAAGCAATTCAAGAGCAAGATGAACGCCCTTCAACTCTCTGCCTGGAATCTTGAGGTCGCGAGCGATGGGCGTACCTGTGGCGAGAACCACAGCCCCCCACCCGTCCTCCCCCGAGGGGGAGGAGTCTTTACTTAGTTCGTCAAGGGCTTTAACAAGATTCTCTATACCCTCTCCTCGGGGAGGGATGGGGAAGGGGCTGTTGTATCTAAACTCTATCCCTTCCTGCTCCATCACTCGGATTCTGCGGTCTATTATCTTCTTGTTCAGCTTGAAGTTTGGAATGCCATAGCGAAGCAAACCGCCTGCGGCCTCGTTCTTCTCGAAGACTGTCACGGTATAGCCCTTATGGTTGAGGGCGTTGGCAGCAGCAAGGCCAGCAGGACCACTACCAATGACTGCCACTCGCTTGCCGTTTCGCTGGGGTTGCTCGATGGTGACATAGTCCTCGAGGAAGGCACGTTCAATAATGGCCGCTTCGTTCTCGCGATTCGTGACAGCCTCGCCAGTCGTATGATAAAGCACGCAAGCTTTCTCGCAAAGAGCTGGACAGATACGACCTGTGAACTCGGGGAAAGGATTGGTCTTCGTCAAAAGCTTATAAGCCGTTTCCCATTCGCCACGATAAAGGGCATCGTTCCATTCCGGGTCTTTATTGCCAAGCGGACAAGCCCAATGACAGAAAGGCACTCCGCAATCCATACAACGGCTTGCCTGTTCCTGTCGGTCGCGAGTATTGAGTGTCTGCTCCACCTCGCCAAAGTCGTGTATGCGGTCGTGAACAGGACGATAGCCAGCCTCTTTGCGAGGCACAGTCAGAAATGCTGGAGAAGACCCTCCCCCTGCCCTCCCTTGCAGGGAGGGAGCAGATAGTTTTGATGATTGTATATCTTTCATTTTAATATTGTTTTCTGGTTCTTTTCGGTAATCACCCCCTCCCTACAAGGGAGGGTGAGGGGTGGGTCTTCAGTAGTCTCTCTGCACTTCTGCAATTTTGCGTTGCAGCTCTTGCATCTTCTCTTCCTCGAGGACGCGCTTGTATTCGATAGGAACAACTTGGATGAAGTCTTCCACATAGCGGTTCCAATCGTCGAGCATTCGTCCTGCAAGCGGACTGCCTGTATGGAGATAGTGACGGCGGACGAACTCGAGGAGTTCCTTGCGACTTGCAGCATCCTCTACGAGTCCGAGTTCTACCATATCCATATTGCAGAAGTAGTCGAAGGTGTGGTCGCGGTCATAGACGTATGCCACACCGCCACTCATACCTGCAGCGAAGTTGCGACCAGTCTTGCCCAGCACCACAACCCGACCGCCAGTCATATATTCGCAGCAATGGTCGCCCGCACCTTCAACGACTGCAACAGCCCCAGAGTTGCGGACAGCAAAGCGCTCGCCCACTTGACCATTGACATAGAGTTCGCCGCTGGTAGCACCATAGAGACCAGTATTGCCGGCAATGATATTGTTTTCGGGAGTGAAGTCCTCGCTTCGACGAACAGGAGGCATGATGCTGATGCAGCCGCCACTCAAACCTTTGCCGAAGTAGTCGTTGCATTCGCCTTCGAGCTTCAGACTAAGTCCGCTCACGGCAAAAGCACCGAAACTCTGACCAGCAGAGCCTTTGAACTTGATGTTGATGGTGCCTTTGGGCAGACCAGCCTCGCCGTACTTCTTGGCAATCAAGCCCGAAAGCATCGTGCCAACAGCGCGGTCGGTATTCTTAATGGCATAGTCAAGCGTAACCTCTTCTTTATTGTCAATTGCACTTGCAGCGGCACGGATAATCTCTTCGTCCTTCACACCGCAGACCTTCGTGAACTCGCTTCTGTCCCAACAAGGCGGCTTCTCCGTGGTTGACTTATGCAGCAAACGGCTGAAGTCGATGGTGCGCCACTTCTCGGCGGCATTTCCCGTGGGAGAACCGACGGGCACAGTGGTTTCTATCAACTCTGTGTGGCCGATGATATCCTTCAGCTTGTGAACGCCCATCTCGGAGAGATATTCGCGAACCTGCTCGGCAAGGAAGGTGAAGAAGTTCACCACATATTCCGCCTTGCCCATGAAACGGGCGCGAAGGCGTTCATCTTGTGTCGCCACGCCAACGGGACAAGTATTCGTGTTGCACTTGCGCATCATTACACAACCGAGAACTATCAAGGGCAAAGTTCCAAACGAGAACTCGTCTGCGCCAAGCATAGCCATGATGATGACATCCTTTGCCGTCTTCAATTGACCGTCAGTTTGCAGACGAACCTGATTGCGAAGTCCGTTCATGACGAGTGTCTGCTGCGTCTCAGCAAGACCTATCTCAGGACTGATGCCAGCAAAACGCATACTCGAAGCTGGCGAAGCTCCCGTTCCGCCTTCAGAACCAGAAATGACAATGAGGTCGGCCTTTGCTTTTGCCACACCAGCAGCAATGGTTCCCACGCCACTTTCGGCAACAAGTTTCACGCTGACCGCAGCCGTCGGGTTGATATTCTTCAGGTCGAAGATGAGCTGCGCCAAGTCCTCGATAGAGTAGATGTCGTGATGAGGTGGAGGCGAGATGAGCGAGATTCCAGGAATAGCGTTTCGCGTTTTGGCGATGATGTCGTTCACCTTGAAACCGGGCAACTGACCACCCTCGCCAGGCTTTGCACCCTGAGCCACCTTAATCTGTATCTCTTCGGCATTGACGAGATATTCCGCCGTCACACCAAAACGACCAGAGGCAATCTGCTTGGTCTTGCTGGAGAGCGAAACCCCATCCACCTCTGTATGATAGCGGGCATTGTCCTCTCCGCCTTCGCCAGTATTGCTGCGAGTGCCGAGCTTGTTCATTGCAAGAGCAAGTGCTTCGTGCGCCTCGATGCTCAAAGCACCGAAACTCATGGCTCCCGTCACAAAATGCTTCACGATGCTTTCCACAGGCTCAACCTCATCGAGAGGTGTCGGCGTTGCTGCCTTCTTGAAGCCGAAGAAGTCGCGAATGAAGATGGGCTTTTCTTTCTCATCAACCATCGCAGCCCATTCCTTGAACTTCTTGTAGGAACCAAGCCGAGTGGCAATCTGCAAGTTGGCAATCGTTTCGGGATTCCAAGCATGAAGGATGCCGTCCTTGCGCCAAGAGAACTGGCCGTTGTTGGATAATTGATAATTGAAAATTGATAATTGATAATTTGCTGCCGCCAGTCCTTGCTGGTGCAAGGCTATCGCATCCCTTGCAATCTCTTTCAAACCGATGCCGCCAATGGTGCTGACTTCTGTGCCGAAGTAGCGACGGAGCAGGTCTTCTGAGAGGCCGATGCTCTCGAAAATCTTTGCACCGCGATAACTGCGGATGGTCGAGATACCCATCTTCGACATAACCTTCTTCAAGCCCTTATCGACGGCCTTGATGTAGTTGGCTTCGGCGGTGGCGTACTCTTCCTGAATCTTGTGTTTCTTCACAAGGTCGTCCAAGACGGCGAAGGTCATATAGGGGCAAATGGCACTTGCGCCATAGCCCAGCAACAAAGCCGCATGCATCACTTCGCGAATCTCGCCGCTCTCCACAATAAGAGCCGTCTGAACGCGCTTACCCACACTAATCAAATAGTGATGAACGGCTGAAACAGCCAACAGAGAGGGGATGAAAACGACGGACCCTCCCCCTTGCCCAGCCTCCGTCGCAAGTGGGGACTTGCTCCCCTTTGTGGGGCCGAAGCCACATTCAGTGGCTTCTCTAAAGACCCCAGTCGCCCTTGTATGGAGGGGAGAAGATAGTCCTGCATCATCTATTTTGTCTGTCAGTATTATATAGTTGTATCCATCATCCACAGCATTCTCTGCTTCTTTGCAAAGTTTTTCGAGAGCCATTCCCAATGCTTCACCTGCTTTGTTGTAATCACTCCCCTCACTACAAGGGAGGGGTTTGGGGGTGGGTCTGAATGTCATGGGCAGTTTTATCGTCTTGAACCCCTTATACCTTATATTACAGAGGATATCGAGTTGCGTATTTGTGAGGACGGGTTGCGGCAAGCGAACCATCTTGCAGTTCGAGGCATCGGGCGTAAGGATGTTCGTGCCAACGGCTCCGATGTATTCAGTAAGGCTCATCACCAGTTCCTCGCGAATGGGGTCGATGGCGGGGTTTGTGACCTGAGCGAACTGCTGGCGGAAGTAGTTGAAGAGAATCTGTGGCCTGTCGCTGATGACGGCTAAAGGCGTGTCGTTGCCCATTGCAGCCACAGGTTCCTGACCTGCCATTGCCATCGGAATGATGGTGCGGTCAATGTCCTCCTGACCAAAGCCGAAGGTAATGAGTTTGCTTTCGAGGTTCTCCACTGCATTTTCAACATGACGGCCGCTCTTGAGCTTCTCCAACTGGATGCGGTTCGTCTGCAACCATTCGCGATAAGGATGTGCCTTTGCCAGTTGCTCCTTGATTTCGCCGTCGTAGTATATCTTGCCTTCCTGAGTGTCAATGAGCAGAATCTTGCCCGGCTGCAAACGGCCTTTGCTCACCACCTCGCCCGGCTCGAAGTCCATCACACCCACCTCCGAAGCCACCACAATCATGCCGTTGCGGGTGATGGTGTAGCGACTTGGGCGCAAGCCGTTCCTGTCGAGCATTCCGCCTGCATAGCGTCCGTCGCTAAACAGCAGCGCAGCAGGCCCGTCCCACGGCTCCATCAAGATGGAATGGTATTCGTAGAAGGCCTTGAGGTCTTCGCTGATTGGGTTTTTGTCGTTGAACGATTCGGGCACCAAGATTGCCATTGCCTGCGGCAGCGAAAGTCCGCTCATCATCAGGAACTCGAAGACGTTATCCAGGCTGGCGGAATCGCTCATGCCTTCCTGCACGATGGGACTTACGTCCTCTCTATTGAACATTGAACATTGAACATTGGATGCGCCGGAATAATGGTCAATGGTCAATGGTGAATGGTCAATGGTCATTACGCTTTCCCTCGCCTTCATCCAGCCTCTGTTGCCGCGAATGGTGTTGATTTCGCCGTTGTGAGCCAGCAGTCGGAATGGCTGAGCAAGCTTCCACTTCGGGAAAGTGTTGGTCGAGAAGCGGGAGTGAACGAGGGCAAGGCCGCTTGTGAAATAAGGGTTCGAGAGGTCGGGGAAGTAGCGGCGCAACTGTCCGCTGGTCAGCATTCCCTTGTAGATAAGATTCTTCGTAGAAAGGGAACAGATGTAGAAGTCAGACCCTACAGACCCTACAGACCCTCCCCCTTTCCCCTCCCTTGTAGGGCGGGGAGTAGATACTTTTGCCATTGCATCTACTCTGTTCTCTATTCGCTTCCTTATTATATATAATGTGCGCTCAAACAGCGTGTTCTCGTCTTGGTGGTAATCACTCCCCTCCCTACAAGGGAGGGGTTGGGGGGTGGGTCTTTTTACGAATATCTGCTTGATGTCCGGCTCCACTTCCCTTGCGCCAACGCCCAGCACTTCGGGGCAGGTGGGGACGCTGCGCAAATGCATCAGTTGCAGTCCTTCGCGCTCTATCTCCTCTATCATCACCGAGAGGATTTCCTGCTGCACCTTTTCGTCTTTGGGCAGGAACACAAGCCCCGTTCCGTACCTGCCTTTCTCGGGCACAGGAATGCCTTGCAACAGGATGAATTCGTGCGGAATCTGCACCATGATGCCGGCACCGTCGCCCGTCTTGTCGCGCGTCTCGGCACCGCGATGCTCCATGTTCTCCAAAACCTTCAGCGCATTATCGACCAACTCGTGGCTCTTGCCGCCATGAATGTTGACCACCATTCCCACGCCACAAGCATCGTGCTCGTAACTGCTCTGATATAATCCCTTGTTCATTTACTATTCGACAATTTACCAATAATCACTAATCCTTAATCACTCATCCCAATCAGGACGATTAACGCTGCAAAGTTACTGCATTTTGCAATCAAACACAAAGAAAACAAAGCAGAATGTTACAAATCCACTTTGTTTTCTTGATTTATGTCATTTCTTTTGCCTGTTTTCTTACAAAAAAGAAGCCGCAGGGCAAAAGGAAACTTGCGCCTTTGGTTATTTGTCCGGGTTACGCATCCAGGCTGTCACGGACTTTCCCATTCGCTGCTTGAAGGCGAGACCGAAGGTGCTGTAGCTCCTATAGCCGCTGTCGCTGGCCAAGTGCTGGGCTGTGATGGACTGCCCCGCTTCAGTCGCCTCGCGATAGAGACGCATAAAGTGATTGATGCGGAGGTCGTTGATATAGGCATTGTATGTGATGCCCTGACGCGAGAAAAACTGGCTGAGGTAGAAGCGGTTGGTGCCAATGGCGCGAGCCAGTTGGAGAAGGGTCAGGTCGTGCTGCAAGTAGAGTTGCGTGCCCACACAGCGCTCTTCCAACAGTTGTTCTATGTTGGAGGGAATGGTCAATGGCTGTCGTTGGTGTGTCGGGTGAAAGGGTTCCTGAAACGGCTCTTCGGCCATTGGGCAACCTGTTTGCTCCGTCGCCACGTTCTCCAACTGCGGCAGCGTCTCTATTCGCCACAGCAAGAAGCAGAAGAAGGCGAGTTCGAAGAGTTGCACAATATAGCCGATGAAAATGTTGCCGAAATTAAACCCATCGATGATAATAAGCAACAGGATGACGATGACCAGCACATGGCTCGCCCAAACCTCTTTGTGCTCCAAGTCGGCGTAATTGTCGCGCAGCCAACGCCCATATTGCCTGACAGCAAAAACCATATACACGGTAAAGGCCAAGTAAAACAACAGGAGATATGCAACGGCGATGTTCAAAAACAGACCACCAGGCCAAGCGACGTTCAGAGCCAAAAACGCCCCATAGGGTATCGGCCCTATGACGATGGGCCAGACGGGACGCCTTCGGTCCTGGAGCATGGCAAACAGCATACCGGCAATAGTGGTCAGCAGTGACATATAGTCAATTACGGCAACCACCGCACAACACACCGAATTGAAGTCGTTGGAGCAGATGTAGAAGAGTGCCCACCAGAAATGGCTCATGAAAACAGCCCCAAAGAATGCCGCAGCCCAACGGCGCAGCACCAAAGGCGGCGTGATGTCGGCTGCGAAAGCATTGCCCTTGCGAAGGCAGAGATAAATGCCAGCGATGAGAGCCGCCATTGCTGCCCCACCATAGAGCAGGAAAAACAGTATAAATTCAGCAGGTATTTGTTCGAAAAACATCTATTTTTGGGTTGATTTCGGTCTTTTTTCTGGTGCAAAGGTACAAAAATAAATTGAAAAAACCATCTATTGACGGCATAAAAATGCCAACAGACAAACGAAAATCCGTCAACCTTTCCCGTAGAATCGACGAACCGACCAGTGCAAATCGCTTAAGCGATTGAAGCCAGTCGGTTAACCGATTGGCCTCAATCCTTTCTTTTGTATTGACGGAAGGCTAAAGTTCCCGATGTCTATGGATTTAGCGGTGTCAATGGATAGACGAAGTTGACGATGAAGATATTGGCAGCGAGGATGATGAGGTTCATCAGCAAGCCGATACGTGCAAAGTCGCTGAACCGATAGCCTCCAGGGGCATAGACGAGCATGTGCGTGGGCGAGCCAATGGGGGTGGCGAAGCTGCTGCTGACACTAATCATCAGGGCAATGAGGAAGGGATATGGCTCGTAGCCCAGTTTCTCTGCCGCTTCGTACATGATGGGGAAGAACATGGCTCCCGCCGCTGTGTTGGAGATGAACTCGGTGATAAACGTGCCGACAAAACAGATGGCGGTCATTACGACGATGGGATTTGTGCCGCAAACATCGAGGATGCCGAAGGCAAGACGCTCGGCAATTCCCGTCTTCTGGATGGCAAGACCCAAGACAACCGACCCCGCAAAGACCATGAGGATGTCCCAGTTGATGGACTTCATGGCCTGCTCTACATTGCAGCAACGGAACAGCAGCATGGCCATGGCTGCAAGGAAGGCACATTGCAAGAGCGGAATGATGCCCAAGGCCGAAAGCACGACCATCGCAATCATGATGCCCGTAGAGATGAATGTCTTGCTGCCGATGTTGGGCACTTGTGGCGAGTCGAAGAACTGGAAGCCAAGCGAGGTCAGTCGCTCGGTATTGATGCTGAGCCGTGGCGGACATTCGAAGAGGAGCGTGTCGCCCGCTTGCAGCACGACTTCGCGAGGCGACTGGTCGATGCGCTTGCCCCTGCGAGCCACAGCAACCAGCGTCATGTTGTTGTCTTTCTCGAAGGACGAATGGCCGATGGTGGTGCCAATGAGACTGCTGCCAAAGGTGACGTAGGCGGTGCGGAGCTGGCGATTCTTATCCACCTCGTCTATCGTAAATACATGATGGTCAGCATTCACAAAGCCGTGACTCTTCTTCAGGTCGAGAATCTCGTCTATCTGTCCGGCAAACACCAGTCGGTCGCCGCCCATGATTGGCTCGCTCTCGGGAACGGGAGAGACGACTTCGTCGAAATGGATGATTTCAATGAGTCTTCCGCCTCGAATCTTATCGAAACCAGCCTGACTGATTTTCTTCCCGACATAAGGATTGTTGGACGGCACCAACAGCTCGACGGTGTAGTCCTCTGTGGCCTCGAAAGCAGACTCGGGAGCCTTGCGCTCTGGCAAAAGACGGCGAAAGGCGATGATGGAGAGAACGCCGATGAAGAGGCAGAACAGACCGGGAATGGTGGTGGCCAGCACGTTCATGACGTTGCCGGTATGGTCTGTATAGAGTCCCGAGATTATCAGGTTGGGCGGCGTACCAATCAGCGTACAAACGCCACCCATGCCCGAAGCGTAGCTCAGCGGTATAAGCAACTTCGAGGGAGAGACACCCAGCTTCTTCGACCACATTTTGACGATACCCACAAAGAGGGCCACCACCGTGGTGTTGCTGAGGAAGGAACTGAGTGCGGCAACCGGCAGCATGAGTCGCACTACTGCGGTGCTATATGACCCAGGCTGGCCCAATAGGTGCTTCACAATCCATTGCAGCACACCAGTATGCGTCAGTCCCGCTACAACAACAAACAACACGCCAATCACAACGACCGAGGTGCTGCTGAAGCCCGAAAAAGCTTCTTTGGCATCGAGCACGCCCGTGACAAAGAGAATTGCGATGGCCCCAAGGAATACCAAGTCGGCGCGAAGCTTCGTGAAAAGCAGCACACTGAACATGGTCAGCACAGTTGCGATGGTTATCCATGCATGGAGATTAAAGCCCCAAAAGACTATTGAATCCATATCTATGTTTCTCCTGATTTACATAAACTCGAAAAGGTTAAAGAAGCCCGTAATGGTGAAGATGGAGCGGACTTTGTCGTTGATGCCTTTGATGAAGACATGCCCGCCTTTCTCTTGGGCGTTCTGAAGGATGCCGAGGAAGATACGCAGACCAGAGGACGAGATGTACGTCAGTTCCGTACAGTCAAGGATGATGTTTTTCCCCTCAACATCGTAGAGAGGACTCATGGCTTTTTCCGCTTCTGCTGCGGCAGTAGTATCGAGACTGCCCACCAGACTGGCAACCATGCTGCCGTCTTGCTCTTGAATAGTTACGCTCATGATTTTTTATGTTTAAGAGTTTAAGGGTTCAAAAGGTTTAAGGGTTCAAGGTTTTAATGGTCAATGGTCAATGCTCAATGGTCAATGGTCAATGTTTTCCTCAGCGTCAGCACATTGAGGTTGTTTATGCGCTCGTAGTTGATTGAGTCCATGTTCTGACGTATGATGTGGATGCCAAGGCCGCCGATTTTTCGCTGGTTGGCTGGTAGTGTGGTGTCAACTTCGGGCTGGACGGTGGGGTCGAAAGGTTTGCCGCTGTCGGTGATGGTGAACTTCAAGCGCACATCGTTCGACGCAGCCTCAACGGTTACTTCGCCGCGCTGTTCCGGCGGATAGGCATACTTCATCACATTGACCACAGCCTCCTCGATGGCGACCGTAATCGACATTGTGACCAGCTCGTCGAACCCAACGGCCCGGCAGACTTCCTCGACAAAAGCATTCAGCTTCGGCACTTCCTGTATGTCGTTTGGCAGCACGATGCTCTTCTTCATCTGCACATTGCTCTGCTTCCTGATATACTGTATGGCCATCATGGTCAGGTCGTCGCTCTGTTCGGCATCGCCCACGAACTGGTGGACGGCATCGGTCATCAGGGCGATAAGCTGTTGGGGTTCCTGTTGCCCGTTGGCGAGAGCCTGTGTAGCCACACTGTTGACGCGTTCCATCTGGAACTGCTCTTCGTTGGCATCCATCGCCTCGGTGAGTCCGTCGGTGAAGAGGAAGATGGTGGTGCTTGTGAAGATTTGAGCCTCTTGAAGGGAGAACTTCCATTTGGGCATGAAGCCGACGGGGATGTTCGGGTCGCAAGGCAATTCGCCCACACCGTCCCCGATGAGCAACGGAGCATCGTGGCCTGCGTTACAGTAGTGCAAACGGCCAGTAGGCAAGTCGAGGACACCGACGAAAAGTGTGACGAACATGTGGGTCTTGTTCATGTCGGCAATCGTCCTGTTCATCGTGGTCACTATGCGGTCGGGCATTGATTCGTGAGCCGAAACGGTGCGGAAAGTTGAACGAGTGACGGCCATGAAAAGCGAGGCTGGCACACCCTTTCCCGACACATCGCCGATGCAGAAGAAGAGCTTTTCATCGCGGAAATAGAAGTCGAACAGGTCGCCGCCAACCTCTTTGGCAGGGGTCAGCAAGGCAAAGAGCTGCACATCATCGCGGTCGGTCTTGGTGGGGAACTTTTCGGGCAACATACCCATCTGAATGCCGCTGGCAATGCGGAGGTCGCGCTCTATCGAGGCTTTCTGGGAAGTAGTGTCCTTCAGCTCTTCAATGTATTTCACCAGCGATTGCTGCATATTCCCAAACGATTGGCTCAACTGAGCCACTTCGTCGTTTTGCTTGAATGTGGGCAGTGGTGCGGAGAAGTTACCCTTTGCCACCTCCTGAGCCGACTCGGACAGGAATCTCAACGACTTGGTGGCTCGGCGAATGCTTCGCCTTGTAAAGAAGAAAATGACAAGGCAACCGACACCCATGCAGAAAAGGATAACCGCGGCAAGCACGATGCCCCAAGTAAACACAAGGTCGCGGTGCTGAATGACAGCCACAGTCCAGTCTGTAAAGGGTATCGGTTTGAAATTGACATAATACGGCGTACCCTTCAGGTCTTTCATCCCAAGGTTGCCAGAGACTTCTTCCTGCTCTGCTTTGAGGATATTGATGTCGAGGGAATCGGAACTCAGAATCCTGTTGTTCTTGTCATCGATAATCTGGATGGAGAAATATATGGTGCCGTCATGGTCTTGTATGCTTTCCTCGCTGTCGAGGAATTCCCGCTTCACCATATTCTCCACTTCGCCAATGACCTCGTTGAGCCACAGATAATCCAGGTCAACGCCATACACGCCAACCTTGTTGTCTTGGCGGTCAACGATGGGCAGCACATAGCTGCAATACATCGCACTGTCAACGGAATTGTCGAAGTAGGGGGATGTCAGATAACCTACGTCCTTCCTTTCCAAGCCAAGTCCTTTCTTATACCAGACACCATTGAAGTAGTCGTGGCTTTCTGAACCAATCTGCCGACGCTCAAGACTAGTACTGTCGGCATGATAAAGATAGGCTTCAAACCAGCGACCCTGACCTTTGAAGTAGTCTGGCTCGAAGGCGGCAAAGCAACCGATGCATTCGTTCACGCTAATTTCGCGCTCCAAGGCATCGAAGACTTGTTCCGGGCCATCCAAGTTCCGCTCTATCTCGTCGCGACTGTTCGCCGCCCCAACATGGACAGCCCATAGCAGCGACTCTATCTTGCCCTCTATCCCATCGACGACATACTGTCCGCGCATATCGCTGTTCATAAGCGAGACTTCAAAGACAAAAGCAAGTATGACTCCAATAATCAACACGTTGAAGAACGACATGATTCCAATAACATGCCATGTGATTCGGCGCGACAACTTGCTCTTTTTCATGGAATATCAATTCGAACTAAAGTGAGCTATAACTATTGCGGCGACAATGCCCAGCAATATGATACCGATGATAAGCAGAATAGCAGCTAAGGTTACTCGCCAAATGGTGCTCCAATAACTATAGCCCGACAATTGCTTGATGGGAATGATAACCAGCAGCAAGGTAAACAGCCCGTAGATGGCATCTGCTTTCAGGCCGAAGCACAGCAACGAGGGGACGAGGTTATAGATGAAGCACATATTGCTGATATAAACCATCGCCACGAAGCTTTCTGAAAGGCGTATGTCGGGTATGGCAGGGCTGTGGCGGAACAGCAGCCAAAGCGGACAAGAGAAGAGCAGCAGGGCAATGAGCATCACAGCCGAAACATGCTGTCCTGCCCATTCGCTGACGATATTGGCACTTTGGTTTACCTCTTGCTTTGCCTTATCCTCTTTGGAGGCAGTATTGTCCGTCATTTGCGAAGCCTCTTCCTCATTTGCTCCAATCTTAAGACTTTCCAAGATTTCATTGGTCTCTTTCTCCTGCAATTCTATGCGATTTATGCCCTTGATGTTCATGCCTGAATCCATCAGCAGCATCAGGGCGGTGAGCAGGAAGTACATCTTGAAGGGAGGGAAGTAGGCCATCTGCATACCTCTGAGATAATCGCGAATCATATAGCCCGGACGCAACAGAAGGTCGCGAATGCTGCGGAACATGCCTCGATTGCCCAAGCCCCAGACATCAAGGAACAACAGGAAAGCGTTCTTGAAGGAATAGCGGCCTATCTTGGCCGACTGTCCGCAACGAGGGCAATAGTTGCCCTGATAGTGCGTGCCGCAGGTCGTGCACTCATGCCGTTCCTCCGAGAGCGGTGCCACTTGGTGTGGCTGTCGCTTCCACTCCTTAAAATGCCTGTATTTGTCTTTCAGCTTTTTCATATATTTGGGACGTTTGCCTTATCACTAAATTGCGACCAATAGGCGCGTGGCAACCATCAAGTCTTGGGTGTTTAGTCCAGCGGAATTTCGGGGTGCTGAACGGCCAAAAGCGAGTCTTGTTGCGAGAGGTAGAACATATAGAGGATGACGGGTTTCGTGCCTCTGTTCTCGCCATGGTGAATGGTGTTCACCATCTCCACGACAGCCTCGCCCTCGTGCACGGTTTTCTCCTTGCCGTCCAAACCGATGATGGTCAGTTCGCCCTGCACCAATATGCCGTAGTTCAT
>JAEEGL011411318.1_pt1 | contig 13900 bp, 10 predicted proteins | sample 9134231 | NCBI WGS metagenome assembly JAEEGL01 (sample SAMN16246548, study PRJNA631951) | gut metagenome | biome: gut microbiome; feature: rumen; material: fiber-attached | host: Bos | place: Iran: Karaj | collected 2018-10
AGGCGTGTACAGTAAAGAACAACAAGACAACGCCGCCTTCAAACGGGCTTGCGAGCGTTGCAACGAATTTGCCAAGAAAGAGGGCCGTCGCCCGCGTATCATGATTGCCAAGATGGGTCAGGACGGTCACGACCGCGGCGCGAAAGTGGTTGCCACCGGCTATGCCGACATCGGTTTCGACGTCGATATGGGTCCCTTGTTCCAGACTCCCGAAGAGGCCGCCAAGCAGGCCGTGGAGAACGACGTCCACTTCTTGGGCGTCTCCTCGTTGGCCGCAGGTCACAAGACGTTGGTTCCGCAGGTCATCGAAGAGCTCAAGAAGCTCGGTCGCGAGGACATCATCATCACCGTCGGTGGTGTGATTCCGCCGCAGGACTACCAGTTCCTGTACGACTGCGGTGTCGCCGCCATTTTTGGTCCTGGTACACGTATTGCGGATTCTGCAAATGCGATGCTGGACATCATTATGAGTGAGTAATTCAAGTATCACGAAGAAGATCCACACCTTATACTAAAAATTGTATATTTGCCGTTTCAAAAAATAAAAAAATGAAAAAAATCATTGCATTTGGCATTTTGTTACTTGGTTCCATCCTGATTTTTTCGGCATGTGACACCCAGCATCGTTGCGCCGCTTACGGCCATTACACCTACAATATGCCGGTCGAGAATCCGGAAAATATGAACTAACTGCCGCTTTCCATGCGGGGAACGCACTTTGGGCAACGTCATATTCGAAAGTTCCTGCTGACCTTGCTGTTGGCAGGTGCTTTTGTATTGTCATACGCCCAGAACGTCGGGGAATACCACCATGATGTGACCACCAAGGAGTGGAATTTCCAGATTTTCGCGCACACATCCGGTTTCGGAGTCGGATTCCAACACGGCCGTACCCCGGATCTCTACAACAAGCACTTTTGGGAGGTGCAGATAATGAACAACATGCACCCAAAATCGGTGCGTTCCATCAATGCGCTCTACGAGAACGTGCGCCCTATCCGCTATGGTCAGCTCTACTCGCTGTTCTTCCTGCAAGGAGGTTACGGCTACCAGCGCACCCTACACCTGAAACCCTACTGGGGCGGCGTGCAGATTAGCTATAATCTGTCCGCAGGACCCGCTCTCGGTTTCGGCATCCCCAACTTTGTAGAGGTCATCAACTACAACACTGGTTTTTCGGAGATTGTGCGCTATGATCCGGACAAGCACAACCTCAACAACATCCTTGGCGGAACCCGTTTGTTCACTGGCATTCTGGAGACCATCGTGAGGCCCGGATTCTACGCCAAGACCGGATTTAACTTCGATTTCTCCAAAAACGACTACAAACTGCTATCCCTTGAGGTGGGGGTGCAAATCCAAATGGTATTCCCCTTCATCCAGCAGATGGCCTTCAATCCTGCCAGAAAATTCTATCTCACAGGATATTTGGCTTTCAATTTCGGTAAGCGGAAAGGCCTTCACGGTTAATTTTACAAAGAATTATGAAAAAAACGATTACATCCATCCTTTGCATCGCGTTTCTTGGGCTGTTTTCAAATGTCAATGCCCAGAACGACTTTGAGATTGTCAAGAATGTTGACATTTTCATCAGCGTGCTCAACGAGCTGAACGAAAAATATGCGGATGAGATTTCCCCCGGTGAGCTCACCCAGACGGCCATCAAGGCTATGCTCTTGAGCCTTGACCCGTACACCGTATATTATCCCGAATCAGAGATTGAAAGTTACCGCATGCGGAACACTAACGAATCCGGCGATGTGGATGTCACCCTGCAAAACATCAACAAGCATTTGGTAATCACCGACATGGTGGAGGACGGACCTTCCGCGAAAGCAGGCTTGCGCATGGGCGACCGCATCTTGAGCATTAACGGCCAGTCCTTGGAAAAACGCGACATTGAGGCCGTCTATCTCGCCATGCGCGGACAGCCCGGAACTTCATACACCATGGAAGTTTTCCGCCCTACCGACAACAAAAACCTGACTTTCAAAGTGAAACGGGAGAAGGTGAAACAGCCCAACATTCCCTATTCGGGCATTCTCGGTGATAAAGTAGGCTACATCAAGCTCAACCAATTCCTCGAAAAAGCCGGCAGCGAGGTCTTTGAAGCGTTCAACAAGCTTAAGGACGAAGGGATGGAATACCTGATTCTCGACCTGCGCGACAATGGCGGCGGACTTTTGGGCGAAGCGGTCAACATCATCGATCTCTTTGTGGGCAAGGATATTACCGTGGTGGAGACGAAAGGGAAGATTGCCGAGATGAACCGTATTTACAAGACCCTCAACAATGCTGCCGATGCGGACATCCCCATCGTGGTGTTGGTGAACGAACACAGCGCTTCCGCCTCCGAGATTGTCTCCGGCACGTTGCAGGATCTTGACCGCGCCGTCATCGTGGGAGAGAAGTCTTTCGGCAAAGGGTTAGTGCAAAAGATTTACCCCATGGACTACAACACCAGCATGAAAATCACGGTGTCGAAATACTACATACCCAGCGGACGTTGCGTGCAGAATATCGAATATTTTGACCGCGATACCACTAAAGGCGGCTATAAAATCCCTGATTCACTGGCTGTTGCATATAAGACCAAAAATGGGAGAATCGTCTATGACAAGGGCGGCGTGGAACCTGATGTGGCCGTTCCCGAAGAGGTTGTACCGGAGGTTCTGGCCGCACTCATCAAAGAGCAGGCCATCTTCGATTTCGCCAACGAATACCGTGCCAAGCATGAGACCATCGCCGAAGCTGAACAATTTATCGTGGATGACGCCCTCTACAACGAGTTCCTGCAATTCCTCAAAGCGAACAAATACGCTTATACAACCTCTCTGGAAGAAAAGTTGGCGGAGCTGAAGTCCGCCGCTGAAAAGGAAAACTCATTCGCGGGCATCCAATCCACATATAACCAGCTGAAAACACAGTTGGAGAATATCAAAACACAGGATTTGACCAACCACAAGGACGAAATCTCACGCGCCCTGACCCAAGAGATTGTGTCGCGCTACTATTACAGCACCGGCAGGCTCATCAACAGTCTGCACCATGACAGTTACATTGAGACCGCCAAATCCGTACTACTCAACCCAAGCCGCTACAAATCCATCCTCTCCCCGAAAAAATAAGGCATGAGCCATCAGCGCTTTCACCATTATTTCTACCTTCTTGGAATCATCGCTTTAGTTGTGGCGATGCCTTTGTCGCATTTCCTCATGGGACTGGCCAGCTTCCTGCTGTTTCTCAACTGGGTGGCCGAGTGGAATTGGAGCGAGAAACGGATACGGCTCCGCAAAAACCGCCAAGGACTTTGGCTTACAGCCTTTTACCTCGTCTATGCCATCGGTCTCGTCCACGTCACCGATTGGAGTGCTGCGGGGAAGGAAATGCTCGACAAACTTCCATTTCTGCTTTCCCCATTGGTGGTTATAACCACTAAACCGCTTGACAAAAGAGAGTTACATTTTGTTTTCGTAGCGTTTATTCTGGCAACCTTCATCGGATGCTGTTTGAATTTCGGATACGCACAGGCACACACACTTGACAATATCCGGCAAATGTCACGCTTCATCGACCACATCCGTTTCAGCCTCTGTGTGGTGTTGTCCATTGTGTTCTGCATCCATCTTCTACTCCATCCGTTCGACGAAAAAGGGCTGTTTCGATATATTTACCTCATAATCAGTTTGTTGCTTCTTTGTTATCTGCTTTATGCCCAAACGCTTTCCGGAGTTGTCATCTTGATGGTGATAGCTCTCTGTTTTATCATACATCTAATTGGAAACCAGAAGAATAACAAATTGAAATGGGCACTGGGAGCTTTTATGGGGCTATTTTTGACAGCTGCCGTCACCTACACCTTGTATATCACTTACGACTATTTCCACGTGAAAGATCCCGCACCCGATTTCACTGCACTGACTGCTTCCGGTCACCCTTACTCTTTCAAGGAAGATCCTATGGTGGAGAATGGCCACTACATCGGACATTACGTCTGCGAGGAGGAGTTGCAGACAGCTTGGGCGATGCGATCCGACACAGTGTACGACGAGTGGACATCCGCCACGCTGGTTCGCTACCTCAACTCTCTCGGACTGCGCAAGGACTCTGCGGCGGTAATGAGCCTCAGCGATAACGACATCCGCAACATTGAACATAAAACCGCCAATGTCTATTACACACACACAGGCAGTCTGCGACGTGCGCTTTACGAGACCTATTTCGGTCTGACCCTTTACGAGAGATACGGTGTCATCAACGAGTCTTCCATGTTGGAACGCATTGAGCTATGGCGTGCATCTTGGCAAATTATCCGGGAAAATTGGTTGTTCGGGGTCGGTATTGGGCAACAGCGTGCTGCTTTGGACCGACAATTGGAGCAGCAGCATTCTCCTATCGCGGACAAGAAGAAAAACCGGGGAAGCCACAACCAGTTCCTTACCTTTTGGATTGCCGCCGGCATCATTCCGGTAGTGTATTTCTGTTTCCTGCTCGTTTATCCATTTGTAAGGATGAGAAAACGCATTACGTTTATCTATTTCGCCCTCATCCTGCTACTGTTCCTCTCCATGCTAGTGGAAGACACGCTCAACGCCCAGACCGGCCGTACGATGTTCACCATTTTCGTGCCGCTGCTGTTGTTTGAGTCAAAAGAAAAGGTATAACGTTTTGTTACTTCCCTTGAGAACAGTTTACGTGACTTGAATATGTGCTATTTTCCTGCTACGCGCAAATCCGCACACCCGCCGTATCATTCCCTCAATATCTAACACACCGTGTGCGAAGCCTTTGCGAATCAACTCTTCCGGAACATATTCGTCGTATTTCTCAAAAACGGGGTTTTCTTTGGGATAGACGAGCTCCAACGGATCAAAGGTGACGGACGCTTCTTCGCTGACAATGCGGTAGAATTCCTCCTCGCTGACTTTCATGGTGAACTGCATGAAATAGGGTCTTGAGGCGTTCAACCCTTTCAGTCCGAGGCGTTTCCCACAACGGATTTTGAGGAATCGCTCCAATGCGAGGAAGGCGTAGCTGCCCAACCACGGGAACAACGCCCACATATTGCCGCCGAGATGCACTAACGGGCGGTCAGGCATCCCGGATTTTGCGAAAGTCTCGCGGGCGTCCTGCAAACGTCCGACCGCGTGCCGCATCAGGTAGGGATAGCTTTTCTGCTCCGCTAACACACCGTACATGCGTTCGAGGATGCGCGTGTGGATGTCGCCGGCGCAGTCGCCGAAGTAGGCGGGGATGTTCCCTTTCACGAGGGTGCAATAGACCACCCGTTTCTGATGGTCCACCTCGTCCACCGCCCAAACCCTGCCGACGATGGCGATTTTGTCGCCCACGGGCGGCGGTTTCACGATGGTGCCGAGTTCCTCGGAGTAGGAGCGCACCGTATATTCGATATTCTCTTGGAATACGGCGTAGAACTTGTAGCTGTTGACGATTCTTTCCCCGGTGAGGCCGAGAATCAAGCCACCGTTTTCCGTCCGCATGATGTGGTCGGTTTTGAGCAAATGGCGGAGCAGCGTTCGGAAATCATCCTGGCTGATGCGCCGGAACGCCGTCAGCGGGAGCACCCGTGAGGCGAGTTCCGCCGGGGTCATCTCCCCGCAGGAAGCTAACGTGCTCATTGTCTGGTGGTAGAGGAGGCTGAAAGGGAGTCGGTTGGTGCGCGGCGGCTCCACAAACCGCTCTTCGATGTAGAGTTGCACGAGGGCGATGCCCTGAATCAGTCGCCACGGAATCATGTCGGGAAGCATGGCACGGGCTTCGGGGTGTTCCTCCCGCATAACGAACCACATCTCCGACGGGTCGCCGCGCCTGCCTGTGCGACCCATGCGTTGCAGAAACCCCGACACGGTATAGGGTGCATCGATTTGGAATGCCCGCTCCAACTTTCCGATGTCGATGCCCAACTCCAAGGTAGCGGTGGCGCACACCGACATCAGCGAGTTGTCGTCCTTCATCTCCTCCTCGGCACTCTCCCGGTAGGAGGCGGAGAGGTTGCCGTGGTGAATAAGGAAGCGGTCAGGCTCGTGATTGACTTCGCAGTATTGCCGCAGTTGTTGGCAGACGGCCTCGCACTCCTCCCGCGAGTTGGTGAAGACGAGACACTTTTTGCCCCGCGTATGCTCGAAAATATAGCCTACGCCAGGGTCCGCGGCTTTCGGGGCGGTGTCGCTTGACGGTTCCTGTTCGGGTATTTGCACCGTGATGTCCTTGTCCTCGTCTGCCTGCGGGTCGGTGTTGAAGAAGTGCTCCATGGAGAGCCGCCAGACCTCTTTGCCGCCGTCGAATTTGGGGATGACCGTCGGGCGGCCGCTGCCTGCCGACAGGAACTGCCCGGCTGCTTCGGGGTTTCCGAGGGTGGCGGAGAGACCGATTCGGCGGGGCTTACATTCTGCAATCCTGCAGAGCCGCTCAATGAGGCAGAAGGTCTGCCAGCCGCGGTCGCCGCGCAGCAGCGAGTGGATTTCGTCAATGACGATGAAACGGAGGTCGCCGAACAGCGAAGGAATCTCCCCGTGTTTGTTGATGAGCAGCGACTCTAACGATTCGGGGGTGATTTGGAGGATGCCCGACGGTTTGCGGAGCAGCTTCCGCTTGCGAGACTGTGCGACATCACCGTGCCACCGGTAAACCTCGATGCCCACCTCCTCGCAAAGCTCGTTCAGCCGCCCGAACTGGTCGTTGATGAGCGCTTTCAACGGCGCGATGTAGAGGATGCCGACGGTGGACGATGGATTTTCGTCCAACAAGGTCAGCATCGGGAAGAAGGCGGCCTCGGTCTTGCCGGAGGCTGTGGAGGCAGTGAGCAGGACGTTGTCGTCGGTGCCGAAGATGGCCTCTCCGGCAGCGTTCTGCACACCCCGGAGGGTCTGCCAGCCGGAGCGGTAGATGAAATCCTGGATGAAGGGGGAATAGCGGGCGAAGACGTTCATGACACAAAATACTACTTTGCAAAGATAAAAAAATTACCGTAAACCAGCGCAATCGATGATTTTTTGATGGATTGCGCTGGTTTACGGTAATCGGCGAGGCATACACCTAAAGACAATATCGGACACTTTATCTTACATTATTTTGTTATTGGGATACTCCTTTCATCGTTTTGTCCGATTTCCTTTTGTTTTGTCAATTGATTAAACAAATCACTTCCTAATGCCTTAAGGGATGTCTTGGAAATTTCAATCATTATTTCTAACATCTTTTTAACATCCCAACTGCTGCCATTGCCTTGTGTATATATAGAAGCCGCTTGAAGCATAATGGCTTTGTCGTTATGTTTTACAAACTTGTTCTTACAGAGATTAGTGTTGATAGGCATACCGTAATTGGCGGCTGTTAGTCTGTCAAGACGATTCAACATACCAGAATTGTATTCGAGTACAACCACTCTTCCGTCAGGTCTTGTTACGGATATAGTTTCTGTTAAGAAGTTTGAACCTTCCAAAAACAGAACATAAGGAAAATGACATTCTGCTAACATAAAATTAGCAATTTCCGAGATGTTTTTGTGAGATCTTTCGATTGCATTTCCCGCAGCCATAAGGTCTTGGTCTTTGTTTTTCCCAACCAGTTTCCCTTTTTGAATGTTCTCAATGTCTTTACCTTGGTGTTTGGCTTCAGATACTAAAATGACCCTCCAGTTCCCGTTGTCGTCTTTGACCTCAATGATACCTCCGTCGGGTATGATGCTTGCATTCTCGACAAATAAAGTTTGTCCTAAAGAAGGATCAATCTTTTTAAGAGCTTCATTAATTTCTTTTTTATCAATACTTTTTCTATAGCGAAACGACAACTTTGGAAAATCCTTTCCTAATTGTTTAATCACAAGATGAGAAATCTCTCCAACCGCCAAATCATGAAGTTTGGCTTCTTCTCCAAAAATACCGACTACACCATGGCTTTCATTATGCTGCTCTGTTAATCTTGAAGACTGGTTCTTTTTTGCCATAAATTAATTCGTTTTTTATGTGTTCTGAAAATCAATAAAATCACTCAATGGTCGTATTTTAGGCCTATACGTGTTTATTCTTTGCTTTACATTATTCGCAATTTGCAAAGAAGGCATAGTATTTTTGTCAAATTTGAGAACAATATAGTAAGCCGCATGAGATGGGGTGAAACCAAATTTCTCTAAAGTGTCCTTTGTCCATATTTGGAAACAGCCATTTTTCTTCAACTTAAACAGTTGGCAATCTTCCCCACCCGTATGTAACAGAACGTAACCCAAACGTTCAAAACCAGGGGTTACACATAAAGATCCTTTGGATTCGCCGGCCCTCAGATAGCATATCCCAGTTTTTATCATTTTAGTTTTAGTTTCTTTGCGAGCATGATTGACCATAACAGTCACTTCTTCTGGATTCTCAGCAATTTGCTTTTGCATTTGTAGAAAACAAGAGTCATTTTCTATTTCGGTTTTACGTCTAATACCTAAATTAAGGTATTCTCTGTTTTGGTCAATTCCAACAAATTTGCGTCCTAACAGATTGGCTGCGATTCCTGTTGTACAGCTTCCTGCAAAAGGATCGAGTATTGTCTCACCATTCCTAGTAGAAGCCAAAATAATTCGATAAAGAAGTCTTAAAGGTTTTTGGGTAGGGTGTTTTCCACATCTCTTTTCCCACATACCGACTGTAGGAAGTTTCCACACATCTGGCATCAATATTCCTCCGTTCAGTCGTGTCATTAGGTCAATATTGAAAAAATGACGGCTTTTGGGAGTCTTTCTTGCCCATATAATATACTCTGATGAAAAATTGAAATGTAAATCGCCCCAAGTAGGAGTAGGGTCGGATTTCTGCCATGTGATTATGTTGATAATCTGAAATCCTGCATCCTTAAGACATTTTTCAACGGAATATATGTTGTGGAATGTTCCACAAACCCATATGGTTCCATTGTGCTTTAACAATGGCTTGCACGCCTCAATCCACTTACGATTAAATTCATCAACGAAATCCGATGATATCGGCTTATCCCAGTCACCCTTATCTACAGATATCAATCTCTGACCTTGTATTTTTTTCCCACCATTTGATAGAAAATAGGGAGGATCTGCAAAAATCACGTCAAACTGTTGGTTTAGTTGACTTAACACTTTTAACGAATCTCCTTGATATAAGGTGAAATTAGTATCCGCTGATTGGTAATACATATTATTCTGGAGTTATTTGAGTTCCAATTTTTTTAAGAAAATCTTCAACAGACTCGTTTTCTACTATCTCGTATGGCTTTGAAAACAATGTGGACATCTTCTTCTGGTGCTTGTTGAAATATTCTTTCAAAGAAGCATCTGCATCAACCATAATCGAGTGTCTGTTCTCTTCAATGCAAACTCTACCCGTAGTGCCAGAGCCGGCGAAGAAATCTAAAACAAGGGCACCTTCATACGACAAAGACCTAACGAATCGTCTAATAATTTCAACAGGTTTTTGAGTAGGGTGACCAACACGTTCAGCAGAATTGCCGTTTAATCTACCTATTTCCCATACATTCGTTGGATTCTTTCCTTTCTCTATATTTTCTGGAATTAAACGTTTGTCTTTCAATGCAGCTTTCTTTGATTCTTCATCATATGGTACTCGTACTGAATCCAAGTCAAAATAGTATTTCTTTGTTTTGGACAGCCATATTGCCTCTTCATGACGATTCGCAAAATAGCGGTGAGCACTCATTCCATTTTTATAATACCAAACTATGAGATTTATCAATCTGAGTTTGGTGTTATGCCGTGCGTAATGAAGTATTTCAAGCAAATCCCCTTGCTTTAAGTCTTGAAATTGGAATCCTCCGAAAATGACACAATTGCCATTATCTGTCAGAACGCGGTAAATTTCATCCATCCATTGTTTTGCCCATTCAAGATAGTTTGGAAATCTATCCCAATAGTCAAGTTCCAAATTATAGGGAGGATCTATTAATACTAGCTGAATTGAATTGTCAGGGAGTGTTTTTAGAAATTTAACAGCATCTTGTATATATATGGCATGGTATGTTTTGTCGAAATCTTTTGTATGCACAGCCGTACTGTGCTCAACACCGTCTCTTCTTTGTTGAACCAAAGTCCTCAGACCACTATTAAAATGCGATTTGTTATACATTTTTTTTCTACTGCTGATGCCGCAAAAATACTATTTTATTGAATACGGATATTGACTTGTCGTGAAAAAACAAAGCAACCGCCTATATCGTGAACTCCACAAATCCCTCCTCCGCCTCGTCGCTCACCGCCTCGCTCTTGGCGTATGAGAACTCGTCGGATTCGAGCAACGTGGTCAGAGTCATCGTCGGGTGCTGGTACAGCAGGTCGAGCAGCTCGATGAAGTCGCGGATGACCTCGCGGGGCGTGATGTTCTGGTCGGCGCCGATGCGGCCGAACTCCACCTTGATGAACGCCACGAGGTCATCGGTCGTGAGGCGGCGCGGGTAGCCGTAAAGCCCAGCGTGCATGTCGGCGAGCTTCTCGCAGAGCACTAACATTTCCTCCGCCGTCAAGGGCTCCAGCCGGATGACGGGCGCGAGCAGGTCGCGGGTGCCCGGACGCGAGAACTTGCCCTCCGCAAGCCGAGAGCGCAACGCCTCGTAACTGTAAATACCGCGCCGCTTGTCCTCTACAGCTTGCGGTGTTGCCCCCATGATGATGCCGAAATACCGGGCCTTTCCCTGCAACGTGTCGTTGTACATGGTCAGCATCTTCTCGTAGTTGTATTGGCGGGTGATGGTGTTCGGAATCTTGTAGATGTTGACCAATTCGTCAATCATAATCATCATGCCCGCATAACCTGCCAGACGGAAGAAGGTGGCGAAAATCTTCAAGTAATCGTACCAGTCGTCGTCCGTGATAATCATATTCACACCGAGCTCCTCTTTGGCTTCTTTCTTGAGATTGTATTCACCTCTGAACCAGCGCACTACCTTGGCTTTCGTCTCATCGTCACCGTTGACGTAGGCGTGGTAGTAGGCGGAGAGCAGCCTGGCGAACTCGAAACCGTGTACAAGTTCGCTTACGGAGGACGTGACCGCGTAAATCTTCCGGTCCACAGCTTGTGTCAGAGCTGGATCTCCCGGAACGAGGCCGGTCTCCTGCGCCGCCTCCGACTGTACCGTGCTTATCCAACGGTCCAACACCAACGTCAGGGCGCCGCCTTCGGGTTTCGTCTTCGTGGAAAGGTTGCCGATCAGTTCGCGGTAGGTCGCTAACCCCTGCCCTTTCGTGCCTTGCAATCGCCGTTCCGGTGAGAGGTCGGCATCGGCCACGATGAATCCCCTGTCCATCACGTAGTTGCGGATGGTCTGCAGCAGGAAGCTCTTGCCGGAGCCGTACCTGCCGACGATGAACCGGAACGACGCGCCGCCCTCGCTGATGATATCGACATCGTGGAGCAGCGCCTCGATCTCGCTCTTCCGTCCGACGGTGATGTAGGGCAGCCCGATTCGCGGCACTACCCCACCCTTCAGAGAGTTGAGTACTGTTTGGGCGATACGTTTTGGTACTTTTCGGTTTTCTTCGTTCATACTTTTAGTTTTATATCCCAGGGCTCACTGCGTTCACCCTGGGTTAACATAGGTCGGGCTTTCAGCCCTTTTTGGAAAAGTTTGATGTTCAACTAAAGGTCTTACCTCCTCTACATAATCTTCCACTATACTTATTCGTTCCCCGTCGCATTCAAGGATGTTGTCGCCGATTTCATCGAAGAAGGCTTCGTTGATAGTGTCGGTGACGATGGAGGGCATCAACCGATTCGCGGTCATCAACTCTTGCACGGGCTGGCCGTCCAAAAGGGCGACCACAATCCGTCTGTGTATCGGGTCTAACGACAACGTGGTTACTTCTTCTATAACTGTTTCAGAAACGGAGATTTCTTCTGTGACCGGTTCTTCCTCGGCCTCTATCAAATCCTCTTCCGTGAGCAGGCTGTCGCGTGTCACGACCGCATCTGCCCGGATTTGGACGAGGTGGGTGAGGTCGATGTTGACTTTCGGACGCGCCGCCTCGATTTTCGCCTGCCTGTCCGCCTCAATGACCGCCTCCACGTAAGGAATCGCCCACGCCTCTTCGGGTTTTTCGCGGAGATAGGGGGCTTTTTTCAAATATCTGCGGAGCATCAGGTCAGTGACGTGTACCAACTCTTTGATCCAATCCCTTTTGAAATAGAGTTCTTTATACGTTTCCTCCTTCCAAGAGTTGTTGTGATAGCGATAACGCAGACAACTGTTCAGCTCGTAGGTGATTTCCGTCAGGTCGCGCCGTTCCAGATACACGGCATTGGCAAGTGGATACCAGCTGAACTCCGTTTGGCTGCCGAAACAAGTGGTAAAAAGATCTTTGCCGTCCTGGAGATGTTGTGCCGAGGCGAGTCTCCAAACTTCGGCGAAGAGATGCTTGCCGGCAACCGCGTCCGCGCGGATAACGGGAGAGGATTCTATCTTCCGTTCTTTGAAATGGCGGAGAGCCAAGAAAATTTCCTCGTCAGTCTTGTTGTCGGGGGTTCGGAGAATTTCCAAATCTCGGGCGAGCCGGATGTAGTATGGCTCTATGTACTGTAGGACGGTCTTTTTCGGCAGTTGGTGGATGATGGCGAGTTCCGTCATCCATCGGTGGAGGTTGTACTGAATATGCGGGTCGCAGATGCCCGTCTCAAGGAACTCCGTTTCAAACTCCTGCATACGCCACAGGCTCTCTTCCACGGATGAGGTTCCGATGCCGTTGAGCAGTTCGTAGAGGTAGATGTACGCCAAGGAGGTGGCAATCGGGAGATGCTCACCTTTGCGCAGACGCGTCCGCCAGGTAAAATAGCCACGCAGCTGCGGGATATTCAGGTCGTGGTAAGTGGGGAAATAGCGCCGGAATTCGCCATTCCACGGAAAGTCATCCTCATAGTCCTCCATGAACTTGCCCTGCCGGTAGAAATTCCGGCATTTTTGCTTGAACGAGCCGTCGCCGTATTCGTACAGGGACAGCATTTCGCGGATTTTGGCAGGCACGGACGGGTCGTCCCACCCCTCTGAATCACCAGCGGAAATAGCCGTTTCCCGATAACCGGACACATTCTGCGTGGACTGCGTGTCAATTACAATCACGCAGCCGTTCTCTTTTCGGGTTAAATCCGTGTAAACAGCAGGTTCCGTCGGGTTCATCTCCTTTTCGTTTCAAAATGCAAAGGTACACAAAATATGCTTGTGTATGCGTTGGGAGTTGTCATAATAGCGAGTAAAGATTTCATCCTCACCGCCGGTGGCGGATGTACCTCTTCGTCACTGCTGTCCGACGGTTTACAGGCATACGGTTCTATCTGGGGATCAATTCTTCACCACCTTCCGCACCGCAAAGGCCTGACCATCCTTCACCGCTTTCACGAAATAGATTCCGTCAGCATAATGCGACAAATCAAGCTGGGTGGCTTCAGAAGTCATCGGAACAGTTTGCAGAATCTTACCATACGCATCAAACACCTGAATATCCACACTCGTAAGCAACTCATTGCAGCCTGTACATCGCACATTGAGAAGTCCTGTGGTTGGATTCGGATATAGCATGAGTGCCGCACCCAAATCATGCCCGTCTATGCCGACAGTGATGGTGAGGTGCAGCGTAACGATAGAGTCGCAACCGTGAATGGTCTGTAACGCTTGAGCGTAGTCACCCGACATGCAGTATATCTGGTCGTTCCAGATGTAGCAACTGTCTTCTGTGGTGACCGTGAATTCGGACGCCTGTGTAGGGTTTATGGTGAGATGCAATGTCACCACACTGTCGCAGCCATTGATATTAGTGAACGTCCGCACATAGTCGCCCGATTGGGTATAAACCGAATCATTCCAGATATAACCGTCACAGGCAGTTTCCACAAATTCCGCCATCTCCGAATAGTTCAACGTAAGC
>JAEEGL012640867.1_pt1 | contig 13900 bp, 12 predicted proteins | sample 9134231 | NCBI WGS metagenome assembly JAEEGL01 (sample SAMN16246548, study PRJNA631951) | gut metagenome | biome: gut microbiome; feature: rumen; material: fiber-attached | host: Bos | place: Iran: Karaj | collected 2018-10
AAGTCGACCTTGTTCTTGCCGCGGAGCAGGTTGGCGGCGATGACGGCGGTGCGGCCCATGGGCTTACCGGCGGCGTCGATCACATACCACTTGCGTTCCACAGTTTCGGTTTTTACCATAGTAGTGGGCATGATGTTTCCTCCGTTATTTGTAATGTTATCACATTTGTTTTGACAAAATCAGCTTTCGCGGTTACAATGTTTCTGACCGCCCGCTCTTTATATCATAAAAAAGCGGACCTGTCAACCGAATTTTTCAGAAATTTGATTTTTGCCGAAGAAAACTCTTGAAATCTCTTGTTTTCTCATAAATGCTCCTGAATTCTTACTTTCAATTTTTCAAAATATTTTTACATTTCGGGTGATACTATGCAAAAGCTGCTTTCCCTCTTTCGATCCTGCACGGACGATTACCGGATGATCTCTGCGGGCGACCGGATCGCCGTCGGCGTCTCCGGCGGCAAGGACTCTCTGACCCTGCTGGTCCTGCTGGCGGAGATGAAAAAGTTTTACCCCGTGCCTTACGAGGTGGAGGCCTTCACCGTGGATATGGGCCTGGAGGGCATGGATTTTTCCCCGATCCGGAGCCTGTGTGAGCGCCTGCAGGTGCCCTATCATCTGATCCGGACCGGGATCGGTCCGATCCTCTTCGAGTACCGCAGGGAGAACAATCCGTGCTCGCTCTGCGCGAAGATGCGCCGCGGCGCCCTGGGCAAGGCCATCACGGAAGCGGGGATCCATAAGATCGCCCTGGGTCACCACCGGGACGACGCGGTGGAGACGTTTCTGATGTCCCTGCTCTATGAGGGCCGCATCTCCTGCTTTGAGCCGGTGACCTATCTCGACCGCACCGGGGTCACCCAGATCCGGCCCATGCTCTACATCCCCGAGAAGACCGTGGCCCACTTTGCGGAGCGGTACGGCCTTCCCGTGGTCCACAACACCTGTCCCGCGGACAAGCACACCAAGCGTGAGGAGGTCAAGGACCTGATTTACGAGCTCCAGGGCCGCTATCCCGGGCTCAAGGACAAGCTCTTCGGCGCCGTCCAGCGCTACCCGCTGCACAACTGGGAGAAGCGGAGAGAAGACCATGAAACGGTATAACGCGTATTTCTTCGACCTCTACGGCACCCTGGCGGATATTCACACGGACGAGTCCGAGCCGGCCTTCTGGCGCGGCGTCGCGTCCTGGTATGCCGCCCACGGCGCGGCCTGGGAGGCGGAGCCCCTTCGACAGGTCTATCTGACCCTGTGCGCCGCCGAGGAAGCGCGCCTTCAAGCCGCCGCTCCGCAGGATGCCTTTGTTGAGCTGGATTTAACACGGGTCTTTGCTGCGCTCTATCTGCAAAAGGGCGTGACGCTCACCCCGGGGTTGATGGAGGAGACTGCTTGGTTTTTCCGCCGATCCTCCACGAGCCATCTGCGGGTCTATGCCGGGGCCCGGGAGCTGCTGCTCACACTGCGCTCGCAGGGCAGGGAGGTGATCCTGCTCTCCAACGCCCAGGCCTGCTTCACCCGGCCGGAGCTGGACGCGCTGGGTCTGACAGACTGCTTCGACCGGATCTTTATCTCCTCCGAGATCGGCTTCAAAAAGCCGGATCCCCGCTTTTTCGGCGCTGCGCTGGAGGCTTCCGGGCAGGATCCCGCCGACTGCCTCATGATCGGCAACGATCCGGTCTGCGACGTGGAAGGGGCGATCCGCGCCGGCATGGACGCGTTTTACATCCACTCGAACCTTTCGCCCCGGCCCAGGCCGGAGCTCGCAGCGCTGCCTGTCGCGGGCAGCCTGCCCCGCATGGATCTGCGCGCCCTTCGCCGCCTGCTGCCGGACGGGTCCGCGGACTGATCCGTGCGCGGCTCCGGGACCGGCGGGCAGACCGCTTTGCCGATCCGTTCCGAATAATCCGCTCCTTTCCGGGCATGCTATGGGAAAAACCGGAAAGGAGCATTTTCATGTGTGAAAACAGATCCGCCCAGGAGGAAGCCCTGGACCAGACTGTGGAGCTCGGCGCTTCGCTGACCCGTACCAGCCGGGGCAATATCTATACCTTGACCATCATCGGTCAGATCGAGGGCCACCAGGTCCTGCCGGAGACCGCAAAAACCACCAAGTACGAGCATGTGCTGCCGCTGCTGGCGCAGATCGAGGAGTGCGAGGATGTGGACGGTCTGCTGCTGCTTCTCAATACCGTGGGCGGAGACATCGAAGCGGGGCTTGCCATCGCGGAACTGATCGCCGGCATGAAAAAACCCACGGTCTCCCTGGTCCTGGGCGGCGGCCATTCCATCGGCGTACCCCTGGCCGTGGCGGCCAAGCGCTGTATGATCGCTCCCACAGCGGGGATGACGATCCACCCGGTCCGCATGAGCGGGACCGTCGTGGGCGCACCGGCGACGTTCCAGTATTTCAACCGGATCCAAAACCACATCGTGGACTTCGTGGCTGCCAACTCCCACATCGGGAAAAAGCAGTTCGTGGATTTCATGATGGCCACGGGAGAGCTGGCCACTGACGTCGGAACCGTTCTGTACGGCAGGGAAGCGGTCAAATGCGGGCTCATCGACGAGCTGGGCAGCCTCAGCGGGGCCCTGGACGCCCTTCACGAAATGATCCGGCAGCAAAAAGAACAGAGAAGTTCCGGACAATCCGAGAAAAGTTCTGGAAATTAAGGAATATCTGTGTTATAATATCTCTAATATGGAATCAATCCCATGTTGGAGGCTTGCGCATGAGTTGGCTGAGCGCGATCTTTTTGGCCCTGATCGCCGGCGTCACGGAGATCCTTCCCGTGTCCGGCACCGGGCATCTGTATCTGTTTGAGAAGATCCTGGGTCTGTCCTCGTCCTCGGCGGATCTGCGGGCTTTTCGCGGCATGCTGTATCTGGGCGCCGCGATGGCGCTGATCCTTTACTATCGCGGGGCGGTCCTGGCCATGCTCCGGGAGTTTTTTGTGGTGATCGGCGCGTCAAGGCCCGTCAGACGGCAAAGAGGCGTACCCTTTTTCCGGCGGCTGCAGTTTTTGATGTTGATCGCGTCCGTGCCCATGCTGGCCGGCCTCTTTCTCACCGGCCTGCTCGACCGGATCGACCGGGGCGACTATACGCTGATCTTCGTGAGCGTTTTTCTCTTTCTGAACGGCGCGCTGCTGTTCTTTGCCGGGCGCAGCGCCAAGGGGAAGCGGGACCTGACCCAGGCGACCCTGTCCGACGCACTGTGTCTCGGCGCGGCGCAGATCCTGTCGGTTTTCCCCGGCCTGTCCCGGTCCGGCCTGACCCTGAGCGCGGGCCTCACCCGCGGCATGGACGGCGGCAGCGCCATGGAGCTGTCGGGGCTCATGGGCATCCCGGTGTTCCTTTTTTCCGGCATCCGGCAGCTCATCGTGACCGGCGGCGCGGAGCGCACCCTGTCCGTCTGGCTCATGCTGGCAGGCTTCTTTATGACGGCTGCCGTGGGGCTCGTCACGCTGCGGATCGTCTCGGACAAGCTTTCCCACCGCCGCCCCACGGGCTTCGCCTTCTGGAGCTGGGGCGCGGGGATCCTGTCCTTTATCGTGTTTTTGCTTTCCGCCTGATCATCTGATAGTAGGAGAACACACATATGGCATCGCATAAGAAAAACAAGAAAAAACAAACCCCCGCCAGGAGCGGCGGCAAGGCGTCTTCCGCCGGGACCACCCGTTCCGGAGCAAAGGAGCAGAGCGTCTTTTCCCATTTCAAAAAAGAGATCTGGGGCGTCGCCTGCGGCATTCTGGCGCTGATGGTGCTGCTCAGCAGCCTGGACAAGTCCAGCTTCCTCGCCCGCCTGTTCATGGGCCTGGTCGGAGACGCGGGCCTCTATGTGCTGCCCGTCGGGCTGATCCTCTGCGCCATCGCCCTGCTGTTCCACGGCGACAGGCCGGTGCTGATGCGGGTCCTTTGCTCCCTCAGCTTTGCCTTCCTGATCTCCGCCCTGGTCCACCTTGCCAAGGACAGCTCCTCCGCCAAGTGGGGCCTGTCCATGTTCCCCACCCTCTTTGAAGAGGGCAAGCAGAACCTTTCCGGCGGTGTGATCGGCGGCTTCCTGGCCATGCTGCTGAGCCTGCCGGGCGGCAAGATCGCCGGCTGGGCCCTGTGCATCCTGCTGCTGCTCATCACGCTGCCCTCGTCTCTGAATCTCACGCTGACCGGCCTCCTGCGGGCCATCAACAACCATCGTGACGAGCTGCGCAGACAGGGCAAGGAGGAGGAGACCTACCGCGAGCCCGCCGAGGTGCTGGTGGAGCGGGTGGTCCAGCATCGGCAGGACCGGGAAAACCGCCGCCGCGGCCGCGACCGCTTCGATTACGACCTGCCGGTAGACGATCCGGACGATCCCCGACCGGCCAGGGAAAAGCCCGCAAAGCCGGGCAAACCCGCAGAGGACCGCAAAGCGCCCGCCGAAGAGAACCGGGGCCGTGAGGAAAAGAAAAAGCGGAACCTGGCCATCGATCTCCCCGTGGACGATCCTGCCGACGCCCGGCCCGAGCAGGAAGCCGCGGTGACCTCCATGCCCGCGGATTCCGTGCCGGTGTCCCACACGGTGCCCATGAACCTGGACCTGCCGGAGCTGGACGGCCTGACCACGGTCCCCGCCAAGCCCGCAAAGCCCGCCGATCCCGAGCAGGCCATGCCCGAGATCAAGACGCCGCCCTCCGACAAGGTCAAGGCCTCCGAGGCCCGCCGTGCCGCCGCGGAGATCGGCTGGCAGATCGAGAACAAAACCGAGCCTGAAGCCCAGACCTACATCTATCCGCCCACAGACCTGCTCAACAGCGTCTCCTCCGACCCGGTGGACGCCAGCGCGGAAATGCGTGAGAACACCCGCCGGCTGCAGGAAAAGCTGGCCTGCTTCAACGTGGACGCCCAGATCGTCAACGTCACCCGGGGCCCCAACGTCACCATGTACGAGCTTCAGCTCGCCCAGGGCGTACGCCTGAACAAGGTCACCGGCCTTGCCGACGACATCGCCCTGGAGCTGGGCGCCTCCGGCGTCCGCATCTCCGCCATCCCCGACAAGAACTCCATGGTCGGCATCGAGGTCCCCAACAAGCAGGTGAGCACGGTCAGCATCCGGGAGGTCCTGGAGTCCCGGGAATTCCAGAACGCCAGATCGAAGATCTCCTTTGCCGTCGGCAAGGACATCAACGGCAACTGCGTGGTGGGCGACATCTCCAAGATGCCCCATGTGCTCATCGCCGGCACCACCGGCTCCGGCAAATCCGTCTGCACCAACAGCATCCTGGTCTCCCTGCTCTACAAGGCTACGCCGGAAGAGGTCAAGCTCATCGTGGTCGACCCCAAGATGGTGGAGTTCGGCATCTACAACGGCATTCCCCATCTGCTGATCCCCGTGGTCACCGACGCCAAGAAGGCTGCCGGCGCTCTGCAGTGGGCGGTCACCGAGATGATGCGCCGCTATCGGACCCTGTCCGAGACCGGCGTGCGCGACATCGAGTCCTACAATAAGCTGGCCGCCACCGAGGAGGAGATCGAGCCCATGCCCAAGCTGGTGGTGGTCATCGACGAGCTGGCCGACCTTATGATGGTGGCGGGCAAAGAGGTGGAAGAAGCCATCTGCCGCATCGCCCAGATGGGCCGTGCCTCGGGCGTCCACCTGGTCATCGCCACCCAGCGTCCCTCGGCGGACGTCATCACGGGCCTCATGAAGGCCAACATCCCGTCCCGCATCGCGCTGGTGGTCTCCAGCGCCATGGAGTCCCGCATCATCCTGGATTCCATGGGAGCGGAAAAGCTCATCGGCCGCGGCGACATGCTCTATGCCCCCCTGGGCAAGGGCAAGAAGCGCGTCCAGGGCTGCTACATCGACGAGACCGAGGTCCAGCGGGTCATCGATTTCGTCAAGTCCAACGGCAGCGCGCAGTATAACGACGAGGTCCAGCAGGAGATCGAGCAGCGGGCCTCCCAGTCAGGCAAGAGCGCCGCGCCCTCTGCCAGCGCCACGCCCTCCAACCCCGCTGGAGACACGGAGGACGAGGATGGCGACGAGCTGCTGCCCGCCGCGGTGGACGTCATCCTCGAGACCGGCATGGCCTCCGTCTCCATGCTTCAGCGCCGGCTGAAGCTCGGGTACGCCAGAGCCGCCCGGATCGTGGACAAGATGGAGGAAAAGGGCATCGTCGGCCCCTTCGAGGGCTCGAAGCCCAGGCAGCTGCTCATCACCAAGGAGCAGTGGGCCGCTATGAAGGCCTCCGGCAGTCTGAACGCGAACACCGCCCCTTCCCCCAACGCCCCCATGGAGGATTTGATCAATTAAACCGCTGAAAGCGAAAAGCAAACCGGCTGTCCGTCCGCATTCTGCGAAACGGGCAGCCGGTTTTACGTATAGATGACAGAAAAAAGGCGATCGCTGAAAGCGATCGCCTTTGGAGCGGGTGACGAGGCTCGAACTCGCTACCTCCACCTTGGCAAGGTGGCGCTCTACCGGATGAGCTACACCCGCACGGAACGTTCGTATTATATCACAAATTTTCCGATTGTCAACAGTAAATTTTGAAAATTTCGGGCTCCCGCAGGGGAGCGGGAGCCCGACCGTTTCCGTCAGCCGAAGGTGGGCGTGTAGTTGACCACGACGCCCTTTTCCGCCAGCTCGCCGCCGCTGTGGACGTTGGTGCCGTAGACGTTGACCTGCGCCAGCACCGGGCAGTCCACCAGGGAGGAGATGTCACGGATGTTGTTGTAGTCCGCGTTGACCAGGTTGAGATTTTGAAGACCGGCCAGCCCGTCCACGTCCTCCAGGAAATTGTGCGCCCCGCTGAAGGTCTGCAGCTTGCAGTCCTCGGCCATCTGGGGCAGGGTGACGATGTCGTTGTAGTCCACGTTGACCTCCACAAGGCTGCTGATGGAGCCCAGGAAGTCGACCTTGGTCAGCTTGTTGTCGGTCATGATAAAGGTCTCCAGGCTTTTGCAGCCGGACAGGGCGCTGACGTCGCGGACGTTGTTGTTGGAGGCGTTGAAATAGACCAAATTCTCCAGCGTGCCGATGGCGAGCACGGATACCAGCTTGTTGTGGGAGACGTTGACCCGCTCCAGAGAGGTGCAGCCGGAGAGCTGCCCTACGGAGTCCAGCACGTTGTAGGACAGATCCAGCAGCCGCAGCGAGCGCATCGGCTTCAGACTGGGCAGGTTCGCGATGGCGTTGTGGCCGAGATAGAGCTCGTCCAGAGAAGCGATATTCGAAATGGGGATGATGGAGCTGATGCTGTTGCCGGACAGATCCAGCACCCGCAGCCCGGACAGGTTTTCCAGGGGCGCGATGTTGCTCAGACCGCAGTTGGACAGGATCAGGACCTCAAGGCTCGGGCACTTGCCGATCCAGCTCAGGGCCTCCGTGGTGAGGACGCAGCCATCCAGCTCCAGGTAGCGCAGCGAATGGAGCTGGGAGAGGAAGCTGTAGTCCAGCTCGCCCAGATTGAAGCCGGAGAGCTTGGTCAGGCCGGTAAAGTAGTGCAGGTCGGCGGTGGAGCTCAGCTCCTGCGGCAGGGTCAGCTCCTCGATGCCCCAAAGGTCGTCGGTCTGCAGCGTCCGATCGCCGCGGTTGAGCAGCTCCTGCACGGTCTGCTTCAGCGCCCCGTCGTGGAATTCCACGTCCTCGATGACGCCGACGATGGTGTAGCCCTCATAGACCGCGGGGCTGACCAGCCCCTCTTCGTTCACAGCCACGGCGCAGACGGTGGTCTGGCCGCCGTTGAGGTCAAAGGGTCCTGTGTAGACGTTTCCCTCGAGAGAGGGGAACTGCCCGTCCACGGTGTAGTAGCAGGTGACGCCTTCCTCGTTTTGAGAGAGGGAGACCGAGATATAGGTGTTGTAGCTGTCGCCCTCGGGGGAGATTACCGGCGCGGCAGGACGGCGCTGGGAGAGCTCCGCCATTACCTCGGGGTTGGAGATCTTGTCCAGCAGCAGCTGGGCGTCGAGCAGCTTGTCCTGTTCCACATAGACCTTGCAGAGGGCGGTGTAGAGCCGGACCTCCTCGGGGTGGTCGTAGATGGCGTGGGCAAGGACGTTCTCGGTCTTGGAGTAGTTGCCGCTGCGCCGGTAGGCTTCCGCCAGCTGGAAGCGCAGATCCGTGTCTTCGGGGCAGAGATCCACGGCCCAGCGGTAGTACCGGGTGGCGGCGTCATAGTTCTCGTCCTCCAGCTTGGACTCGGCGAGATCGGCAAACAGTCCCGCAGTCAGATCCGGCTTGATGCGGAAGAAGAAGAGGTAGACCGCCGCGACAATGACGGCAATGATGAGGATGGGCAGGAGAAATCGAAATACTTTTTTCATTGTATCGCTCCGTTCGCGCGTCGGCCGGTGCCGATCCGCGGTTGTTCATAGAGTACAGTTCATGGCGTCTGCCGCCCGATATGCAGAGTCCGGACCGGCAATGAAGACCGAAAGCGGCAGAAAAACAAAGTATATACCATGCCAATAATATATTATACTATCTGTCGGAAATCCTGTCAAGCCGGAGTTTTTGGCCGGAGCGAAGCTTTTGTTTTTGGCCGGAGCGAAGCTTTTGGCTGCGTGCGTTCTTTCTGCCGAAGCCGGGGATCGGGGGCTGAGATTGGAAACAGATTGTGAATTTTTCCTCCGCCTATGGAAATCGCTGCCGGGATGTGATATAATAGCCCGGCAAAAGGAGGGATCCGCATGTTTTTTCACGATGAAACCATTTCTTTCCCCGGCCTGGGCATCGACGGGATCGATCCGCCCAGCACCCTGCCGTTCTCCATCTTCGGCAAAGAGATCTACTTCTACGGCGTCATCATTGCCGTCGGCTTTTTGCTTGCCATCCTCTATGCCCGGTCCCGGTGCAAGAGCTTCGGCATCACCTTCGACTCTCTGCTCGACGCCATCCTGATCTCCGTGCCCATCGCCATTGTCTGTGCGCGGATCTACTATGTGGCCTTTTCCTGGGAAAAATACAAGGACGATATCCTTTCCGTGTTCGCCATCTGGGAGGGCGGTCTGGCCATCTACGGCGGCGTGATCGGCGCGGTATTGGGCCTGCTGCTGTTCTCTAAGATCAAAAAGAAAAAGATTCTGCCCTATATGGACATTACCGGCCTCGGCCTGCTCATCGGCCAATCCATCGGCCGCTGGGGCAATTTCTTCAACCGGGAGGCTTTCGGAGCCGAGATCACCGACAACTTTTTCCTCCGCATGGGCCTCACCCACGACGGCGTCACCAAGTACTGGCACCCCACCTTCCTCTATGAGTCCGTCTGGAACCTGGTGGGCTTTGTGCTCATCCACTTCCTCTCCAAGAAGCGGAAGTTCGACGGTCAGGTTTTCCTGATGTACCTGGCCTGGTACGGCCTGGGCAGAGTCTGGATCGAGGGTCTGCGCACCGATTCGCTCTACATCGGCCACACCGGCATCCGCGTGAGCCAGGTGCTGGCCGGGGCCAGCTTCCTGATCGCCGCGGGGCTTCTGCTTTACATCCTCGCGGTGAAAAAACCCGACGGCAGCGGCATGCTGGTCAATCAGACGGCGGACCTTCCCGCGGCGGAAAGCGGGGAGGAGCAGCCCGAGCCGGAGCAGACCGATGCCGAACAGCCCGAAACGGAGCAGCCCGAAGCCCAGCGGGAGGATGTTTGAAATTTCTGTAAATTCTCCGGCCCTTCGCTTCCGTTTTTCAAATCTTCTGCTATAATACAGTCAGCAGAACAAACGGTCTCAGACCGCATGGAAAGGAGTCCTGAACATGGCGCTCAACGATAGCTTTGAGATCCTGAAGAACCTTCTGTCCGACACCGTCCAGGCCGCCGCCAAGGCGACTCGCGGCGCCGCTGCCGCCACCAAGGCCAATCTCAACATCCTCTCCGAGCAGGACAGGCTGAAGAAGGCCTACCTGGAGCTCGGCAAGCTGTACTATCGCGATTTCATCACCGGCGAGGAGCCCGACGACGCCGAGTATCTCCCCCTGTGCGACGCCATCACCGAGGCGACAAAGAACATCGAGTCCCTCCGAGGCACCGTGGAGGAAATCCGCGGCCGCTTCTTCCGGACCGCTGAAAAAGAGCCGGAGGAGGAGCCCGAAGAAGTCCCCGAGGCGATGGAGGACGAGCTGGCGGAGCTCCACCGGGAGCTGGACGAGCTGGAAAAAGAGCTGGAGAAGCTCGACGGCGTGGAAAAGCCCGAGGAATCTCCGGCTGCGCATCCGATCATCGAGGTGGTCGACGATATGCCCGTTGAGGAGCCCGAGCGGGAAGATTAATCGACATACTGCAAACACAGCGCCTGTCGCAAACCTGCGGCAGGCGCTGTGTTTATCTGATGATTATTTGTTTATTCCGGGAAATCCTGCGGCGCGTCCTCCGCGGGGACCTGAATCGGCGCGGGATCCTTTGCCCGCAGGGCAAGCACGACGCCCAAAGCCGCCAGGAGCACCACGGTGACGGCCGCGCTGGCCTCCGGGCCGTAGTCGCCTCCGGTCAGCAGCGAGCGGTTGGACCGGACGGTCACGTCGACCATGGAATACCCGGTCTGCGTTCCGCTGACCGGGAAACCGAACACACAGCCCTGGGCAAAGTTCCACATGGCGTGGAGCCCGCAGACGCCCCAGAGGCTGCCCCGTTTGATCATATATGCGCCCAGCACAAGGCCCACCAGAAGGGTGTTGATCGCGCTCAAAAAGGTAAAGCCGTTGTTGCCCGTATGGAACAGGGCAAAGATTACGGAGGAGACGATCAGGGCCAGAGGCGCCGGCGCACGCGCGCCGATGGAGGTCGCCAGATAACCCCGGAACATCAGCTCCTCCGACGCGCCCTGGATGAGGAAGCCCACAAAATACAGGGCAAGCATCCCGACGGCGCCTGCCTTCAGGGAGCGGAAGCCCTTTACCTGCCAGCCTCCGGCGAAGTGCCCGATGGCGGTCACAGCGCCGAACAGGACGAGCCCCGCCGCAAGTCCGGTCAGATATTCGAGCCAGGGCTTCTCTCCGCACAGGCCCATGGTCCGGATCTTCCGCTTCTCGATCTTTGCGCAGTAGAACATGGCGCAGACCCCCATGGCCGCCGCGGCGAAAAGCAGGATCACCCGTATGGCGGGCGGCATGTGGAGAAGCAGGTCGTCGACGGAGGCCCGCAGATCGATCCTGCCATCGGCCGTATAGGAGAAAAAGTCGCCGGTCAGGCCGGTGAACATCACAAGCGTCGCCGGGATCGAGGCGACCGTGGCCTGGATCATCTCCGAAACGAAAAATACCAGCATGAAAACCAGGATCTCTCCGAACAGGCCGAAGCGGTTCCTGCGCTGGCGGAAGGCCTCCGCCCAAAACCGGGGCCTTGGCAGCAGGCTGCGATTCATAGTGTTTTCTCCTTTGTATGCAAAGCGCGAGGCGCGCCGTTCTGTGTTATGATTTTATATTATGCCACAGCTTTGCCGCGGTTGCAAGTTATTTTTCCGCTTTTCCGCAAACGGTCTGCCGGTCGCCGTCTCCCACGGCCTGGAAATAGAGCCCGGTCAGAAGCTGCCAGAGCTGCTTGGTCAGGATCCCCGTGGGCTGCATGCCGCAGCATTTCTGCAGCTGCCGGATCGCCTCCTCCGTGGTCTCGTCGCAGGTCCCGCTGAGGGAGCAGTCCGGCAGATTGCCGTAGGCCAGGTGGATGTTGTGCAGCATCGCCTGCACCAGCAGCACGTTGAGATTGTCGCTGCCGGGCAGCAGCACCTCCCCCGGGTTCATCACGATCTGCAATGGCGCGGCGGGGGATACCTCCACCAGGGCCTTCTGATAGGCGTCGCGGATGGCGTTCCAGGTATCAAAGTCCGTGACACCGGTGGCCGGCAGCCCGGCTCTGCGCTGGAAAGCGATCACGGCCCTTCGGGTTTCTGCGCCGTAGATCCCGTCCGGGATCACGGTGGGGATGCTGTCGTCTGTGACTGCGATGGTGCGCAGCATGGTTTGCAGACTGGTGACGGCTCTTCCGAGGTAAAAACTATCCTGTTGATGCATGGCCGAATCCTCCTGATTACGAGCGGACGTCCCGGCTTCCCTCCGCCAGAGGCGAGCCGGGGTATTGGGTCATCCGGGTGGACGTGGCGTAGCTGAGCTGACGGAACTGCTCGGTGATCCGAGCGGCGGTGTCCGTCCCGAGGCGGCCGGATGGCCGCAGCCCGTTCGCCCGCTGAAAGGCCTGGAGCTCCGCCTGCAGATTCTGCCCGCGATAGCCCAGCGCCTCCAGCCTTGCCCGGGCGTTGACCACGGTGGTGGCGGCTGTGTTCAGCTGGGGAAAGGCGGCCTGGTTCTGCAGCACCCGGTTGTCGATGCCGGAAAAGAGATCGTACAGCGCGTCCCAGGTCCGGTCGTCCACCTCGCCGGTCTGCGGGAACCCCTGATAGCGTTGGAAGCTGATGACGGCTTCCCTTGTATTCGGCCCGAAGATACCGTCCACCGCGGGGGAGGGGACCTCCTGCACGAACTGGCCCACCACCGCCAGCATGTACTGCAGCTGAGAGACCTTTTCGCCCCGGTCGCCCAGACGCAGAGGCTCCGGCAGCTCAAAGGACAGATCCTCGTACCGCAGTCCCTCGGAGATCAGCTCGGAGAGGTTCAGAACGCCTCCGTAGGTCCGCTCAATGGCGTACCAGGTGAGCCTTCCCACGATCCCGTCCGCGTCCAGACCGAACACCTCCTGGAAGACCCGGACCGCCCGTTCGGTGGCCGGGCCGTAGATCCCGTCCGCGGTCAGCTTCGGGATGGCGGGGAAGTTCTGGGAGATGCGGTTCAGCGCGCGCTGGATCAGAGCGACGCTCCTGCCTCTGCTGCCCACCCGCAGAGCGGCCCCGGGATAGGATTCCTGCGCGTCCATCTTCGGCGCGTTCACCACGATCTCCGTGTCGGTGCCGTAGTAGTTTTTCAGGATCCGCAGCCAGTTGTAGCCCTGCCGGGCCAGATACTGCGAGCCCCATTGGCTCAGACCCTCGCAGGTGGCCGTGGTGCCGTTGCAGAATTTGGCTGCCAGCGGCTCGATAAAGCCGATCCTGCGGATGTAATCGTCAAACAGCTCATCCACCAGCTCCGATGTGTTCTCAAAGTAGTTCCGACCGGCGTAGAACTGCTGGTCGTAGGCGGTGGAGGAGGTGATGTCGAAGGGATAGCCCCGGCTGCGGTAGAACTCCGTGTAGACCCGGTTCAGGGCAAAGGAGGTGATGGCCAGGATGTTGGCCCGCAGAGCGTTCTCGTTCCAGGTGGGGTAGACCTCGCTGGAGGCCACGTTTTTCACGTAGTCGATGAATCTGACAGTGACGTTCTCCGCGTTGGAGGAAGGCGGTCCGAGGTGGACCGTGATGAAATTCGGAACGTAGGGAAATACCGTAGTCGCCATGGCAGCCTCCTACAAGCCCTGGGGCGGTACGTTGAACACCTCCGTCTCGCCCAGATCGGAGGGCAGCGCGCCGCGGGGAATGAGGATGGCCTCCTGGACGGTGGTGACGCCGGGGAACACCTGGACGCGGTTGACGATGATCCCGTCGAAATTCGGGTGCGTCACGGTGACGGTCACATCGGTCCAGCCCTTCGCCATATCGGGGCTGAGACTGTTGTCAAGCGCCGGCGTGTCGATCCGGACGTCGTCTGTGAGGCCGCTCTCATCGGTCCTTTGCAGGCTCAGAAGCTCCCGTCCGCCGGCGTTGTTCGTGCCGCTGACGGAGACGGTGGCCCCTTCCACGGGCACCTCCGCCTGAGAAGTAACAGCCTGCACGCGAATAAAACCAATCGGTGGCATAAAAAATCCCTCCTGTCTGCGCCATATTATGCGCGACAGGAGGGATTTGTGCGGCTGGAATTCTCTTAACTCCAGAAAATCCAGATAAACAGGTAGCCGGCCAGCACAGCCGCCAGGGTGAAGGGGATGCCAATGCGGGCGAAGTCCTTGAAA
>JAEEGL014868674.1_pt1 | contig 13900 bp, 12 predicted proteins | sample 9134231 | NCBI WGS metagenome assembly JAEEGL01 (sample SAMN16246548, study PRJNA631951) | gut metagenome | biome: gut microbiome; feature: rumen; material: fiber-attached | host: Bos | place: Iran: Karaj | collected 2018-10
CAGCGGATCGCGGAACATCAGAAGCAGGTCGATCTCGTTGCAGGAGATCAGCGCGCCGATCTGCTGTGCGCCGCCCTGCGAGCCGCGCAGAAACTTGGTAACGGGCAGACCTGTAGCGTCCTCGATCAGTTTGCCGGTGGTGCCGGTGGCACAGATGGAATGGTGGCTGAGTATGCCGCAGTAGGCGATACAGAACTGCGTCATAAGTTCTTTTTTGGAGTCGTGTGCAATTAAAGCGATATTCATGGTATCGTTTCAGTCCCCTTCCTCAGTGTTTATAAAACAGAATGAATAACATCTGATTTTATTATTTTAGCACATGAATTATGAATTATCAATGCTTATTTTAATAAAGATAATGTGAGCAGCACGTTTTCGCCCTGCAGACGTCTCGCGATGCGGTCAAACGCCTGAATGCCCTTTGCTGTATCCTTGAATTTGTGGGTCACGGAAACCGTTCTGAGCACCGGATCCTCCGGTACCACGCCGATCAGCTGCACGTAGGTTTTGTCGATGGCGCCGTCAATGGCAAGCTGCCTGCCTTTTTTGGCGGTTTTAACGTCGTAGCGGTTGATGATCAGCCGGGTCTCGACCACGCCGTATTCCCGCAGCAATGCGTCCGCTTTGCCCGCGCCCAATACGCTTACTTCGTCCGGGGTGGCAACGATCAGCGCCGTATCCGCAGCCAGTGCCGCGCGCTTCAGACCGGAGCCCAGCCCCGCAGGCGCGTCCAGAATGATAAAATCATAGTCGCTGTCCATTGTTTCTGCAAGCTCTCTGAGGCAGGTTTCAGGCACGTCCTCGGGACGTACGGTGGGCGCACGCAGAAGAAAGAGATCGGAATAAAGCGGGATCACGGCGTCGGCAGGCGCGCAATCGCCGTTTACCGCATCCAGCCAGTGGTATGCGGTATCTGCGGCGGGCGGCAGCAGAAGGTCCAGCGAGCCGAGGCCCGCGTCGCAGTCGATCAGCAGCGTTTTTTTGCCGCGTGCGGCGAGGCGCATGCCCAAAAAGGCCGCTGTTGTGGATTTCCCCACGCCCCCTTTGCCGGATGCGATCACAATTCTTTTTGCCATAGGCCGTGTTTCTCCTCTTTTATTCCGCGCGTTGCGCGGTACGGCTTCAGCCCAGCAGCTCGTTTTCGGGCTGTACGTTCTGTACGGTGTTCAGCGTGTCAAAATAATACGAAAAAATGTCGGCTGCCACCTGCGCGGTGGAAGCGCCCGAGCCTGCGTTTTCGATCACCACGGTGATGGCGATCTCGGGTTCTTCATAAGGGCCGAAGGCGATCAGAAAACCGTCGGTGCCCTCGTATCTCGTGCCGTCCACGATGCGCGTTTTCTCGGCGGTACCGGTTTTGCACGCCACGTCGTATTTCAGATTGCCCAGCTGCTCGCGGCAGGAGGTCTCGTTCGCCACCAGATACATGCCTTCCTTGATGGCCTGTATCGTTGTATCCTTAATGTTGGTCTGCACTGCGACCTGCGGGTTGCGCTCGTAATAGATCTGCGAATAATCCGCCGAAAGCACCTTGCTCACCAGATACGGCACGTAGCGGGTACCGCCGTTGGCGATGGTGGCGCAGTAATTCGTGAGCTGCAAGGGTGAAAACGAGTTATCGGACTGGCCGATGGCGGCCAGCAGCGTTTCACCGGGACGCCAGCCGAGTCCCTGCGCCTCACGCTCTTCATAACCGGCTACCAGGCCCGCGGTCTCGCTGATCTCTACGCCGGTTTTCTGCCCGAGCCCCAGAAGGGAAGCGTAGCTGTTCAGCTTCTGTATGCCCACCTTCTGCGCCACGTCGAAAAAGAAGATATTGCAGCTGTACGCCAGCGCCTGTTGAACGTTTACGTAACCGTGGGCGGTTTTGTTGAAGCACACGAAGGTCTGGTCGATGTATTCGTAAGTACCCTCGCAGAACACGTAGGAATCAGGCGTGATCACTTCTTCTTCCAGCCCGGCAACGGCGGTGGCGGGCTTCATGGTGGAGCCGGGGGAGTAGCCGCTCTGGAACGCGCGGTTCCACAGGGGCTTGCCCGCGTCCTGCGCAAGCTCGCCGTAGTCTTCATAATAGGTGGAAAGGGAAAAATCCGGGTAAGAGGCGCTTGCCAGAATCGCGCCGGTGCGCACGTCTTCCACCACCACGGCGCCTGCGGGGCTCATACCTCCGGCAATGGCGTCTTCATCCGTAACCTCGCGGATCTGGCGTGCCAGCGAGGCTTCCGCGATCTGCTGCATCGGGATATCCAGCGTCAGTATTGCGGTGCCGCCGGTGCGGGGCAGAACGGAATATTCCTCTTCCACCTTCCCGCTGCCGGATACCGTTAGGGTCTTTACGCCGTTCGTGCCCTTCAGATACGGTTCCATGGCCTGTTCAATGCCGTTTTTTCCGATCTTATCCGAAAGGGAATAGGCTGCGCTTTTGATTTCGGCCTGCTTTTCGGGGTCGTCAGCGGCGGCCTGAAGCGCTTCGTCGGTGAGAGCCTTCTGCTCTTCGTACTCCTCCGCGTTGATGGCGCCTACGATGCCCAGCAGGTGCGAGGCAAGGTGCCCGTTGCCGATATACTTGCGCTCGCTGGTCACCTCGGCGTCCGCCCCGCGGAAAAACGTGCTGTTTTCTTTTATATAAGCGACCGTCTGAACGGAAACGCCGGTGGCGAAGGTGTACGGTGTGGTCGCATTGAACCCGCGCCGGGTCATATTGTACCGCACGGAAGCCACCTTCAGGGCGTCTTCGGGCGCGTAGTCTTCCAGCCCGTACTCCTCCAGCAGCGCGTTATAGCAGTTTTGTGCGGTAGCGTAGGTGTTGAGATTCAGATAGTAGGGCGATTTTATCCAGCGGATATCCGCGTCGCGGCCCTCTTCAAACACCATACTGCCGTTGGCGCCGCGGTGAATGGGCAGGTTGTCGATCCATTCCTCTTCCTTGCTCTCGACAAAACGTATCAGGTGCAGCAGCACATCGTTGCCTTCGGCGGTATCCGAGGGGAAGGAAAGGGCGTCGATCACAATGGAATTCACCTGTTCGTTATACACGAAGGTGTTGCCGCTGCGGTCGAGGATCTCGCCGCGGTCGGCGGATACGGGGATGGAGTAGGTTTTAACCGTAGCGGTGTCGGCGGTCCCGGCGGCGCGGGAGGCCAGCTGCGTACGGTATACCATGATGATAAAGAAAAGAAAAACCAGGGCGGTCAGAATCAGTACGCCCAAAGCTCTTCGGTTGATCTTGGATCTGGTCATAACGGGTTACCTTAGCTTCTGATCCAGCAGGCGGATCGGATAATAGAATACGGGAAGCAGCAGCGACGAGCATAGGGCGCCGGGCAGGAAGGTGCGGCGGAACACCGCGAACGCGCCGCTCCGGTCCTTTGCCAATACCATAAAGATGAAGCCCGTCAGCGCGGTGCAGAGCGCAAAGATCAGCGTGAGAAGAAACGCGCTGAGCAGCGTGCCGCGGAACAGATAATGCATAACGAGGCCCACGGCGCAGCCGAGCACCGCAAAAACGATGGCGTATACCCCGTCCGCCGCGGGGGATGCGAGGTCGTACAGCGCGCCGCCCAGCAGGCCGAAGAAGAAACCGGCGTACTCCTGCTCGAATATGCAGACCGCCACCGTGAGCGGGATCAGCGGCAGAAGGATGCTGCCGCGCATCCCCAGCAGGGTATTCTGCACCACGCCCGTTACAACGAACAGTGCGATGTATATGACGCGGCGAAACACCGGATAGATGCGTTCCTTCGTCCTCATCGGGCTTTGTCCTCAAAATCGGTGATCACGAAAACGTCCACCGCGGTGCGGGGATCCATGGCGGGTTTTATCACCGCGTAAGCGGAAATATCCGATTCACTGTTCACCACCTGCGTCACCGTGCCGATGATCAGGTCCCGCGGGTAGATGCCGCCGATGCCCGAGGTGCATACGATGCCGCCTGCCACCACCGGGGTGGTGCGGGCAAGCCCCATCAGCTTAAGGGTGCCCTCCAGCGAAAAGCTGTTCTGCGCTTCGGTGTAGCAGTCTTCCCGCGTGCGGGTCTCGTAGGCGCTCACGCTCACGTCGGGGTGGAAAACGGTATATACCACGGCGCTGGTGAGCGAGACCTCACGCACCACGCCGATCAGGTTTTTGCCGTAGATCACGGGCATGTTCACGTCGATGCCGTCCTGCGTGCCCTTGTTGATGGTAAAGGATGCGTATACGTCCATCCCGTCGCGCATGATCACGGTGGCGGGCTCGAAAACGAAATCGGAATGCTCGCTCTTCACGCCAAGAAACTCTTCGTAAGAGGCGAGCTTCTGCTGCAGTTTTTCGTAATCCACCATCTGCTCGCGGTATTCGTCCAACTCAGCCTGCAGGCTTTCGATCTCTTCAAGATAACGGGCTGACGAGCGGAACCCGGCGCGGAAATCGGAAACGGTTTCGCTGATATGCTCCGCGGCGCGGTTCAGGGGAGAGAGCACGAAATTGAGGGCGGAAGAAAACGGGGAGGTCCCGCCGGAAGAAACGGCGGCAACGAACAGCCCCAGCAGCAAAACCGCCAGAACGCACAGCGTATATTTGAATTTGATGCTCCTGAAATAATTCTGCATGGCAGTTTACTTATTTGCCCTTTCCTATGTTCAGCGTATCCTTTTCAAGACAGATGGCGGTGCCGGTCACAACGCAGTCGATGGGCGCTTCTGCCACACGCGCGGGCATGCCGGTCTTGGCGCTGATGAGCTGGTCCAGCCCGCGGATCAGCGCGCCGCCGCCGGTGAGAACGATGCCGCTGTCCAGTATATCCGCCGCAAGCTCCGGCGGTGTCTTTTCAATGGTGGTGCGCACGGTTTCCACGATCTGCGCGATCGGGTCTTCCAGCGCCTCGCGGATATCTTCGCTGGTCACTTCCACGTTTTTGGGAAGCCCGTCGATCAGGTTGCGCCCGCGGATGTCCAGCGCGCCCTCGCCGTCGTAGGGCACGGCAGAGCCGAGGCTGATCTTGATCTCTTCCGCGGTGCGTTCGCCGATCAAAACGCTGTATTTCTTGCGCACGAACTGCACGATGGCGTCGTCAAACATGTCGCCGGCGACGCGCAGCGAACGGGAGCATACGATATCGCCCAGCGAGATCACCGCTACCTCCGTGGTGCCGCCGCCGATATCCACCACCATGCTGCCTTTGGGGGCGGTCACGTCGATACCGGCGCCGATGGCGGCTGCCATCGGTTCCTCGATCAGGCTCACGTAGCGCGCGCCCGCGCTCACAGCCGCGTCGTGCACGGCCTTGCGCTCCACCTCGGTAACGCCCGAGGGGATGCAGATCATAACTCTCGCCCGCGCAAAGGGCGAAGAGCCCATGGCCTTTTTGATGAAATGGCGCAGCATGTCCGCCGTCATCTGGAAATCGGCGATCACGCCGTCCTTGATGGGGCGCACCGCCGTAATGGAGCCCGGGGTGCGGCCGATCATCTTTTTTGCTTCTTCGCCTACGGCCACCACCTTTTTCTGCCCCGCGCCCACAGCCACGGCCACAACGCTGGGCTCGCGGATCACGATGCCCTTGTGCTTTACGCAGATCAGGGTGTTGGCGGTGCCGAGATCGATTCCTATATCCTGTGAAAACAACATAATTATGCGTCCTTCTTAATTTAAAAATATTAATACAGAGTAAGTATAACACATCATATTATGTAAAATCAACCGTAAATCTCATTTTTTTCACGTGGCAGCGGTTAACGGTTACTATGGAAGCGGCTACCGTTGTTCTTAACGAAAGTGTAACTGGACATTTTTACATGCCGTATGCTACAATATGTCTGCAGGAAGGGGAGCGCTTCGATTCGGCCTCTCCACTGAAAAAATGAATAAAAATGCTTTTACACACATAATATGAATCGTGTTAGTTACAGCCTCCGTTTTTGCCGTCAGGATGATTCTCTGATAGGAGAGCGCGGCGGCGGATTAACATAAAAGGGCCGTCCCGGTAGATTGACCCGGGACGGTTCTCTTTTTGCGTTAAAAAAGGGATCTGCACGGCTGATGACCGGCAGACCCCGTATTCTTTTGAAATTGTTGCAGGCCGCAAAAGGGTTACTGCATGATCTCCGCGCGGATAAACGCCTCGCACTGCTTCTGGTCCATGATCTTCGGCACCGGATACAGCGGGTTGCCCTCCATCAGCGCGCGTTTTGCGATCAGCGGCACGTCCTCATCCTTGATGAAGTCGAACTTCTCGGGGATGTTCATCTTCGCGTTCATCTCTTTGATCTTGGAGATGAAGAGCTTTGCCTTCTGCTCGTCGTCAAGGCCGGCAACGTCCAGCCCGGCGACCGCGGCCAGCTTCGCAAGCGGTTTGTAAGCGGTTTTTCCGTAAAACTCAAGCATATGCGGCAGAATCACCGCGTTGGCAAGGCCGTGCGGGGTGCCGTACATGCCGCCCAGATTGTGGGCGATGGAGTGAACGTAGCCCACGTATGCTCTGGTGAAGGCGATACCGGCATAGTAAGAAGCAACCAGCATGTTTTCTCTGGCCTCAATATTCTTGCCGTTCTCATAGGCCTCAAGCAGGTTGTCGAAGATCAGGCGTGTCGCCTTTTCTGCGGCGGCTTTCGTGCCCTTGGTGTTGGAATGGCCGATATACGCTTCCACCGCGTGGGTGAGGGCGTCGATGCCGGTTGTGGAAGTGATGTGCTTCGGCAGGCCGACGGTGAGTTCGGGATCCAGCACCGCCACTTTCGGGCGCAGGCGCGGGTCGTTGATGGCGTTCTTTTCGTGGGTTTTGGGGTTGCTGACAACCGCGGCGATGGTGGTCTCGCTGCCGGTGCCGGCGGTGGTGGGCACGGCGAACAGCGGCGGGATCTTTTTAATGACCTTCAGCTGGCCTCTGAGCTGCGGCACGGTCTTGTTGGGACGCGCCACTCTTGCGCCGCAGGCCTTCGCGCAGTCCATCGGGGAGCCGCCGCCGAAGGCAACGATGCCGTTGCATTCCGCCGCCTTGTACATGGCGAGCGCCTGCTCGATGTTGTCGATGGTGGGGTTTGGCTGAACGCCGTCGTACACGGTATAGTTGATGCCCTCTTTCGCGAGCGCCTCAAACAGCCCGTCCAGAAGGTTGAGGCCCATTAGGCCCTTATCGGTGACCACCAGCACGGTGGTAACGCCCTTGGCCTTGATGGTTGCCGGCAGCTGCTTTACGCAGCCCGCGCCGCGGATGATCTCGGGCTCAGACCAATCAAGGAAATTGACCGCCAATTTAAAAACTTTCTGATAAATCCTGCAATAAGCATTGAACAGAATCGACATTTGATGATCTCCTTTCATCCTGATGTAGACATTATAAACGAAAGCTAAACGGAATGCAAGAGAAAATAAAGGAATTCAAAAGAATATTTGAATAGATTATGAACTGTAAGCGGAAAACGCCTTTTTTGCTCTGCGCCCTCCGGATGTGCCGATGCGCCGGGCTTAGCTGCGGTTTATGTCTTTCTCGGCACGGAAAAACTACTCGAATTTTGAAGCGTGCTTTTTGAAGAACGAATAATAGATCTTCGGGTTTTCAAGCTCCCACCAGTTCTTTTCTTTTGCCGGGAATCCGTCCAGATCGTATACGCGCGCGCCGTTCATCGCCAGCAGAAAAGGGGAGTGGGTCGCCACGATCAGCTGGCATCCGCAGAACCGCGCCAGTTCTTCCAGCATGCCCGCGAGCTCGATCTGCATTTTCGGCGAGAGGCTGTTCTCCGGTTCATCCAGACAGTACAGCCTTTCGTCTTTCAGTTCGGTGCGGAAGAACTTTAATGCGGTTTCTCCGTTTGAATACAGACGCATCTCCTTGCCCACGATTCTGTTAACAAAACCCGTACGCTTCAGATTCTTTCTGCGCGCGAGATTCTGGATCCGCAGCGCGTCGTAATCCTCGGGGCCGCGGTAGTGGACGGTGTCGCCGAAGCGGATGCTTGCCCATTCGTTTTTTACTTCTTCCTTTGCTTCGGCATGGGCTTCGTTGTCTGTTCTTGCCGATAACATGTAGTCGAAAATATCGTCGCTGGTGATGATCCTGCTGCCGTTAGGCAGGCGATACGCTTCCCCGTCTTCGTCGTCTCCCATTACTGCCGAGCAGTTTTTAACGTAAAGATCAAAAAGCTCGCTTTTGTTATACGGCGCGGTTCGTTTCATGCCGAGTTTTTCCGTGATCAGATTGAGCAGCGTGCTTTTGCCGGATCCGTTGGAGCCGTATAAAACGGTGATCGCGCCGAAGCTAAGTTCATGCAGATCCTTCTGCGGAAAAAGATTGAACGGATAATCGTTCCCCGTATATCTTGTTCTGAGAAAATGCTGCCAGAAAATATCGTATTCGTCTTCGGGCAGATAAAAACGTGCCAGATACATCTGTTGCTCCTCCTGTTTCTCATCCTGTTGAAACCAGCCTTTTGATGTTATTATAAACGATGCATTGTCCGATCCTGCGGACACCGCGCAGCCAAAATAAAAATACCCCTGCCGGTATTGCCGGAGGGGTAAAATTATGAATGGATCTGTTATTGTTTTTTGAGCACCAGCATGTTCCACGACATCGGCCGCAGCGGGGTTTTCATCACTTTTCCGTCCACGGCGCCGGGCGTCTTTTCAATGGGACGTACGGCTTCGTTTTCAGCGGTGTTCACGGCCTCGGGGTCGTCGTTTTCCAGCGCCACGTGGCGTACGGGAACGAACCCGTCAAAGTCGAGCAGCTTTGTTTCAAGTACGATCTCGTCGGCCACGTCGCGGTTCACGGCGAAGATCACAAGCGTATTGCCGTCTTCGCTCAGCGTGGCGGCGGTGTCCACGTGCGGTACGTCGTTGTACCAGCGGGTATCGTACTTCGAGCCCTCGGTGATCGTCTGCAGCGACTTGCCGCGGGCGTAATTGGAGGCATAATAGAACGGGTAGAAAATGGTCTGCTTCCATGCTCTGCCGCCGTTCTCAGTCATGATGGGCGCGATCACGTTCACAAGCTGCGCGAGGCACGCGATTTTAATTCTGTCCGCATGGCGCAGTATGGCGTTCATCATCGTGCCCACCACCAGCGCGTCGGCGAAATCGTAAACGTCCTCGAGTATGTGGGGCGCTTCGCTCCACTTTTCAAATTGCGCGCCGTGGGAATGGTACCATACGTTCCATTCGTCGAACGAGATGTTGATCTGCTTTTTTGCGTGGCGCTTGCCCTGCGTGTAATCCAGCGCGGAGATCACGGCCTTGATGAAGCTTTCGGTTTCCACGCCCTTGGAAAGGAAGTTCTCAAGATACTGATCCGAATTGCCGTGGTACTGGTGCATCGAAACATAATCCACGTTGTCGTAGGCAAGGTCGAGGGTGGTGGTCTCCCAGTCGCCGAAGGTGCGCATGCCGTAAGAAGAGGAACCGCACAGCACCGTTTCCGCGGTGGGGTCGGTCCATTTTATCAGCTTCGCCGTTTCGTTGGCGAGCTTGCCGTAGTCGGCGGCGTCCTTATGGCCCATCTGCCAGGGGCCGTCCATCTCGTTGCCGAGGCACCACAGCTTCACGCCGTAGGGATCCGCAGCGCCGTTCTTCCTGCGCAGGTCGCTCCAGTATGTGCCGCCGGGGTGGTTGCAGTATTCCACAAGGTTCCTTGCGGCGTCTGCGCCCCGGGTGCCGAGGTTCACCGCCATCATCGGGGCGGTATCCACAGCCTTGCACCAGCGCATGAACTCATCGGTGCCGAAGGTGTTGGGCTCGGTGGTTCCCCACGCAAGCTCCAGCCGGCGGGGTCGGTCTTTTACGGGGCCGATGCCGTCTTCCCAGTTGTAGCCCGAAACAAAGTTGCCGCCGGGGTACCGCACGAGCGGTACCTTCAGCTCTCTGATCAGGGCGCTTACGTCGGTGCGGAAGCCGTTTTCGTCCGCGGCGGGGTGGCCCGGCTCGTAGATGCCGCCGTAAACGGCGCGGCCGAGGTGCTCGATGAAGGAGCCGTAAATGCGTTCGTCTATGCTGCCTACGGTATATTCGCTGCATACGGTGAGTTTCGCGTATTTCATAAGAACCTCCGGTTTCTTAATATATAAAATTTTTCAGTACTTGCCGGTTGGCGTCGGTATCCACCAGCAGAACGGACATGCCGTCTCTTGTGCCGCCGTCCCACGTGCCGTCCGCGGGGATCTGCTGCTGTTTGATCTCACCCCACACGCAGGGGAGCGCCTTCAGCGCGAGAGCGATCATTTCCGCCTTGCCGATGCTGCATTCCACCTGCGATGCCAGCGATTTGCCGAGTTTGAGCAGAGTGAGCGGGTTGGTTTTCAGCGCTTTTTTGATGATCAGCGTCAGCGCTTCACGCTGGCGGCCGGTACGGTAAAAGTCGCTCTGTCCCTTCCTTATGCGGCAGTAGTGAAGCGCCTCGATCCCGTTCAGGTGGACGTTCGTGCCGGGGTCGATGTATACGCCCTCCTTTTCCAGCGCCCAGGATTCGGTGGAGTCGATCTCCTCCACGGTGATGCCGCCGATGCCGTCTACCAGCTCCACGAACAGCCCGTAGCCGATCTTCGCGTATCCGTCGATCTTTACGCCGAAGTTCAGTTCAATCGTGTCCACCGTGAGCTGGGGGCCTTCGTAAGCGCATGCGTGGGTAAGCTTTGTGGTACCGTGGCCGGGCACCTCAACGTACATATCCCGCATAAAGGATGTGAGTTTGATACAGGCGTGCACCGTGTCGATGCTCATCAGGATCATCGAGTCCGAACGCGTAGAAGCGTTCACGTCCTTGGTATCGATGCCCATCAGCAGGATGTTTGTAACGCCGGGGCTGCTCATCAGGGAACTCTCGCTTACGTAGGCGTTCTTTTCAAGGTTTTTCGCCTTATACCCCGAGGTGACGTACAGCACCGCGCCCGCCGCCGTACCGGTGACCAGCAGAACCAGAACCAGCAGCACGGCAAGGAATTTGCGGAACCCGTGTTTTTTCTTTTTGCCTTTACCGCCTTTTTTGTTCCCGCCGTCGGTCGGCTGCGCCGTTTTCTGCGGGGCGGTTTCCTTTTTTTCGGGGGCTGCGGTTTTCGGCGCCTGCCCTGCGGGTGGGGCCTGTGCGGCGTCGGATTCTCCGTTCATGATCTCGTTGAAGCGTTTTTTGAACGCGTCGGTATCGAATTCCGGCGCGTCGCCGTTCCGGGGCTGCACGCCGTTAAAGTATATTCCGTCGTTCATAATGATCCTCTGTTCGGTTAAGTTTTCTTCATTTTATAATATTTTCCGCCGTTTGACAACCGTTTTTTTGTAAAAAAAGCAACGGTTTTCATATTATGGACAAATATTATTAAAAAAACCTTGAAATCACATTTCGTTTTTTATATAATAAAGCATAATACGAAAATTCGCGGAGTAAGTTATGTTAGGTAAAATGGTTCGTGTGAAAGTAACGAAACCGTGCAATTATTTCGACAGCAAAACAAATGTGCGATATCTCATCAATTTCGGGTTAGCCGAAATTTCCGGCGAAAAGAAAACTTTTGTTCTGGGGGCATATATTCTCGGGGTGAACCACCCCGTGCGGGTTTTTGAGGGAAAAGTAATTGCCGTGCTGCACCGCAGCGCAAACGGAAAAACGGCGTTGGTCGTAGCGCCTAAAAATATGCGGCGCATCGATTATGAGATCAGAGACGTGCTCGAATTCGCCGAGCCGCGCGACAGTTATACGCTCGATTGCCTCTACGAGCATTCCTGCGGGGCGGTGGTGTTCCGCCGCATCAACGACGAGTACCGTTTTCTGCTGATCAAAAATCGCCGGTCCAACCACTGGGGTTTTCCGAAGGGGCATATGGAAAAGGGCGAAACGCGGGAGGATACCGCCATCCGCGAGGTTCTTGAAGAAACCGGCGTCCATATCCATATCTTCAGCGATTTCAGTTTTGAATCCCGCTATAAGATCGGCGCCAAGATCGAAAAACGCGTAGACGTTTTCCTTGCCAGCACCGAAGATACGCAAACCGTGATCCAGAAAGAAGAGATCGAAGACTATATCTGGCTGCGGTTCCCCGAGGCGCTTGCAACGCTGCGGTTCGATAACGACAAAGAGATCCTTACCGCCGCGCAGGACTATATGCTGGAACACGCGATATAAATGAAAAGAGGTATCCCCAATGACAGAACAGGTTGCTCAGTGGTTTCAGGGGCTGTTCAGCGAAGGCGTTGCCGGTGAGATCATAGCGTTTCTTGCCTCTATGCTGCCCATCATCGAATGCCGCGGCGGCATGATCATCGCAAAAGGCTTCGGTATTCCTTTTATCAGGGCGTTTTTGCTGTGCTACGTCGGCAATATGCTCCCTGTGCCGTTCATTCTGCTGTTTATCAGAAAGATCTTCGAGTTCATGAAGAAGCACGGCATTCTTACGAAATTCATCGAATTTCTCGAGGGCAAAACCGCCCGCAACCAGGAAAAGGTAATGCGCTATAAACAGTGGGGCCTGTTGTTGTTCGTGGCGGTGCCTCTGCCCGGTACCGGGGCGTGGACGGGCTCGCTGTTTGCGGCGCTGCTCGATATCGATTTTAAAAAAGCGCTTCCCATCATCGCGCTGGGCGTGCTGATCGCCGATATCATCATGTCGGTGCTCACCTACGGCGCCGGCGCCATATTCAATTTCTGAATTCCCGAAAGATATTAAAGAGGAAGGGGCGGAGCCCGGCTGCGGGTTCCCGAAAAAACAATGGAAGAAAACAAAGAAATGAATCTCGAACAGACCCCCGCACAGGCTGATAACGAGGCTGATGGCGGTATTTCCTTCAGCGGCGGCGCGCAGAACGCATACATTACGGCGTTCGCCTCCAAGCCGCAGTACGACCGTACGCTGGAGGAGATCGAGCTGGACGAAAAGAAGGGCAACAGCACGGTGGATCAGGACCGCCGTGCAAGAATGCGCGCGGAAGCGAAGCGCCATCAGGAAGAATTTGCCGCCCAGCAGGTGGCGATCCTTTCGGAAACGAAGCCGATCGAAAGGGACGACGATATCCCTTCGCCGTATAAATACGCGGATACGCGCGCAGACAAAACCGCGGTGCTGCCCGATATGCGCAGCGTGCCGCAGAGCGGCGGCCGCATCTCGCTGATCGACCCGCTGGAGGACGACGACGTCCCTTACGACGCCGACCCGGACGCGCTGAACGAAGACGGGGAATACGAGGGTGAAGAAGCGTCGGAAGAGACGCAGATCCCCCGCAGCGCTTTCCGCCGGATTTTCTCGGACAGCAAAGGCTTTTCGGTGTTCACGCTGATCGCGGGCATACTGAGTATCGTGTGCGATATCATGTATGTTTCGGGCTTGATCACAAGAAACGTAATGATGGCGGACATGGAGCGCACCCTTCTTCTGCAGGGGCAGACGTCGTATACGCTCATCTTTGAATGGTCGACGCTCGGTCTGCTGAAATTCTTAATGATCCTTCTGCTAATCTTCACGCTGATATGGCTCATCCTGTTCAAAAGGACGGACAACAAGGGGATCTATTACAACCGGAAAATCGCGATCGCTTTCGTGTGCCTCATCGCCTTTACGATGCTGCTGCTGGTGATCGACCTCACCTCGCTGCATCTGCTTACGTAATTTATGTAATTTGAAAGGAATATCCGTTTATGCAGATATATGAAGAACTCAAAAAAAGGAATCTGATCGCCCAGACCACCAACGAAGAAGAGATCCGCGAAATGGTAAACGCGGGCAAGGCCACGTTTTATATCGGCTTTGACTGCACGGCGGACAGCCTCACCGCGGGGCACTTCATGGCGCTCACGCTGATGAAGCGCCTGCAGATGGCGGGCAACAAGCCCCTCGCCCTGATCGGCGGCGGCACCACGCTGATCGGCGACCCCACGGGGCGCACCGCTATGCGCAAGATGCTCACCCGCGAAGATATCGACCACAACGCCGAATGTTTCCGCCGCCAG